>Ga0116227_10009310_pt1 | contig 17902 bp, 11 predicted proteins | sample S1TSphgellanicum_FD_89693 | JGI IMG/M metagenome (GOLD analysis project Ga0116227, IMG submission 89693) | Host-associated microbial communities from peat moss isolated from Minnesota, USA - S1T2_Fb - Sphagnum magellanicum MG | ecosystem: Host-associated > Plants > Peat moss > Unclassified... | reverse complement strand
TTGTGAAACTTGGTGGAAATAGGGCCTCTTGCCCAATGAGCACATCGTAACTGGTGGCATTAGCAACTAAACATTTGACCTGTAGGTAAAGCTCCCGATTTGTACCTTCATTGAAATTAAGTGTAATCAAATTTGAGTTCTCCCCAAATACCTCCTTTGCACTCCCACTAACGGTGCGAATGTGCCACATAGATTTCCATAGTTTGGAGTCGAGCATGCCCATCTTCTTGGCGAATTGAACTCCAAAAATCACTGGTTGGGCACTTGTATCAAGAAGTACCACTCTGGGTGTATGTCCTCCCACCTGGATTGCTGATTGAGTATTGTCGACAATGGCAACTCTAGTGGTAATGGAAGTTCTTTCATTAAGTACCACCTTCGAAAATGAATGAAAGACTTTGTGAAGAGAATGGTTGTCCACAACGCCTTTGTTGAGCAACAAATCCACAAGCGAGGTGTTTTTAACTCCCTTCTAATATGTGAATGTAGAATCAGAAGTAGGAGAACCCACTAGTTTAACCATGCTAGAACTAGTGACCAAATTATGAACGCCATCTTCAACACGTGAGCCAATCGAATGTCTCTCCAAGGTGTTGGATGGGACCCTTGTAGCCTGTGGATCAGGGATTGGCAAAGGACCTGACGTAGTGTTTAGGGTATCCTCTAATACTGCAATTATGTCCCTAGTGCTTAGCTTTAAATCTTGAAAACAAAACAACGGTGTATTCACAAGCTTTTGCGCCATTTCACACATTTGAAGTTGGCACTCCATAAGTTGATTAGTGAAAAATCGTGTGTTTTCCTAATGTATATGTAATCTTAGGACACGAGAATTTGGTGCCCAAGCAACTTGTGGTGTAATAGTCTCCTTCCCCCTCGCCAACAAGGTGTGTTCTTCTTTCATGTTGAGAGGACGAAAAGATTGTGGCATGACTACTCGAGCTCCTTTAGTCCTAGTAATAGGACTTGAACTAGATGCGAGTCCATCAATCTAGATTACTTGCCTAGTGGTAGAAACTTTGGGTGCCACACTAGCATCTTATGCGGCAAAGTAAGGAGGGCAAAAGGAAGTGGCAAATTTTGGTGTGAGAGTAGAATTATGTGCATTGGAAAAAACATATTCCCCAACCATGGCATCATGTGGGAGGCCATAACCTAGGAGGTCCCTCTCATGATCTTGGACCCTGTACAATTTGGGCATGACTAGCTGGTTGGGAAGACTTGCTTTTTAGATTAGCAAGTTGGACCCTCAATGATTCGAGTTCATCTTGTAGAGTTTGAACTTGAGCGGCATGAGCTTGAAGCACCTCCCTCTTGTTAGTATTGTGCTCCTTCTTCTTAGCATTTTTACTGGAATTACCATTGGTGGGGAAAGCCTAAATGGAAGGCTGAGGTGCCTTGGCTTTTGTTTCAGGGGCAACAGAAAATGCTAGCAAATTTTACCATGGTAATTGGAATTGATTTTGTTCCGAGAACTTGGCAAAACAAATAGCTTCTTGATGTCCCTCTTTCCCACAATAATCACAAAAGAGGTCCTCGGAAGGAATGTTGCACTCACTAGCTTTGTGGGTAGGATTGCCACAATAATTACAAGAAGGTAGGATGGGTTCAACCGAATGCACTACTTTAGCCCTTGAAGAAGAATGTGATGATCTGGTTGGCGCAGCTAGTGGAGGCTGAGGCCTTGAACGTGATGGAGGCTTCATAGTATTGGCCTCATAATGTGCATGAGCCACTTCCAACTTTTCAAAAATGTTGTACACATCCAACATAGTGTACAAGTCTCTAAATTCTGCAAAAACCGCATGGAGTGTCAGAGTGCCTTCCAATGAACGAAGATACTGATGGGCAGCTTCTAGGTTTGTGATGCTATGAGTATCATTTTTAAGCTTGAAAAGCCTCCTGTAGAGCATCTTGAGGGTTTCATCCTTCTGCTGAAAGAAGGTGGCAAGCTGCAAAAAATTTTCAAAACTTTTCACCAAAAATTTCAACTCAAGAACTTGAAAGAATTTCCCCCACTAGATCAACAAAAGCTAATGCATCGATGGTGGGAGGAATGTTTGCAGTAGCAACAATGAGTCATTGAGGAGAAAGGTTTATTAATTTTAGGTACCAGATCTAGATTATTAGGCATAGTCCCATGATGTGCAATGGCAGCTTATAGTGCAACTTGAGAGGTGGTGCCAATGGCTATGGCATAAGCTAGATTGGGGATTTGGATGGTGCCCAAAATCTTCGAAGAATGTTGTTTGTAGACATCTAATGCCTCATAGTGCACATAACGGGGCAATTGTTTGAATGTGAATGCCTCAGTGTAATTAACGCCATATTTGAGCTCCAATTCACAGACCACAGTTGAGAAAGTTACCTTGAACTCTTTTAATGGTACTTGGCCTTCCGTTGAACTTCTCAATTCTCCTAGAGGAACCGTTGACCTCCATGGTGTATATGGGTGTAAAGGTCACAACTTGCAACAGAATATACGATGATGGTGTGAAAACAAGTTTGACAACATGCATACCCCATTGATTAACCCTTCGAAATGGATTTTGATGTATTGTTGATGTAGTGTAACTTGAACCTGAATTCCTAATAGTAGTTGTGCTAAATGACGATGGCACTATAAACGTTTGATGATACTATCATGATCTTAGCTCAAAGAAATCGACCCAAATGATTGTGTGTTACTTCATAGTTTATAGTTTGGCTTTGGCTGAGCGGTAGTGTTCTCATCATCCGAGGACATGGTGTTGTCTCATGCTTCAAAATTTGGTAACAATATAAAGCACTAACTACAAATTTTTAACACAACCATGCAATTAATTACAACTATAATGGAAATTGAAATGTGAAGTACTTAAGAAAACATACGCTAAGCAACTTTTAGTTTCTATAATCACTAGCATTAAATGACAAAATAGAAGAAGAAAAAATTATATATTTATGTATTAATAAAATTACATAAGTGTACATATTAATACGAGAGTATGTAGATATACGTATAAATTGATAATAATAATAATAATATATTATTATTATCAAATATAAATATAAATATAAAAAATCTATGGATGAACGGAAGTCTAACAAACGAAAGTCTGACAAGCGAAAGTTCGACAATAGATGTCCTTGGAAGGACTTCCATGGACGAACAGAAGTTGACGATGTGATGTCGAAGGTCATAATGTTGTAGAACGCACGTGAGCTCCACGACGATGGCCGACAACAACGTAACATTATAAGCTCATAGCTCTATAAGCTTGTAATGTTATAGTGACGCGTTCCCAAGTCACGAGGTGAAACCCACTTGAGGGTTTCACAAAGTGAAGTTGCGAAAATTGTGACTTAGTAGCACACTCCCGACTTCCAACTCTAAAAAGGGGTAGAGGGTCGAGTTGGGAGCCCAAGGATTAGACTAGGAAGAGGGACTAGTTTAGCTCGTGTGAATCTGCATCCAAAAACCAACCCAACAAGGTTAGTTTAACATTCAGGACACCCTGGGTGTTGGGACTTGCCACGGGCACTTGGACACACAAGACTCACCACAGCCCGGACTCGGGAGTAAGCCACCACCTTACTCCCTATAGTATTCTCTGCGGTTGGTCGCCGAGGCTACATCCAAATGGCACATTTTGTTGGGACTTCTGAAATGGAATCCTGAAAATGTCCTGGTTAGACTCCCGGAACTTTGAACAGCCATAACTCCTCGCCCCAAACTCGGATCGGGACAAGTCTTGAAGCAAAGTTGTAGCTCTCGTCAAGAGCTTTTCAACGCCGTGTTGCACTCTTCAAGGCGACGTCGGGAAGAGGTCTATTCCCGACTTTTAGTGGTCGGGAGTCAAATTGCCAATTTGACTCCTGACCCTTCTTTTGCCCATAACTTGGGCTGCAGATGTCCAAATGGCCAATGCGAGGCCATTTTCGATATGTACGTTTCAAGACCTTTCTAGTGACACCAAAAACACTTCAATGCGAGGTGTTTTGGGCTTTGCCGTTGAGCTCTAAACATTCGGGAATCCCAGAGGGCTCCAAACCTCCACTTTTCCAAGTATTGGGCTTCACCCCATACTTGGCCAAAGTGGGGTTGCGACATATAGCTCGTGTTGCTATAAGCTCACATCGCTGCAACTTGTGGTGTTACAACTCGCGTCACTATAACTTGACGCGGTGTTATTCAGCAACAATGGCAGGCAATGTTGCTTGACAACGATGGTGGGCGGCGCTATGCTGCTCTACAACGATGGCAGGTGTTGTTACAAAAAAATTATTTTTAAAAACTCAACAACTTAAAAGTCTTCAACCACCTCCTCTTGTGTTTTTGCGTGCGAGAGAGAGAAAGAGAGAGAGAAAGAGAAAAAGAGAAAAAGAGCTTTGAAACCTGCTCGAAGATACGTCATTCCCTGTTTGGTCCCAGTTTCTTTGATCTTAGCGTTGTTGGTTGGTAGAGGTGTAACAGCACAAGCTCCCTCCAGCAATCGCAACACCAACAAGCAACAACATAAGCAACAAAACAAAATTCAAGAATTCAAAGCCAAAAGAAATTTGCCACTTTCGACATTAAACAACAAAGAAGAGTTTTTCTAAAATTGAATTACAAAGAAGGAAAGAACATGTAGTGTATGTAGACAGTGCCCGTGTAATAACCACCATTAACATTTAGAAATTCAATCTGACTATGGAGGAACTCTCCCTGACAAAAGAATTATAGAAAAACTAAAAAGAAAAGGGAAGGGCTTGGCCTTTTATACAACTACCAACAAGCTGAAACCCTAAACACCTAATAGCGTACAATCACCTAAGAACGTACATTAACCCTTAAAGGCATGATGGCCATGCCCGTAACCGGCCATCATGTATGGGGCCATGTACGGGCATGACAAGATCATGATAACATTGAAAGATAGATACAAAATAGCCTTCATCACTAAATGGGGCACTTTCGTGTGGCTAATCATGCCTTTCAAATCGAAGAACGCACCACCAACCTACCAAAAAGTTGTAAATATGGTTTTTAAAGAATATTTTTGCGTGTTCGTGAAGTTGTTTTTGGATGATTTCAACATCTTCAATGATCTGAAAACACATCTAGTTAAATTCTGATTGTGTTTCAACAAATGTTGAAAATTCGATATTATCCTCAATTTAAAAAAATTTATGTCTCTGGTGTTTTTTGGTGTCATACTTGGCTACATTGTGTTTAAGGAAGGGAAACTACTGGATCTTAAGAAAATTGTAGCCATTGTCGACATGTTGGAACCAAAAACCCCCAAAGACATTCAAGTTTTCAACGACATGGCTTAGTTTTATCATTGTTTCATCTGAAACTTTTCTTTCATCATGGCCCCCATTAGAAAATTGTTGCGAAAACCAAAGTTTTCTAGTGGACTCCTGAATGTCAATAGGTGTGGGAGGTAATTAAATAGCAGTATGTGGATACACCAATCCTAATTGCACCAAGGTGGTTTTTGGAATTCCACGTCCACACCGATGTATCCAATTTAACGTTTGGCGCCATGCTAGCTCTAAACCCAACTAGAAAGTGTGATCAACCAATTATGTGCATGTCACAATTATTGAACTATGCAAAGAAAAACTACACCACAATCAAAAGGGAAGCACTGGTGATGGTGTATGCTCTTCACAAATATTGCCACTATCTATTCGGTAACAAGTTTGTTTTTTATGTAAACCATATGGCCCCCCCTTTACTTGGTCAAAAAACCCCTAGTTTCCAGTTGAATAATTTGATGGCTTTTGTTATTTCTTGTATATGATTTTTTAGTGGTATATAAACCAAGAAAATCACACTCAGTTGCGGATGCCTTATCCCATTTGCTAGTGGCTGATGAGTGAAGTGGAGTGCCAAATCAAGTTGTTGATACCTCACTATTCCTACTTTAATCGACGTAGTTGTAGGAAATTCACAATTATTTACAAACATGAGATTTTCTAGTTTTGTACACACTAGAACAAAAATGGAAATTGATTTTAAAGGCCTTGCCCTATATGTTGTAATAAGGTGATTTGTACAAACAAGGCTAGGACCAAATTTTTCAATGATGCTTACACTAGGAAGAAATTTCGGTCATCCTCTGGGAAATGCATGAAGGGGTAGGTGGAGGTCATTTTTTGGTAGACATCATAATCTGAAATTTTTTGGCTATTAAATACTGGTGGTTGATGCTTCACAAGGATGTTATGGACCATTGTAGATCTTGTGATAATTGCCAACAAACATGCAATCTAGTCCACACTAGTCTGGCTAAATTGACCACAATGCTCCTTGCCAAGTCTTTCACAAAATGGGGCATTGATTTCATAGCCCCCATCAAACTAATTGGTTGTTACATAGGTAATTGTTATGTTATGGTAGCAATTGATTACATTACCAAGTGGATGAGGCTAAAGCATTGTGAACCAACACCATAATGATCATGGCACAATTTTTTTATGAATTTATCCTAACATGATTTAGTTACCCACTCACCATGGTTAGTGATCAAGGTGTGCACTTTATTAACAATGCCATCCAAATTTTGACTATGCACTTCTTATTTAAACACATAAGTTCCACCACCTACTATCCATAGGGGAATGACTAGGCTGAATCAACTAACAAAGTCATTGGCCTCACCAAATTAGTGAATGAGAAGCACAATGATTGGGATGAACATCTACACATAATTTTATTTGCTTACTAGACAACATTTAAAGTCACCACCAAGCATACCCCTTTCCAACTTGTATATGGGCTTCACCCATTAATGCCCATATAATATCTCTTTCCTTTAGAGAATAATCAAATGGATCACATTCTAGTACATGTTCTATCCAGCCAAATAGCCGATTAAAAAAAGCTAGAACAATCCCACCAAATTGCTATTAATATGGCAATGAAACGATAATCCAACCTAATAGAGTGGGTGCACCAACACTACAAACAGAAATCCTTTGCCCTCAATGACCATGTCATGTGGTTTTTGAAGTCCAGAAAAACTCATCATGGGAAATTCAAACGGTAATGGTTCAAACCGTATCGAATCCAGTACTGTCTCCCCAACAACATCATTTTGTTGGTCACAGTAAACAAATTTGACCCACACCCCATCCTTGTAAATGTAAATAAGCTCAAGCCCTACCAACTTTCTATAATTTCCCAAGGATGGGAACTAAGGGTACAAGGGGGGCAAGATCTCAATGAACAATCGAAATGGAACGAAGACAACCAATCAAAAGTGGAAGATAACATGTACTCGAAGCAAAAGATGACACACAACCAAAAGTAGATAGTCATCCGATTATAACTCCACTAGAACAATTCTTCGACAATGAGCCAAAATTCAATGAAGTTCAAGTTTTTTCAAAAAAACAACCGAAAATGGGTCATGCAAATACTTCTTCACCAAAAAAAAAATCTTTGGCCTGGAACTAAAACAAAATAAGGATCTAGTTACAACTCCTCCAAAAATGGATATTACAAATTTGGTTACATCCATTGTATACCTGGAATTCGAAGTAACAAAAAAATTTCTTTCCCACCATTAGATGATGGGCACGGCATAGGTGGTTTTTCACCTGAAATAGGATGTGAACAAACCCTAGATGGGAAAGAAAACAATGAAATATGGTGCAGGAAAAACTAGGGCAGGTGTTACGTGGTACAAATTATGTATTTGGAAATAATGGAAACAATCATGGGAAGATTAGGAATCCGAGAAAAGAAATCAGTGATACTTTCTCCCTTGCACATTATAGTAAAAAAAGACGTGTACATTGGAAGTGATGAATCCAACACGATTAGATCCAAAAAAATGGGCGTTAACAACAAAGAAACTGTTATTTATAACTATTATCAAAAATCAGTTACGAAAAACTAAGGTTGAAGGACTGACTACGAAAATGACATTATGAAGAATTAATTACAAAAATGGCATTACCCAAAAACAATTATTAAAGAGCAATTATCAAAAGTTGTTATGAAATAATTGTTATTCGGGAAAACTATTACTTGAAAAAGTTGTTACAACTAAAAGGGGTGAAATGATTATAACTGTTTCTATCAGTGACTCGAAAATGGTCAAAATTGTTTCAATGATCACGTAAGACTAATCGTTTTAGCCATTATCGAAGGTCCATCGACTCTCAAATTTTTTTCTTATTTAAGTACTGCCACTATTCATGTACCTCCCACCAATTTTTTGTCTCATTATGTTGTCAATATTATTAGGTGTTCATTTCCTCCTCAATTATGCCCATAGTCGTATTCGTTACCTTTCAGATCAAGTCCACTCTTTGTGTCACTTTCAGTCATCATGAAAGAAAGAGTGAGCAAGGAAAAGGCAAAAAAGATGTTAAGATGCCAATCTTTAAAAGAGGTAGAGGTAGATTTCAAATGGGAGATAACCCTGAACAAGGGAAACCAGCAAAAGAAATATGTAGTGTCCATTTTTAGTAAAAATGTCATTTTTACCGAAATGGACAAATTGCATAGGTGGATAGCTAGAAAGGATGTGGCTTAGGCAAAGTAGATAGGAGTAGGAAGCTTCTAAGTCTTGAGCTCATGCCCATTCGCCCTCTAGTGAAAGAATTTATCCAAGGTATCGTCCGATTTAATACGGACATGATAGAATCGATAGTACAAGGGGTTTTGATGTTATTCACTAAAGATATGGTGGTAGAAATGTTATTACTACCATAGGTTGAACACTTTAAGTTACTTGCAAAGTACAAGGAGTCAAATCTTTTGAAAATAGCCCCACCGGAAGTGCTAGTGGACAGGGAAGGATGGAAAGTGTCTATGCTTAAAGGCATATACGTTGCTAAGATATTTGTTCTTGTCCAAGCCATCTAGTTGAAGGGGAGTTGCTTCATTTATGTGGCAAAAAAACTCATGATCCTAGTAGCACTTGTTGAAACCAAAATGCAAATCAATTCGATAGGAATTGTGTTCAACAACCTTCATAGTAGGTTGAAGGAGTTGGGTGGCCCACACAAATTTGATGTGACTAGAGATGCAAAGTTTGGAGGAGCACAAATCCTTGACATAGTGCTTCGGAAATGGTTTTTGGTAGACCCCGGCTTTTGGACACTAGATTCAAAGTAGGACGAATAATCAAAGGAAAACTCACCACCTGAAGTGAGGAGGAGGAATTTGTTGTTAGGCCTAGGCATGCAATCACAAGGTTCACCTATGGATATGGAGGAAAGGTTGAATCCAAAGCATCTAGGGGGTGAAACAAGCCACCCATAACAAGATGAACCGAAACCAGAAACTATCCTTCCAATGTTGAAGAGCTAGACCTTGGGCCAGTTGCAGTCGTGCCTTCAATTTTTTGCACCAAGGAAATGCACATCAATGGAACAAACACTAGAAATGACACCAAGTCCCCAAAAAAGAACTTGAACCAAAAGCCCTTTTGGAGGCAAAAATTCAAAACCTACACTAGATATTTTATCTTTGAAAGAAACCCTTTTGGCACAGTAGGAAATGGGAACATCACTGTTGTAGCATTTGCACAACATTTTCTCCTTCAAAACCATTCCAATGAATATTTTTACCAGATGTCAAATCTCCACGAGACTTAATTTTGGTGCTAGTATGGCAACCAAAAGTCCATCACATTGACCAACGGCAAATAGATATTCACCAATTCTAGCTGGTGTTTTTTGAGACACCACATGCAATTGGACTTCGAAGTTTGGTAGTTTCGGCAGTCCATGCTTTGTTAAACAACTTGGAATTTTACCTCTTGATGTCCAATTTGTATATCTTGTCAATGAAAAATATCAACATAGAGTTTTGGCATTTACTAGTAGAACGTGATGCCCTGGTGGAAAACAACATAAATATTTTTGGTGGAAAGCAAGATCTGGAAGCCTTAATCAACTAGCTTAAGGCAACCAATGAGAAGGATTCCATAACCATCTAAGATCTAGAATAATAACTTCATGAGGTTGATGCAATGTGTCTACACTAGAGGCCCAGAACAAGGATTACCGAAAGGATATTCTAGGGTTAAAAGAATGCTTGCATGTAATGGGCATTGCCTTTGACACATTGTAAAAAGATCGAAACCAACTAGAGGTCAAGTACCAAAAAAAGTCGGAGGAATGAAAAAGGTGGAAGAAGAGTTGGACAAGGCAGAAAAAAGCTTGGAGTCCACTAAAGGCTAGTTGGCTCGCACGAAAAATGAAAAACTTGGTTTGTATAAATAGATTTAGGGATTGGAACAAGAATTTACAAAGGTAACTGGGAAAAAGGAGGAGTTGGAAAGGGAAATGGAAGGATTGCAAATCGACTTTCCTTTGATAGTGTCGACCTTGAAGTCCTCATGGAAAAGATGCGGGTGTTGACCCAAAAGGTTGAAAAGGCAAACTTTTATTACCACCAAATGGCAAAGTTTGAAACGTTGCAAATGGAACACATTTTTGCAAAAGTGGAGTTGTTAATGCACTAGAACTAAGGTTGAAAGAACAAGGTCGAGCTATGGGAATTGTTCAAAGGCTAGGTGGTGAAGATCTTGGAAGAAACTTTCACAAACCGTCGAAAAGATGAAGAAATTTATATCTTTCAGATATAACAATATTGAAAATCAATGTCAGATTTGGTAATGCTAGACCTTCAACCAGCAATTGTGGCATTTCCAACCAAATCCACCTTTGCCACACAAGCAAGTGAAACCTAGGAGGTTCGAGAAGAAATGGAAATTCATTCGCAAAGAACTGTGAATGAAGTTGGGACATGAGCTAAGAAAACATCGGCTAATCGACCTTTACCAAAAGTTCAAATCAATTTCGGTGCAAAGGAAAAGGCTGCAGAAGTTTAAGAGGTTTTAGTGGAAAGGGTCAAGGAGTCACCCCCCAAGATCACAACCGGAAGGCACACCTAGTGGAGCAATCAAACCAGTTATTGAACCTCTACATGACCCAATAGAATAAATAACTAAATTTAAAGTTAGTTTTAATAAAACTGGAATAGTTGTAAGTAATAGTGTTAGATAGTTAGGAAATTTTGTTACTTTGTTTTGTGATTCCAAGGACATAATCGTGCTTTGAAGGGAGGATATTGTTGAAGTGAGAAACATTTTGTAATCAAAACTAATCTTTAACCAAATCCAATAGAGTTTTAGTTAGATTAATGTAATTGAAATTGGATTAATAGAATTGAAACCAGATTGGTGTAATTGAAACTACATTTATGGAATTAAAATCAGATTAGTGTAATCAAAATCGGTTTTATGGAACTGAAGCTAGATTGGTGTAATTGAAACTAGATTTAGGGACGTTTATTTTTAGAACCAAAGATCTAAAAATGATCGATTAGACTAGTAGTTAGGATTTTTTTTTATAAGGTTTGGAAGGTATATATCTAGGGAGATTTTTTATTTTTCTCTTTCTCACAAAGAAGAAAGATGTACAAAGTTTTTTCAAACCTACTTGTGGAGAAAATTAAAAACTTTTGAATTTTTTACCTTCTTTTTGAATTAATCAATGTTTTTTGCCAGATTGATAATTTCTCCCCAAAATTTTATGTTTTCAAGTATGTTCATTCAAATTGTGTGTTTTTCCATGGTTATCTTATTGTTGCCACATGAGTTTTAAGTTTGTGTTTTGATATCTAAGGTGGTTGCAAATGTCTACCCCCATTTCAAATTTGATAGTGTGATTCCCTTAGCAAAAACTGCAGTATTTCGAAAATTTATTTGATTTACCGATAGTTGAATTTTGGTGGTTTTAAAAATCACCCCCCTTGGATAGGAATTTATTAAATTTTTGTTTCATTTACAAACCCAATTATTTACTGAGTGTCTTTAATAGTTAACTTGATCAAAGAATGTAGTGATGAAGAGGTGGGCAATTTCTAAAATAATTGTCAAAAGACCTCTTGTGAATGAAATGCTAAAACTAATTTTATGTCAATATTTCAATAGTTAAAATTGGTTCATGGATAGCCAAACATCCAAGCATGTCAATGGGAACAACAAGCTTCTTACCAATATCAAGGGAGGTGAAGTCCATTAAAGTTCTACACTTTGACATAAGGACTATATATATATATATATATATATACTAAGGTAGTTTCTTTTGTTTGTACTTATGATATCCACTGAACTAGAATGCTTCAGATCCCATTCTTGGTCTCTTTGGAAAGTTCTTGAAGAGGAGGTGTGCATTGGAATGGATTCATGGCATTTGGACTTGTGATACAAAAGTTCTTGAATATTGAATGGTTTCTTCACTGAAAATTAAATTAAATTGTAGCTGAAAATTTCAGAAGAATTGGAATGTGCATTTGGTGTTATTGGAAAGATCTTGATGAGCAGGATTTTATGGAATTTATTTGGTAAGATTTAGATTTAGATTGTGGGAGATATTGATTTTTAAGTGATTTCGACTACTGAAAATTCAAGTAAATTCCAAAAAACCAGGTTTTGGAAGGGAAAATCAGTTGAAGACATGGTAACACTTGGGCCAATGGCGCAGACCACACTGGTATATATTGAATTTACAAATTTTTGTAAGGTTCATTGTATAACACAAAAATTCATTATTCAATCCAACATTCCCCATTAAAATGGTGTTGTGTAAAGGAATAATAATATTCTTGAATTAAAAGGAGTCTTATTCTTGGTGCAAATATTCCTACAACTCATTTATGGGTTCAAAATGTTAGCATTGTAAACTATCCAATTAATCTATTTCCAACAAAAAACATTATTTTCTATGAAGGAAATCTTTGTCCCACAAGGTTGAATTAAATGCAAATAAGAGCATGTGAATTTTGTGTTGAACATTTTTTAATCACTATAATAACATTCACAATGATCTTAGACTAAGATGTGTACATGTCATGTTATTTTTAAACACCATTTTGCACAATTTGGAACCCACTTAAAATGTCAAATTGCAACCTAGTAATGTAATGAAAGTTATAAACTTTGGGAAAGGTGTCACAAATTTCTAATAAAGTTAGAAACTAATCACAACATAGTTATAACAATGTTTTAATACAATTGCAAAAATAAATGCATTAAAGTTGAAATATAGTGGAAAACATATGCAATATTTCATCCATCAATTTTCTTCTTTTATCCTTTCATAAACAATGTCCATTAAATTAGTTAAATAGTTGACATGATGACATAGCATGGTCCATCATTTCAAAGTGAACCTTTTAAGTACAACTCAACTATATTTTCAATGGTTCTTCCTTATGGATGGCCAATGCCATATTTTAAAGGCTAGAATATACTTTAGGATATTTTGAACCAAAAAAATAATTTAATTTGAATTAACAAACATATTTTACCAAAAACATTATTGAAAACCTCATACCAAAATAATTTACCAAAAACCCTTTACCAAAACTAAACTTTCCATTTTTTATTACCAATTTTTACTACCAAATTCCAATATGTATGTTTAGTATTAAAATTGTAATGATTAGTTACAAACTACCACTTAGGATATCCTATTGTGGATCACATTTTACTTTTGTCAATTTAAGAGAATGTTTTAAAGATCAAGTATTTTCAATAGATTCATCATTCTTTTCACCATCACTTCTAATCTATTTGAAATGCTAGCTAGGTGCAAATGAGATCAAATGAGCCAAAACATTATTTTAGAAAATAACTACATGTCCTTTTGCCCCAAAACAAAATTTTCACATAAATGAATTTTTGAATTTTTTTTTGTAGATTGTTATAATAAATGCTTATAATTGTCCAAGTACATGACAATTTTTTTGTTTATAATTTTTTAATAAATATGAAAATTTGAAAGTGTGTTGATTCTTTGTAAATTCAAGGTTTTGTTTTAAAAAATGATAACAATTTCAAATCATAATAAAAAATTGATTTATTTTTTTAATAATGTTTTCTTGTATAATAAACTACAACTTTTCGTGACACATCATGTACATTATACCCCATTTATATGTGGTAAATGGCTTTTGAAGTTTTAAAATTCTAGATTGATTTTGGAATTTTTTTTGAATTTTTAAAGCTTTGAAATTCCATGTATTTTAGGGTATGAATGTTTTTTGAATGTGGCTAATATGCCTTTATTTTCTTTAATTTTTTCCATCAATTTTGTTTTATTATATGAGTCCTTTTGATGGTTTTTTGCAAACTTGATTCTTTCTAATGTAATAGGTGTTCATTTTCAAAGGTTCCAAATCAAAATTCAAACTTAAAATTATATCAAATGATTTTTTGGTTTGAATTCATTTAGATGCATATGAATGAAAAACGAACAATTGCCATGGTTTTAAATGGTAAAACATAAATATTTCTCCAATTTTATTTTTTAAAATTTTTTAAAAATTTTTAAAATTTTTTTTTAACATCCTTTTTGGCTCGTTTGATTGTGACTACACCCAACTAATGTATGTGTGGTTGGAGGTACATTTGGGTATTGTACTTTGATGTGAAGGAATTAAATTATATTCTATGCTTGAATTCATATTTTTCAATATATATATATATACACACACACAGACACACATATTTGGCTTTTGAAGTTGTATTTGCTTCACAAGTTTGAATGTTCAAACTTTGTAGTTTCTTAACAAGTTTATTAAAAGATTTCATCACTTTGAAAAATCAATAATCTATTTGTACTACCATAGGTTGAATTTTTTGCAAGTAATTAATTGACCTTTCAACATTGAAAAAAACATATTTCACTCATTATTCTTAATTCTTAATTATCTTCATTTCCAAACCCATGATACATTTGGGTGATCTCAACATTGTAGACCTACCAAATTGGTTGATAGTTCAATTTATTTGAGATACCAAACCATTCGTGTGGAATTTTTTGAAATAAATAAAGTTATGTGATCAAGGACGATATGCAGTCGAAAATTGATTGGTAAAAAAATGGATTTTTTCCCTTCGTGTATATATGTTCCATTAAAAAGGAATCATTATTATATGATGCAATTACACCACACAATTGTTCCTTAAATTTTGCTATGCAAAAATGCAACATAGTTATAGTTCTATGTTGTTTGAGTCAAACTTAGAGTTTGGCATGGAAACTCAATAGTCAATGCACACTTGTATTAGTGTTTGGTTAAAGTAAACTTCCCTTCTTCATTCATACATGATTTGATATTGCCTTTCCAATAAACATGATCAACATAATTGTTCATAAACCCAAATTAGTCTGTCATCTAAATGCCATTTATAAACATTTTCTTTTTTACATCAAGGTTATATTAGACTTTGGGATTTGTTATTATTGAAGGGAAAAAAAAATATCATTGGGTACATTCAAGTGCTTATTGGGCTAGAGACCTACAAGATAGGGAGTTCACCATTGGGTATATTTTAAGTTCAATTTTAGTTCCATAACATGGGGAAGCAAGAAACAACCACGCATTGCCCTATCATTGATAAAAGCAAATTGCATGGCACTTAACATCATCACAAAACTTCCTATCCCATAATTTGGTAATAAAAATCATGTGAAAAATCATATGAAAATATTTCATTCTACTTATATATATGTGTCATACATGTTTTAGACACATGACATCCATATGCAAAAATTACAAACCTATGAAAGAACAATTTTTGCATGATTTCCATTATCAAATTGTGAGATGGAAAGTTTATAATGACTCTAATAAAAAAAGGAAATATGGTTGAGGAGGCTTTTATCTATGTAAGTAAAAAAATTATTGTGTGATAATAAGAGCATAATTAAGGTTTAAAAAACCTTCTATTTCACGATTAATATAAATATATTGCGATTCAACATCATTTCATGAAGTAAAAAGATAGCAAGAAAGGAGATTGAAATAGATCAATCTCTTGTCCACCTTATGGAAAAGAAAGAATAACTAGAAAATAAACAACAAAGCATCTCAAATAGTCAAGCTTTCCACACAATCACTCTTAAACAATTCCATCCTTGGAATCACCATATCTCTAATCTACTCACTTTGAAATTAGTTTGCAACTTCTAGTGTTCAAAGGAAGGTGTTGAAGATAGCAAGTACTAATTTAAATCAATAATTAATTTACCATGAATATACTAATAACTTTTTATCAAAATTCTATTACATGAGTCAAAGTAGTAACAACAGTTCATTACCATGTCATATTGACTGTAAGTTAGTTAAATATCATCAATAGTGGATCTATTAGAACCTAGGTAAACTATCAAGCTGATCACCTGTGTGATTTGCATATAACATGACTTTTGATTGTTTTTTACTTAGTTCATATGAATACATTTGCCTTCATATATCTCTAACACATTGTATTATACTAAAGCAAGAAGCAATTGCATTAACATCAATAGGAAGTTAGAACTATTGGTCATTTGAATTGTTCTAATCAAAACAACCCATTGACGACCCATCTAATGACAAAGAATGAAACCACAAAAAATTAAATAAACTAGAAATGAGAAAGAATAACCCAAAAGCCAATAACAACAAATAATAATAATTCCTAACAAACAAATAGATAAGTGATAGAAATAAAAACAAAACATTATCCAAAATAAGCATATTTACGAAGGGAAAAAAACACAATGAAAGTACAAGTTTCTATAAATGCTGAGAATGCTTACCTACTTACAATCTAATTCAACTTGAAGACTGAAGAATAAGGTTATAGAGGTTCTTTTTTAATGACTCCTTTGCAGAAGTATTTAGCAATTTTGAGTTAGTGAATGGATTTCCAAGGAGAAGAGATGACTAATTGACGGAGGAGGTGATTAGCACCTCCAAGGACAAACTGCAGTAGATACATCAGCTGAGTCTCTTTTGGCTGCACCTTGAGGCTTGGCTAGAAGATAATATCTGGAGTTGTCTCAGGAAGAAAACACAATAATGTAACTACACCTGGGTTATTGAAGGGACAAGAATATAGATTACAGAGGTGGATGCTAAATTGAGAAGTTCCAACAGTAATCTGACCATTGAGTTTGTGTGTAACATATTAAATTACACAGTAATCAAAGGCAGTGACTTTCAGGACATTTAAGATGTTGACCAAATTTCCAGAACAGAATGCTCAGAAGCAAATGCTCGTTCTCTGAAAAACATGAGAGTTTTGATATCCATCTTCACAATATGGCAAATATCTGTGGAAAATCAACCTCTGTGTGCTTTACTGTTGTTTCCCATGCTAGACAGTGGTCTGATGTGCTTGAGTTTCAATTTCCAGTGGTTGAGTTTTCATGCCAGGCATTCAAGGTCTGCAGATGGGTGACTTGCCCACCAACAACAGGGGTATCCTGTGTTCTCTCAACCAAGTAAACTTCACAAGGGATGGTGCTTTGGCTGACTCGGAATCCAGGTAGGACAACAAAACCCACTCTGGAGTCAGGGGTGATGTCATCTGCAGGTCCAGCTGATTCCATCTTGAGACAATCAAATGGCAAGCCTTCTTCAACAATAAATGTGGTGGCTGGGGTTTTGAAGGCAAAGGCCAGCCTGTGCACCAGCCACACTGAAACAGCAAACTTGCAGAAACTTGTGTAGAATGGAGTGTCGGGGTGCTTCTCCATCTGCAGGATGCAGTTGCTGTGTTCAAGGTGCCCAAAGAGTTGATTCTCTGTGTGCTTGTCAAAGATGGCCTGGAACTTCAGGAAGCAAAACTTCTTAAGAAACAAGTCATGTTTTTCATTCTCAACCAGCATCTTTACTGTGAACTTCCGAAGATCATACTCCTGGAACTGTTGGAAGCTTTCCTTTCGGTACCGCTCAGCTTGCTGCATTGACAAGAAATCACTTGGTGGTTTCTCAACATCTTCAAGCAAAGTGGAGAAGGAACGATTGTCAAATCCATCAAACAATTTCTGGTTCATGTAAGCTTGGTACTGAAACTTCTTGTGGGTTGCATGTGGGATGGCAACCTTAAAATTCTCCAAAATGCAA
>Ga0116227_10009309_pt1 | contig 17905 bp, 9 predicted proteins | sample S1TSphgellanicum_FD_89693 | JGI IMG/M metagenome (GOLD analysis project Ga0116227, IMG submission 89693) | Host-associated microbial communities from peat moss isolated from Minnesota, USA - S1T2_Fb - Sphagnum magellanicum MG | ecosystem: Host-associated > Plants > Peat moss > Unclassified... | reverse complement strand
ATTTTTGAACAATGTTAAAGGTGTAATATTTTATGGTGTACCACACGCTGGTGGTACCCAATATTTATCAAATTATTTCACTTGGCAACATCAACAAATCAACACATTGAGCAAGTATGCAACCCAATCTGGTTTTTTGAAAAATTTAAAATCTTTCAACCCACAAATGGAGCACCTTTCAATGGATTTTAAAAATGCCATTCGTGAACACCTCAACATTTATGCATTTGGTGAAGGATTACCATTAGACAAGAAATGGGTAAGATTTTCACCGCATTGAAAGTTATCCAACTATGTACATTAGTTGAACAATTTTTATATTGTTAAAACTTGTGTGGGATCATGTATTCAATACTTCTGAATATATTAATGTGGTGAATGTGTCATGTGTTTTATGAACTTTTATTTCATGAATTATTATTGATGGAAAGGAAATTTGACTGATTTCAAACATCAATAAATAGGTTTAAATTTTCCCTTCATCAAATCAATTCCATATAAATATTTGTACGGAAAATCAAAACATCATTAAAACATGTAAGATTAATGAGATCAAAAACCAATAACCTTGTGATGTATTTACATAATTTGATTGTTAAAAGGTTGAAAGAAATTACTTTTACACAAAATATTTCATTATTATTCAAACGTCAAGCATTATAAAGTTATAGTTTCCCCCACCATTTGGAATTATTATGTTACTTATAAGTTAAAGCATAAGTGAATAAACAAGTCAATAAATTCCATTAACTTAATCTTTTGCACATGCAGGGAATTTTAGTGCCATATGCTTCAGCTATTCAGTTGTCAAACAATAACCATTATAAAATTGAGGATGCTAATCACTTGAAAATTTGCAAGCCACCAAACAAAGATCATCCAAGCTACTTTTTATTGTTAAAATGTTTGAAAATATGTATGGAGGTAAAAACATCAAATTAAAATTTTTTGACTTCATATATGTTCATATAATTTGATACACATTAGGTCATAAAAACATCAAATCTAAATCTTTTGACTTCATATATGTTCATATAATTTGATACACATTAGGTCATAGCACATTTGATGTGTATCGCATATGTAATGATATATATTGGTTATGAAATAAGAAAGATAACATATAAATGACCTATATTTTGTGAATTTTGACAGAAAAATATATTATTTCCACATTTGCCATATCATGAAGTGGGGTTGATTGACAAAGCAAAAGACATACACATCTTATTACAAAAGGAATCTATTGTTGGTTTGGTTGGAATGGGTGGGATTGGGAAGACCACTTTGAGCAAAAAAATTTATCATTTGTTCCACAACCAATATGACAAATCTAGCTTTTTGGAGGATGTGAAATCAAAGGAAAATATCAATGATGTCATAAAACAACTCCTACATGATTTGTGTGGCAAAAGTTTACGCAAGGATGAAAATGTGAATAAAGAAGACCTTGACAAAATTAAGCAATGTATGATATCGAAGAAAGTGTTAGTGGTGGTGGATAATGTTGGTAAGGTGGAGAACCTTACATCCTTGCAACTTTTCATTGATAAAGCTGCCAAGAATGCAACTTCTAAAAGCAAAGTACTTGTGAATTGTCAAAATTGGGAAAGTCTGAAATCTTATGTAAGTGAGGATGGAAAAGTGGTCATGAAATCTTTAGAGGAAGAACAAGCAAGGAAACTCTTTATGTTCCATGCATTTGGTAATGCAAAGCATGTTCCAACAAATGATTTCAAAGATATATGTATGAAGATTATAAAAGCTTGTGGGGGGCTTCCTTTAAACCTTAAAGTATTGGGTTCTTTTTTGTGTAATATTAAAAAATTGGAAATCTGGGAAGGTGCATTAAGCAAATTGAAAAATGGGCAAAGTTTCACCAAAGGCCATGATAATGAAGAGCTCTGGAGTAAATTGAGGATTTCTTATGACCAATTAGATAAGTACCATCAAAACATGTTTTTGGATATTGCTTGTTTTTTGGGTGGTTTGAAAATAAGTACAATTTTTCGAGTGTTGAGTGGAGATTATTTATACCCAAAGTTTACATTACAAAATTTACAACATAGATCTTTAATCCAACGGGTGGAAGGTGGAATCTTGTACATACATGAACAATTACGAGACATGGGTCAAAATATTGCGATGGAACTTCCAATTATGAATCGCTTTATATGGCAATCAAATGAGCCAAATTTCATTTTACAAAAGGATGAGGTTGTCACCATACTATTTCAATCATATAATTTTATTTTGATTTCCTATGAATTTTTTTGATGTCCAAAACCAAATGTTTTAATTTTGAATCAAGATTTTATAAATACATGTTTTTTTAATAAAATTGGCATAAGGATGAAATTTTCTTTTATATTGATAATCCTTTTGTTTTCATTTCATGTGATAGGTGATGGAAAATTTAGAAGGCATCTCATTGAAAAAATGTGTCAATTTGCTTACATTGTCCCAAATTAGCTCAAAGGGATTTCACAACCATAGGTTGCTTGACTTAACAGAAGCTTCACCAACTATTGTAAAACATTGTATCCAAGGGCGAAATTTGAATAATGTTAAATGGTTGTGCCTCAAAAAATGCATGATTCAAAAGCTACCAAATAATTTGTTTAATTGTTTACAATTACAAGTACTTGATTTGGCACAATGCCAAAGTTTAAAAGATCTACCTTCATCTATTGGCCAGTTGAATGCACTCCAAGAGCTTGATTTGTCAGGGTGTGCCAATTTGAAAGAACTACCTTCATCTATTGGCCAATTGAATGCACTCCAAGAGCTTGATTTGTCAAGGTGTTTCGAGTTGAGAGATCTACCTTCATCTATTGGCCAATTGAATGCACTCCAAAAGCTTGATTTATCAGGGTGTGCCAATTTGAAAGAACTACCTCCATCTATTGGCCAATTGAATGCACTCCAAAAGCTTGATTTGTCAGGGTGTGCCGATTTGAAAGAACTACCTCCATCTATTGGCCAATTGAATGCACTCCAAAAGCTTGATTTGTCAGGGTGTGCCAATTTGAAAGAACTACCTCCATCTGGCCAATTGAATGCACTCCAAAAGCTTGATTTGTCAGGGTGTGCCGATTTGAAAGAACTACCTCCATCTATTGGCCAATTGAATGCACTCCAAAAGTTTGATTTGTCAGGGTGTGCCAATTTGAAAGAACTACCTTCATCTATTGGCCAATTGAATGCACTCCAAAAGCTTGATTTGTCAATGTGTTCCAATTTGAAAAAACTACCTTCATCTATTGGCCGGTTGCATGCACTCCAAAAGCTTGATTTGTCAGGGTGTGCCAATTTGAAAGAACTACCTTCATATATTGGCCAATTAAATGCACTCGAAGAGCTTGATTTGTCAAGGTGTTCCAAGTTGAAAGAACTACCTTCATCTATCAGTCAATTAAATGCACTCCAAAAGTTTTATTTGTCATGTTGTTCCAACTTAAAAGAATTACCTTCAACTATTGGCCAATTGAATGCACTCGAAGAGCTTGATTTGTCAAGGTGTTCCAACTTGAAAGAATTACCTTCATCTATCGGTCAACTAAATGCCCTCCAAAAGCTTGATCTATCATGGTGTTCTGATTTGAAAGAATTACCTACATCTCTTGGCCTATTGAATGCAATCAAAGAGCTTAATTTATCAAAGTGTTCTGAGTTAAAAGAACTACCTTCATCTATTAGTCAATTGAATGCACTACAAAAGCTTTATTTGTTATGTTGTTCCAACTTTCAAAAACTACCTTCATTTATTGGCGAATTAAATGCACTCGAAGAGCTTGATTTGTCAAAGTGTGCCAACTTGAAAGAACTACCTTCATGTATTGGCCAATTGAATGCACTCCAAAAACTCGTTTTGTCAGAATGTGCCAATTTGAAAGAACTACCTTTATCTATCGGCCAATTGAATGCCCTCCAAAAGCTTGATCTGTCAGGGTGTTCCAACTTGAAAGGAGTACCTTCATCTATTCGCCACTTGAATGCACTGCAAAAGTTTGATTTGTCAAGATGTTCTGAATTGAAAGAACTACCTTCATCTATCGGTCAATTGAACGCACTCGAAGAGCTTCATTTGTCAAGGTGTTCCGACTTGAAAAAACTACCTTCATCTATTAGCCAATTGAATGCCCTCCAAAAGCTTGATCTCTCACGGTGTTCCGATTTGAAAGAACTACCTTCCTCTATTGGTCAATTGAATGCACTCCAAAAGCTTGATTTGTCATGGTATTCCAATTTGAAAGAACTACCTTCATCTATTGGCCAATTGAATGCACTTGAAGAGCTTGATTTATCAAGGTGTTCGGAGTTGAAAAAACTACCTTCATCTATTGGTCACTTGAATGCACTCCAAAAACTTGACTTGTCATGGTGTTCTAACTTAAAAGAACTACCTTCATCTATCAGTCAATTAAATGCACTCGAAAAGCTTTATTTGTCATGTTGTTCCGACTTGAAAAAACTACCTTCATCTATTGGCCAGTTGAAGGCACTCGAAGAACTTAATTTGTCAGGGTGTTTCGAGTTGAAAGAACTACCTTCATCTATTGGCCATTTGAATGCACTCCAAAAGCTTAATTTGTCAAGGTGTTCCAACTTAAAAGAACTACCTTCATCTATTGGCCAATTGAATGCACTCGAAGAACTTGATTTGTCAATGTGTTTTGAATTAAGAGAACTACATTCATCTATCCGTCAATTGAATGCATTCCAAAAGTTTATTTGTCATGTTGTTCCGACTTGAAAGAACTACTTTCATCTATTAGCCAATTGAATGCACTTGAAAAGCTTGTTTTGTCAAAGTGTGTCAACTTGAAAGAACTACCTTCATCTATCGGCCAATTAAATGCGCTCCAAAAGCTTGATATGTTAAGGTGTTCTCACTTGAAAAAACTACCTTCATCTATTGGCCAATTGAATGCATTCAAAGAGTTCATTTTGTCAAGGTGTACCAACTTGAAAGAACTACCTTCATCTATTACCCAATTGAAAGCACTCCAAAAGCTTGATTTTTTAGGGTGTTCCGAGTTGAAAAAATTACTTCATCCATTGGCCAATTGAATGCACTCCAAAAGCTTAATTTGTCATGGTGTTTCGAATTGAAAGAACTACCTTCATCTATTGGCCATTCAATGCACTCCAAAAGTTTGGTTTGTCAGCATGTTCCACCTTGAAAGAACTACCTTCATCTATTGGCCACTTGAATGCACTCCAAAAGCTTGATTTGTCATGGTGTTCCAACTTGAAAGAACTACCTTTAGTTGGCACATAGTCAAAATATTGACTAGTGTTCAACTATTTTGGATGATTAAATGTATGGATGATAAAATATATTAAAGGATGGATGAAATATAGTCTTGTTTGCAACTATCTCTTTCAAGTAGGTTAAACAACTAATAGGCAACTTTAATTATATATATATATTTAAAATTATGATAACATTAAATTACATGTAAATTTTATTTGTATAAATGAATGTTTTTTGTGTGCATATAAATATTAAACTTTAATTTCAAAATAAAGTTTAAATTTTAAAAATATATATGTTAGTACTAATGTTTATGTTCAATACACATGTAATTTATTATTTTTATGTAAATCATTACAACATATCAATTAATGATACATAATTAATAATATTATGCAACTATAATGTTTATTCATTTTTATACACATGATATCTTAATATTTATTTAAAATTATGATAAAAATTCATTAAACACTAATGTACCCTATGTCGTTGGCCCAAGTTTGGATGCATTCAATTCAATTTTCCTTCCAAACCCCTTTTTGCAATTTGTTTGAATTTCCAACAACAATACATACACACCAAAAATTCAATAATATTGTTCACATTTTAGGTCTCAAAATTACGAAATCAACTTTATTAAATCGAACTTAGTGAGGGTTTTCCAATAATACCAAGAATGCCCCCAAGTTCCAATATAGTTTTCAATCTTGATTTTTCAAAAAGTTCAATGAAAAAATGGTTCAATAATTAATAGATTCCTCACTAGAGCTCCAAATATCCTAAACCAAGTCATTGCACCCCTATTCATTGAGAACTTTTTGATGACAAGTTCCATAGCATAACCTAAAACACCATGGTTTATTATTGAATTTTTATGACAAAACAAAACAAAACAAATTACCTTCCTTCATGGATAAATAAGGTAACATGTGTTGTTGGCCCCAAATGTGAACACACTCAACTCATTTTCCCTTCTAAAGCCAATTTGCTATAATTTGTTTCAATTTTCAACAACAAAATTCATTCAAAATTCATTATCTTCCACACCTTAAATATGAAAATTATGAAACAAATTTCATTAAATCTAGCTTAACAATTATTTTTCAACAACACCAAGTACAACTTTGGATCAAGTAAAATTTCTATTTATGATTTTATTAATGTTTATTAAGAAAATGGTTCAGTAATCAATAACCTTTGCATTATAGTTCCAAAACATTTCAACCCAAGTCAGTGCACCCCTATTCATTGTTAGGTTTTCAAAGATATCAATAGCATTATATGAAGTAATTTGGTAAAATTATCTACCTTCATTAATAAATTAAATCATGTATAAATTATCTTTGTATAAAATAAATTGTTATGTATGATGCAAATTTTTTTGTGCACACAAATAATAAAAATTGACGGAAGGAAATTTAAGGAAATTCTGAAATATAAAATTGTAATAATATGCATGTTCAATACACCTAATTATTATTTATATGTAAATTGGATTTTAATTTACAACATATCAAATAATGATACATAATGAATATTTTTTATGGAACTTTAATGTTTATTAATCTTTATAGACATGATATCTCAATATTTTCTTTAAATTGTAATCAAAATTCATCAAACATTAAACTACATGTAAATTTTATTTGTGGAAATGAATGCTTATGTATGATGCAAAAAAAATTTGTGCATATAAATATTAAAATTTAAGGAAATTTTGAAATATGAGTTCGTAATAATGTAAGTTCAATGTATGTAATTTATTATTTCGTTGTAAATCAAATGTTAACTTACAACAAATCAAGTAATGATACATAATTCATAATTTTTGGAACTTTAATGTTTATTCATTTTTATATATATGATGTCTTAAAATATTTTTAAAATTGCAATAAAGATTCATTAATTATTAAGGTACACCTAAATGTTTTTTGTATCCATAAATGATTACATGTATGATGAATTTTTTTGTGCATATAAATGTTACACTTTAGTTTGAAAATAAAATTTAAATAAATTCTGAAATATAAGTCAACTTAATAATGTGTATGTTCAATACATGCATAATTTATAATTTCTATGTAAATTCAATTTTAGTTTACAACATATCAAGTAAGGGTATTTAGGTTTTTAAAAACAATATGTTCAATACTTGTGTAATTTTTTCATTTATTAAAATTACTTATTTTTTCATTTATGATTAAGTTTTAATAATTTTAGAATAATTAGTAAATACATTTAATAAATTATCATATAATTTCAGAAATTATTTTTATTTAACACTACTAAACTATAAATTATTATTTTATTTAATATTTATTATACTAGGTCATTTAACAGTTCCAACAAGTTAGATAAAAATACGAATAAAAATAGTTAAATAACTAGCCTAACCTAATTACTAGCTACAATATTATTATTAATGTTATTGTTGTAATTGTAATCAATTATTAATTATCACAACATTATAACGATTATTGTAATTAAAATATGATATAAAATCTATTATTCAATATTTATATTTGAGTTAATTCTTTTTTTATGGAACGTTAATAAGAATTTATAATGAATCTCGAATTTAAAAATAATTTAGTGATAATTAATTAATTAATAAATAAATACATTTAATTGCTGATTTTTCAAAAAAAAACTAATCACCATATTATTTAATAAATGATGATAATATGTTCAATTATTTAATTATACAACTATATAGTTAAAAATAGTTGATGAATAATTACTATAAGTAATTAAGGTAAGTAGCTAGACCTAGGCTAGGTAGATTATTAGTTTAGGTCTAGGCCTAATTAAGCTTAGACTAGCTTGTACAATTAGATTACAACTATTTGAATTGCAATTAAGTTGCAACTAAGTTACAACTAGGGTAGAAAGCAAATGGTACTCTATCACTGAACACTTTCAAATTTTCCCTCATTTCAACACCATATTGACCATTTTTTATGTCATTGGAAGCGCAAAACAGAGAGCTACAAATGTTCTTTGAACCTCAAAAGCAAAGGAACAAAGCAGAGAACATAAGAAGAGAAAGAATAATATTTTATCTCCAGACCCCCTTTACTTCTAACAACTATATCTTGCTCATTTTTCATTCATTTTGAATGATTTCAGAGGCTACAAATGCGCTATCTCAAAATCTATAAAACTTATTTAAAATGAAAAGTCAAAAAAATAATAGTTGAAGAGCTAAAGCTTCAAAATCATACTGAACACTTATGAAAAAAATACAAAACACAACCCCTTCATTTTAAAAGGGCATATCTTGTTCATTTTCCATTAGATTGTAGCATTTTTTACATATTTGGATACACTAGGTTGAGGATTACAAAATTGTTTTAAATTTCAAAAGGAACAAACCATGGACAAAAGAATTATAATGATCCAATATCGTTAAGTGTTTGGTGATAGGTGTGTTTTCCCTAGGTTATAACTAAAACTTTTATCCCATATTCTTTGGTTTTCATTCCATGAATCCAAACTATATAAAGGAGTGCACTAAGATTATTGGAAAACATAATAACATGAAAATCTAATAACCATTTGGGATGAGCCAATTAAAATGTTCAACCTTAAAGGCTAAACCAAATGAAATAGGATTTCATTTATTAATTGCCATGTGGTTTAGGTCTAGGCCTAACATAGGTGCTTAGATTTAGCCCTAATTTAAACCTAGATTAAATGGCCTATGTTTAGGTTTAACCTAGGTGCCTAGGTTTAAAATTAATCTATTTTTGAGCACCGTGTGGCCTAAACTTTTGATGTGGATGTGCCATGTGTCATTTAACTATTTGTTGACCCCAAAATTTGTGAACATGCCATGTGTCATTTAACTTTGCATTGACCCCACATTTTATGAATGTGCCACATGTTAACATTGTCAGTGTGCCACGTGTCACTAAACCACTGGTCAAATGTTCAATTTACATAATTGTAACATAGTCGAAATGTTCAACTTACATAGTTGCAACCTAGTTGAAATTGTAATTATATTTTTGGCTAATGTCATGCTTAGTTAGCAAATGAAGTTCATCCATTAGTTGAATGTAGTTGACAACATCCTTCGATTATATTAGTAGAACGATTTTCAACTAAATTTGTAAGTAGTGGCACATAGTGGCTATTGTTGTGATGTTGACACGTGGCATACACTTTCAACTGTAATTTCACTTTTGACTTGTACTTTTCAACATTTCTGGTTAGCACTTGTAAAACATATTTCCAAGTTGCAAAAAATAAATTTCAATTATACGTGTAGTTTTTGACTTCGTTTATAGTTGAATAGTAGTTGTAAAAGGGGGGGTTTTCTACTAGTGTTTGTTACAGTGTTCCGGCTTGAAAGAACTACCTTCATCTATTGGCCAATTAAATGCACTCCAAAAGCTTTATTTGTCAGAGTGTGCTAACATGAAATAACTACCTTCATTGATTGGCCAATTAAATGCACTCAAAGAACTTTATTTGTATGATTGTGCCAACTTGAAAAAACTACCTTCATTTATCGGTCAATTGAATGCACTCGAAGAGCTCATTTTGTCAAGGTGTACCAATTTGAAAAAATTACCTTCATCTATTGGCCAATTGAATATAGTCCAAAAACTTGATTTGTCATGGTGTTTTGAGTTGAAAGAACTACCTTCATCTATTGGTCAATTCAATGCACTCCAAAAGCTTAATTTGTCATGGTAATCTAAGTTGAAAAAACTACCTTCATCTATTGGTTAATTCAATGCATTCCAAGAACTTGTTTTGTCAAAATGTGCCAACATGAAATAACTACGTTCATTTATTGGCCAATTGAATGCATTCAAAGAGCTCGTTTTGTCAATGTGTGCTAACTTGAAAGAACTACCTTCATCTATTACCCAATTGAATGCACTCCAAAAGTTGATTTGTCATGGTGTTCCGACTTGAAAGAACTACCTTCATCTATTGGCCACTTGAATGCACTCCAAAAGCTTAATTTGTCGTGGTGTTCCAATTTGAAAGAACTACCTTCATCTATCAGTCAATTGAATGCACTCCAAAAGCTTAATTTGTCATGGTGTTCCAATTTGAAAGAACTACCTTTATCTATCGGTTAATTGAATACAGTCCAAAAACTTGATTTGTCATGGTGTTTTGAATTGAAATAACTACCTTCATTTATTGGCCAATTCAATGCACTCCAAAAGCTTGATTTGTTAGGGTGTTCCAACTCAAAAAAACTACCTTCATGTATTAACCAATTGAAAGCATTTTGAAAGTTTTATTCGTAGAAGTGTGCCAACTTGAGATAACTACCTTCATGTATTAGTCAATTGAATGCATTCCAAAAATTTGATTTGTTAGGGTGGTCCAAGTTGAAAGAACTACATTTATCTATTGGCCAATTGAATACACTCCAAGAGCTTTATTTGTATGAGTGTCCCAACTTGAGATAACTACTTTCATCTATTGGTCAATTGAATGCACTCCAAATCTCTATTTATAAGATTTTTCTAACTTGAAAACATCGTGAAAAAAATACATTCATCTATGGTCAAAGTGTTCCAACTTGAAAAATTTACTTTCATCTATTAATCATTGAGTGCATTTGAAAATCTTCATTTGTGTGAATGCTTCAACTTGCAAGAATTACTTACATATACATTGGCCAATTAAATGAACTTTAAAAGTTTTAATTGTGGGAATGTATGAACTTGTAGGAATTACTTATGTTTATTGGCCAATTTGATGCATTCAAGGAACTTAATTTGTTAAGGTTTTTCAATTTGAGAAAATTACCTTCATCTATTACCAACTAAATCACTAGTAGAAAACCCCTCTTTTTCAACCAACCCACATCATCTTCAACTACGTTTCAATTGTAATTTTTTGAATATTAAAAAAAATTATTCACAATTGCCAAGTAAATTGAACTGCCTACTCTTTTGGTGGACAAATGAAGGCAGATCCCAACTATTTTGGAGCTCATGAAATATTCTTTGCACCCACATGGTCTACAATTGAATTCTAGTTGAAACATTGACTTGGAAAATTACAAGTCTATAGTCAAGCCTCCCAAGGTGGTGTGTCAACTACAAAAGTCCCATGTTCAACTACTTTGGTCAATCACAAAACATAATGATAAATGATAAATCACACATGGATGGATGACATTGAAATTGGGACTAATTTCTTCATTGCAAGTGCATAGCAAGATTATTTCTCGACCATAACTACAAATTGAAAGGCAAAAAATGAATGTTGGGCACTCTTACATACTATGTCAATACCTCAATTGCAAGTGTTATTTAGTAAACATGACAACAACCATTGTGCCATGCTCTACAAACATTGGTATGCATGGTTCTAGTTTTTAAAAACAAATATTTATTGAGGTTGTCAAAGTTAACAAAGCCACAATGATGAAAATGTGTTCCTTTTCTTTGAAAGATCCAAACAGTTAGATTTTGAAAACTATCAAGTTAATTAATGATTTGTCAGAAACACTTAAATCCTAGGTTCCATGATAGATGGTGGGCAAAAATGAACTTTCAAGAAAACATTATTCACATCAGGATGTGACTTTTCACCCAACTCCCTATTAAAAGAAATTTGGCATTGAAAAAAAATATAATAACAATAGTTTTGTCTATACTCCAATCCATGAGAAAATATATATGGACATGGATAGCTTGATGCCCAAGGAAAGAAAAGACCTTTTTATTAGTAGAAACATTGTCACTAGTAGAAAAAGACTAAAACATAACCAAATGATTTGTGACTCCATGCGACTAATTGTCATTTACAACTAACATTAGTTACATTTACAATTGAAAATCATATCACACATTTTTTGGTCACATTTATGACTATGTTGTAACTATTTATAGGTTTTTCATTCTTCCAATGGGATAACTTTTCACATTATTACATCTTAGAAGGCCTTTGTATGGCCCATTAGTTGCATAATTGATCAAAAAATGGTGACTAATTATTTATTTATACATTAAGTTATGTATGTTACTAATTTTGTATAGGATAAGTCATGTGTTTTATGTTGTGGTAAGTAACAATTTTGTATAGTAAGCTTTATGTATACATTATGTACTCTAGATTCATAATGGTATATATATGTATTATTCTCATAGATTAGTTAGGCATGGTTTGAAAAAACTATTACTATATATTAGCCTCATATTAAGGTATATGTAAAGGTGGCAATATATCAATCATCTATAGGTGTATAAAAAGTACAATAATTATCGTAAAATTCTTGTAATTAAATTAGTTACCAAATTTTTTTAATAAATAATTATAAATAATCAAATTATTTAGAACTTAAATTTTATAATTAAAATCCATATTCAATCTTTTTACAGTAATCATAATGTAATTCGAGTAATTAATGTAATTATCATCATTACTATAAAATTAATACATTTATTAATTATAATTATTTATTTATAGTAAATAATTACTCTTCCAACATAAAAATTTACCCTAATTATTAATTTTTTACAATGCTAAAAATTCATTAAAAATTATATAATATGTAATTGCACTTATAATATGTAATATTGATCATTGTAATTTAAATTAACATTTACAATTCTTATGGTAATTTTATTATAATGTGAATAATTCATGTACTTATTGTAATTGAATTAATTATTTACAATTATTAATTATTATCACTATAAATTATTCACATTAATTATTCATATTTTTACAATAATCAAAATTAATTACTGCAATTATAATAATGTAATGTAAGTTCATGAGTATATGTTTCGTGTATATTTTTTGAATTTCAAGATTATGTGCATATTCTTATTCAAATTAATTTTAATTTGTAAATTTTTTTTCACATTGATGATTTCACCATATGTTTATGACATTTGAATAAAATACAATATGTAGAAAATCAAATATGATGAAAAAATGAGCCACCTTATCTTGCAAGTACCCCACATGCCATCTTTGTGGATTGTCATTTAATTGCGATAATTTATTGGCAACCTTTTTCGAGCATGCCTATCACCCTCGGTGTATAGGAGAATATGCACAACTTTGTCCCATTGTGTTGTTCATTTTTGTAATGCCATCTTTATTACAAATTGGTGTGCAACTTGGAGTTTAAAACTAGATTCCAAGGATGTTCAAGGAAAGGTGGGCATGAAAATAAAAACGAATATGGTACAATCACTCCCAATGGAAACGCCCAACATTTCATTTTCAAATGTGTGAAACACACTTTTGAATACATTTTGTTGTCTACATGTTTATGTATTTATTTCCATTCATTTGTGTGTTTTGTTTCAAGATCTATGGTCTTCAACAATCAATTTTCCATTGTTCTCTTTTAGTCCTTAATCTTGATGCACATGAATCAATCTAGTTCATTGAATCTTAGTGTCCTTTTCAATATCATCCTTGATGAATTTCTTCCATACACATGTTCAAGATCAATTAGTGCACCTTCATAATTTTTGTCACAAGAGGTGTCAAACCACTAACTTTTTTAGGAATCAAGGTGTGGTTTCAAGAATTTAAAATCCTTAATAAGTCTTAGTACAAGACCTTATAATTTTCCAAAATATAGGAAATTTTGGAAGGAAATGAATTAAATCCTTTTGAATTTAGAATATGAGTCCTTGATTTTATAGGAACATTTACTACCTAATAGTTCTTAGAAAATTGGATCCATGATTTAAGATCCTTAATTCTTCATTAAGACATGCAATTTTGTGTTAGGAATTGGATTCTTGGGTTACAACTCCACTTTTGTTTTATGAAACCCAATCTTGCATATTGAGCTTAATTAAGTTTTATATTTCTTTCTTCAATCCTACTTCAAGAATGTGGATCTTAGATTAACAATATTATGTCCTATATTAAGAAAAATGCATTCCATTTTTTGTCATTGTATTGGTAGGGAAAGTAAAAAACATCATTGGAAATATAATAGAAAGTTTTGGCATGAAAAATGTTTCACCATTTGTGTCCAAGGTTCTACAAGACTTGACCAACATCTTGCCAAAACAAGGCACAACAATTCATGGCAGAAAAGAGGATGGTAGGGTAATGTTTCATGAACTATTACCACATTCATCAATAGGTGAAACATTCATTCCAATTGGCATAAACACAAGAAATCATGACAAGCTATCCAATGTTGCATGTGAATATGCTTCAACAAATTAGTGATAATTCTTGAACACTTGCACATGGAGCAATGAACACACCCATTTCAACTATTGAATCATGTGATCATTTACCAAAACCTAGTTTATTGGCCCAAATGCCCCAACAATGCAAATATTGGCTATATTTCATTTAAAATTTGGTGTATGATGTGTATGTGGAGTTTCTATAATAAAAGGTTTCACCCTAAAAAGTGAAGGTGTCAATATATACTATGTAGGTGATGGTCATTGTTCCCTTTTAGGAATTTTTGTTTGTAATAAAAATAACTATCATCCTTAAGAAGATTTAGCCAAATTTGGCTAGAAATCAAATATGAAGTACAAATCTTTAATCATTTTTTTATATTTTTGACTACACACTAAAAATCAAAGATTAAAATGGTGATTTTTATTAAGTTTTTTCTTCACTTATGGTCTTTGACAACCTCGAATATTTATCTATGAAAGAAAATAATGTGTTTGATTTGTTTGTCACATTGAAATCTCCCAAACCATGGTGCGTCTTGTCATGCTCTTGGTGTTGTTGGCAAGTTTTCAATGAATAAGGGTGTATCAAATTGTTTTCATAATGTTTCAACTTATAGTGAAGAAGTTATTGAAAACATTTTTTTCATTGAAAATTCATTTAAGTAAAAAAATATATATAATGGAATTTGGGCACATTCTTGGTGTTGTTTAAAAACTTTCAATTCATAGGATTTAATGAAGGTGTTTAGATTTGTAGAAATTCAGTGGCATTTGCGAAGAATATTGAATTTTGATAGTTTTTTGTTCGAAATTCAACTAAATTACAAAAAAATGGTTTCAGAAGGAAGAAATGGGTAACCAATTCACATTCAGGCCAATGACATAGGCTACACCAATACATTTGAGTTATTGTTTTTCATCAACGGTCATTATGGAAAAAGTAATGGCAAAACTTTCCACAAAATTTAGGTATGAAAAATGAGACTACCTTAGGAAGGGGAATGGAACCTTGGGACTTACAAGTAACATATTTCAATGTTATTAAAGTTTTTCCTTCAGTTTACATGTAGAGGGTGTCAATGGCATTGTAGCATGTATGAACAACCATTATTTTGAGGTGTGTTATTATTATATGTGAAGGTTCGTCTAAGTTAGGCATTCTTTTAGGTGTTCCTCCCCTCTCTTTATTTAATATGCTTCTTGCAATTGGGGGGGAGGGTTCAAGTACTTGATTTCTTCTCATTCCCCTTATGATTTGCCCTCTTTGGAATATTATTAGTTTGCTAGGACTTGGGTCCTTCCATCTTGTACCTTTTTCTCCCCCTTTGTTGGGTTATTTGTTTTATTGATAATTGGTAGGTTTTCATCATTTTTGAATTCTTTCACATGATGTAATAGTGATCCTAGACATGCAGCTTATTAAAAATTTCTATAGTCTTTTATGTCATGCAATCATGAATATGTTAATTTCAAGTTTCAACCCATAAAAGATGGAGCCGTTATTACTATTCTCTCAAGTCTTTTGCTTGGAAAGCAAGGATATTGTGAATCCAAAGTGGAAACAAAGTTTATTGTGACATATTTATCACGTCTTTTGCAAGAAAAACAAGGTTATCCTGAATTTAGAAAGATACTCAATTATGAAATGTCATTGGTGTATGGAAAGTCATTAGGATGATCATTAATTAAGATACAACATATAAGATCATTAATTAAAATCCAATATAATGATCATCAATCTGAAATTGCATCAAGCATTACAAGTTAAAACATATAAGCAAATTCAAATTTTGCATTAGTAACGATTAGGTATGACATGCAAAACCTCATTATGCATTGTAACAAAAGGCTCTGAGGCCATTGGAAAGGTTATTAACATTCTATGATTGTGACCTTTGGATGCAGGAAGATCATCATAAGAGGTAATAGATATGTCGACCTTCTATTGCACCAAAGAATCATCAATTAAGTTTTTTTATTTTCACAAAAAAATCTATTCATCACCATTTTTAGTCTTCATCCTTGATGGACCAACAATCTAATCCACTTGATATGGCATCTACCAATAATCATATAACTCCAATTTAATGACAAAAATTCAAATAATATTATGGGGCAAGTGTGGATGTTTTTGGCCCCTTAAAGTTTCTATGACAACCATTTGCTGAATGCACTACCTAACGTGCTGAATTCACAATGGGAATACTTCATTACAAGTCATGGTTATAATGGTTGCCCACAATAATACTCTATTGATGGTTCTAATAATAAGTAATTAATATTATCTTCTTCTCATTAAGCCATCTGATGAAGGTCCCTTGTGAATATCATTAGACATCTTGATAAGATCCTATTAGATTTTGTTTATCTCAAACTTTGAAATCATTGCCAGAACTTAATAATTCAAACTTCAAACAATAGTTCCAATAAATCATCCACACAAGGTCACCACCCACATTAATTAGGCATTTTCAAAAATTGAACTCCATGATTCTCAGCCCATACTTTAAATGAATAAATTATTCAACCTCTCTCTATACACAAAATTCTAACAATCTAATATAAAATAGTTGATGTTTTTGAGACTTTAAGATGGTTAGGATCTTGCTCCACCTTGAAGAGCCTTGATCATATCTAGCCCAATTAAAAAAAGAATATTTTTTCCTAATGCCCAAGTTATGGCTGCCTCTGATGGTAGTGTTCCAAAATTGCCACCATCCTTGCATAACATGACACACCCAACTTGAAAACAAACCATACAAAATTTCACCCACCCACATGAAGGAAATCTTGCACAAGTACTAACATTCAACAAACTTGAGCAATTGTTATTGTTGTTGATTCCAATGGTGTATCCACTAACAAACGTGCATAAAAATATTCTTCATTGCATCCTCCACATTCAGTCAAGGTTCAGGGTCCTAAAACATTTCTACATTTAGGTGACATTTGTAAATCAGTACAATTTAAATCAAATTGTAAGTTCTTGTGGACTGTGAAAGGCCCAACCAAGCTCATTATGAAATGACCCCATTTGTCATATTCAATTCAAAAGAAATTAAAATCAGTAAACACCATCAACAAGCCCATGAAACAACCAAACAACATTATTGTGATATCAAAAAGGGGAATATGTCAGCTTAACAACTTTGGAATGCTTGAGGTTTTATAGAAAAGATTTTGACAGACTAGAATAAAAACAATGTTTGCCAATTTTGTTAGAGCCACTAAAAGTTCAGTGTGTCCATTCCACACTTGTAAACCACCCACATTCTCAATGCATAAAAAGATGTGGCCTAGGGTATGAAACTCCTCATTAAATAGCCTAGCTGCGCCTAGTAGAAATCAGCCAAAATGTAACCATTCCATTTACGACTACATGCGACTTGTAGTCGTTTGCGACTGGATTTGGGAACATTTGCAACTACAAAACCAAATTTCAACTATTTTGGTCATTCTCACAACTATGATGCAACTATTAAAATTT
>Ga0116227_10009308_pt1 | contig 17906 bp, 13 predicted proteins | sample S1TSphgellanicum_FD_89693 | JGI IMG/M metagenome (GOLD analysis project Ga0116227, IMG submission 89693) | Host-associated microbial communities from peat moss isolated from Minnesota, USA - S1T2_Fb - Sphagnum magellanicum MG | ecosystem: Host-associated > Plants > Peat moss > Unclassified... | reverse complement strand
TCCGGGGCCGAGTCGGGAGTCGGGGCGGGAGTCGCGGGTCAGGGGCGAGCCGGGAGTCCCGGGTGGAGGGGCCGGGGCGCGCCGCGGGTCGGGACGGGGGGCGGCGGGGCGGGGGGGGGGGGGGGGGGGGGGTGACTATTACCATACGTACAACTCATAATTGGCACTTCTTTGTGAAATAGTTATTTCTTTTACAAATGAAGGTTTGACGGTATCAAATTTAATTTTTCAAAATTTTCAATAGTTGGGGAATAAATCTAACCCAGTGGTTAGGACAATATACAATTTTTTCACAAGTTGAGGGTTCAATTCTCGACAAATACGGAAAATATTAATACTATTTATTTATTTATTTATTTTTGGCTACACCTTTTGAGATTTTTATTTTTTTTGGGTTGAAAATCAGTTGTGTAGTAGGTATGGTACTCTGGGGTTTTGCCAAAACTACTACGTACTACTCCCTTCCGTAATTTCCGGCTCAAATTTCAGCACAAAAGGTGAATAATAATAATGCCAAAATTACTTTTTTTTACGGTTTCGGAATCATGGCCACAACAATGAGGGGGTTGCAGGAGGGCACATGTGATTGTACAGAAAACAAAATTACGACCACCTGCATTAGAGAATTATCAAAAAGCTAACTAAAAACGCACTCTCGAGGCAGGCACGCAGGCAGGCCGACCAACCGTGCACCCCCCAGAGTTTGGAACCGCGCAGGCAGGCAGGCAGGCAGTCAGGAGTCGAGTGTCGCCCTTTTGCCACAACAAAATACAACCTGACCCTCTGGTTACTCCACTAGTAGGCATTCTTCACCCGACTCTTTGTTCCGTCACCAGTCATGCTTGCCGACCAAGACTATGAACGTCGAACCATAAGAGTCGAGTCAAGAGTCGAGTCGAGTCGATTGGAGTCGAGTTGAGTCGAGTGGAGTCGAGTCGAGTCGAACCTGGAATATATTCTTCTTCACAAGAATTGAATTACGGCCTTTTAGTGGCCCCCATTCTGTACAGTCAAATGTGTGCTCGAGCACTCGCCTTGGCAGATACTCTGTCTGCCGTGCGGTTTGGATGCCTGCAACGCCTGTACCGATCCATCATGTTGTTGGCGGCCGAATTCGGGGGGGCGGGGGTGGGGGGGTATTCATTAAACTATTACCACACATGTCTGCAGAGACATGAAATAGCAGAAATTTTTTGTCACTTGCGTAAAAATATTGAGGTAAAAAGTATGAAGGTGAAGAAAGTAAGACACTAGCTAATTTTTTTCTTTTCTTAATTCAAAAACCCTAACAACACCCTAAACCCTAAACCCTAAGATCTTTGGCTGCTTTGCCAATGGGAGTTTTTTTTCTTATTCAAAAACCCTAACAACACCCAAAACCCTAAGCCCTAAGATCTTTGGTGCTGCTTTGCCAATGGGAGTTTTTTTCTTATTCAAAACCCTAACAACACCCAAAACCCTAAGATCTTTGGCTGCTTTGCCAATGTGAGTTTTTTCTTATTCAAAACCCTAACAACACCCAACACCCTCAACCCCAAGATGTTTGGTTGCTTTCTTTTGCCAATGGGAGTTTTTTCTTTGGGATTTGGTTAACCTAGAGGGTTAACTAACCAACCACAGTTTTTGCGATAAGCAAGCGAAAGACATTCTCACAATTTGCTCCCTTGCACAATGACCCACCATCCCCTTGTAACACCAAAAAATACCTCAAAACCCACAAATGTTTTTTTCCTTTTAGACCACAAAATAATTCTCCTTTGAAGACCTCAAATGAAATAATAATTCATCTTTTAGGTCCCACAAATGGTTTTTTGGATTTCATAATTGGATTTTGGTCTAGAGTTGTTTTTTCCTCATAAAACACCCTCCCCAAACACCCCCCCCCCCCAAACACTCAACCCACCTAGTGGTGGAAGATGCTTGCAATCCACACCCACAATGGAAATTTCAAATTAACTAAAGGATTTAGTAAGTGGGTGCAATTGAGTTTTTAAAACTTCCCATCAGTTGTACTAGGCAAGGATGGTGGTGGACCTCCTCAATGAAGACCAAGTGTTTTTATTTTTTAATTTAATTTTTTTTTAATTTTTTAATTTAAAAAATATGCCCTTTAGAAATACATGAGGAGAACCTAGATTTTAGAAAGGTTTTCCCAGCCTTTGAATTGTCTAGAGGGATTGTTCCCAATAATGATTTCCCAATAATGTTTGCCCATGAATTCTCCATAAGTTTCTCTATAAGTTCTTCCATAATGTTGTCCCCAAAAATTCTCCACATTTTGTCATGTATCATTGTTTTCCACACATTTTAGGTGCCATATTTTTGTGGTGTTCTTAACAAAATAATTGCTATTGTTCTTCGAGCAATCCATTCCAAATGTTCCCAAAGTTCCCTAAGATCTATTTTGTAAGGTTCAATGTTTGGCACTAATAGAGTTATCTATAAAGTACCCCAAACTGAGGGTCCCAGTTTTGTCAAAACTGAGGATGAAATGAAAAGTCGGGATGAAAACAGTACATGGAGAGGGGGAAAAAAAAACACAGAGAAAAAAAAGAGAGGATCAAACTGGTTTTCTCACTTCCACAACTTGGTCCTCACATGAGTTTCGCCCCCAGTTTTGGATTCTTGCTGTCATATTTTTCACTAAATCAAGTCTTGTCAGAATAAAAACCCTACAAATCTTGAGAACTGATACCCAGTTTCATTAGACAGTATCCAGTTTCGCTCACTTTCTGGCTACACTCAAATTGGGGATGAAACTGAGATTACAGGATCAAACTAGGGCTCAAAGACAGGGTGACTTTAAGGACAACTTTTAATATATGTTTTTTTTTTTTTTTCCCCTCACTTTGGGGTTGGTGGGGGGGAAGCCCAAAGCCCTAGGCTTCTCTCCGGTGAATACATGTAAATGTAAAAGGAGTAAGAGGATGTCCTTTCCGGAGTAAAAAGCTAACGGTAGGTCCTCAATAACATAGTAATTGATTGGCTTGCCCCACCCCTCGATTGAATCATTGAGGTTATATTTTTCTCTAAGGCACCCAAATGGTCTATAAGTGACAAATTGTAATAATCGAGCAAACTGAATAAGAAGGAATCTAGTGTATGAAATAATAAGGGGCACCACAATTATCGATCGATTGTGTTGGGAGGGGGGTTGGGGAGGGGGGCTAATGTAAACCGCAATGCATTCTATACAAATGAACAATAATTATGGCAGACGGTCAAATAGGTATATATGGTTGGAGCAAAGTTGCTCCCAACCAAAGATGCTTCATGACACATAATGAGCTTTTTAAGTTATACTCCAATTTATATGATATCATGTTACTCTCTTGAGTTTTTGTCTCTATAGGTGTTAGGTGGTGAGACCCACTTCAGATACCTTTGTGATACCCGTTTCAATACCTGAGAAATCAGTCACCCAGTTGCTCAAGTCTTGGATCGCTTGGTTTTCACCATTCAATAATTGACATTTTTAATTTTCAGAGATTAAAAATCACTCTAATTCCAATAATTTTTGCTCGACTGGTCTCAAAATTTGTGAAATGAATAATGAAGACATGGTATAGGAAGACTTGGAGTTCTTCATTAACATATAGAAAAAAATAGACTAACAGTTACAATCTTCATTAACATTTAAGAAAAAATAGACTAACAATTACAAAATTGTACTACCTTTGAACATCATGGAAGTGACTAAGGGTCTCCTTTTCATTAGGCCAATGTGATCACAACTTATACATGTTGTGATCATATCAGCCTAATGGAAAGCCATTGAAATGGGGCCTTGTTTCCTGCTACATACATAGGCGCTTTCCATCAGCTTACTGGAAAGCCATTGAAATGGGGCCTTGTTTCTTGCGACATTCATTGGCACTTTCCATTGGAGAGCCTCAACAGGTTTGAAAATCTGTGGATAATGAATGTTAGGAACTTTGGGAACAATTTATTTGTAGCAAACTTTCTAAAGAATTTTTAATTGGAAGGAAATGACAGATGTCATTTTATTATGATTCATAATTTGACCCATGGGTCGAGCAACTTCCCATTTGGTCAATGCTTGACTGGTAGAGTTATGAGATGACTATGAGCATAGCTAGTTAGAACAAACAAAATGGAAAGTTATTGTTGGGAATAGAATCTATGATCTGAGTGGCTTAATTATGCTGTTTTTTTCATTTTTTAATATCGAAATTATGGGAAATTTTGACCAAAATTTAGAAAAATTAGTCAAATACACACTAAAATTTTTTTAATCAATTTTTTCTCAAATTATTTATCACGAATTCTCACAAGTATCAATAGCCAAAAGGTCTTTTCTTCACACTTAGGCACAAGCCTATTCCAATGGTCCTTTATGCTTGTGTGAATCTTTAATATCAATGCCTTTCAATATGCAAATTTGAGCTTGGAACCAAAGCAAATGGCATAACTAGTGAGTGCTTTGATTTAAAGAAATGTGCACCTATGTGAGTGCGTATCCATGGTGCAATGGGATGAGGGGGTTAGCATGCATCGTTTATTGGCTAGGGAGCATAACAAAGAATGCAAGCACATAGGCCATACTTTTGCTTGAGAGAAGTAGTTTCCCTAAAAAGAATTGTGAGAAAGATGCACATAAATAATAAGCCAAAATCTTCACCCAAAAAAATGCTATATGCCAAAATGCATTTTAATAAATTATACTAATTATTCAACACCTCAGTGCTGAATCTGATCATGTATTACGATAATCGGCTATTGTATGGCTATTGTATAGTTATCGACAGACAGTTCTCAGAATTCATCTACAAAACAATTCCAATCACCATCCTGTTTCAGATGATTTTTTGGAGTCTTGCAAAAAAAAAATCTGCCCATACCCACCCTTAGCTGCAATTCTGCCTTAACAATTCTTCAGCATGTTCTATATAGTAGTAGTACTTGTAAGATAGGTTTGACAATACTAATAATAATAGAGTTATCCGTAAAGTCACCTTCTGTTTCACCCCCTATCTCCTCTGCTTTCACCCCCTATCCCCTCTTTCAGTGGTATCCACAAAGCAAGGAAATTTTATTAAATCTGGGTATGAAATGCTGGAAGTAGTGAAAATATATGTACTAATTATAGTAGTTGTACAGGTAGGAGCAGTGAAAATATATCTAGCAGCAGTGGAGACGCTCAGGAAAAAGGAAAGACAAGATGAAACTCAGTTCACGACCAAAATTGGTGGAAAACTAGTTTGGGTCCCAGTTATTTCCTTTTGTAAAATTTTCATTCCCAGTTATGTGTTTCGTGCCTATTATGCTGAAACTGACCATTCTCGCCCCCTAATCGCCTGACTTTACGGATAACTCTAATATATCATCAAATATTTGCAATAAGGGCACAGAGTACTTATTAAGTATTAAAATTCAAATGTGCAGCATGCTGCCTAGATTAGCCATATTAATATCCCAGGACCATTACATATTTTCTTTAGGCAAATAAAATGTAGCAAAATGTAACAAAATGTAGCAAAGTGTAAGAGAATCTCTATTGTAGGGTTTAGGGTTTAGGGCAGCATAAAACTCAGAGATTTGGCAGAGATGATTGGGAACAAAAGGATGAGCTTCTTCTATTGGGAAGATTTAGAATGATGTCATAAGTCAGGTGTAGTAAGAGAAGTTAAAAACAGAGCATTTTTGTGGGGGAATGTGTCATGGGTGTCACACCCACTTTCTCAAAGGGAAGGGGAAAAAAGTCCATGGATGAATATAGGAGTGGATGGATGGATGGAGGATGGATCATGGATGCATGGATGGATGGGTATGAGTATTTGGGTATTGAAAGTTCATCACAAGAAGTACATTTGTGTCCAATCATAAAGGTGAAAGCATGCAAAGTTTTAGCGCCACCATTTGTGCATGATCCAGACCCTTTTTTTCTGGCTAAATTTAGTGGATGGGTTTTTTTAAAAATTCAAAATGTCTAAAAATTTTTATTTATTTATTTTTTTCTCTAATCACCAAATTTCTACAGTTATATATATATATATATCACCACATTTCTCTATTGGGCTTTAGCACATAGCCAAAAATGTGAAGGAATCTTAAAATTATTTACTTTCATATCTTTTTTCATAGCCAGATTTAGCTAAACCATATAATGGATGATCACCAGTTCACCTACATCACAAATTTCTAAAAAAAATTTAGAAAATTATTTGCTTAAAAAAATATATTTTAAAAAAACCTGGCATGATCACAAAGGGAGCATGTGAGAGCTTTGATAAGGGCATGGGTTTGGTGACAGACTTGGTTTTTACTTTGGGAAAGCTAATAAATATTGGGAGTGAGGGGAGGGACATGGGTGTGTTGCATGGCAGAAAAGTTAGGCCCAGCAAGAGGAAGCTGACAAGCAAGCAGGCAGGCAGGCAGGCAGGCAAGAACTGTGAGGAATGGCAGAACTGGGCCTGCACTGCTTTGCTTGCTTTGCTTACTACCATGTGGTGCACTTGCATGTGATGGCCAAAGTTGTTTGGAATGTGGCAGAGAGAATTGAAAGTAAAGCCAGGGTGCAGGAGAGGAGGAGCATCATGCACATATATGGATAAACCCAATTATTATAAATTAATAAAATTAATAAAATTAATTTTTTAGAAATAAATAATATTATTATATTATATCATATTATTATTATAATTTATCCTATTCCTTTGCACAGAAGAAGCTTAGTTCTACTTGTTCATCCCTGGTGGCTAGTAACCAAACCAGTGTTGGTCTGGCAATAATACACCTGGTGTGCATAGTCCAGGCCTAGTCTCTGGTCTATTGGTCTCAAGAACCATACCTGAGGTCATATCAGTTGTGTATCAGGTTACCAATACCAGGCATATACCACTATTGGGTTGATACCCACTTTGGTGGGTAAGAAGCAAAAACCGTTCCGTTCTAGTTGGTAAGAACTAAACTGCAACTGGTTTGGATTTTGGGAAGAATGAGACCTGGTGTGACCCAGAATTAGGGTTGACGAAACCCTAATTGGATGTAATAGTGCTATCAATTGTCAAAAGCGGAAGATGACAAATGTGCAGGAGTTGATGGTGAAAGGAGGAGGTGTTTTAATGGATAGTTTGTTTTGTTTTTCTGTGATTTGTTTCTTGCAAGTTATGTGCGATGGCATTATAATGGTGATTGGGTGTTTTAACTATGCTTGGCATTGGTGTTGTGTTTGATGTGTTGATTTCTAAATGAGTTTGAGTAGTTATCAAGATGTTGCTATGCTAGGTTTTGGGAGGATGTTCATCCTAGAGCTTGATGACTCACAATATATGAATGGCGACACAAATATATTTTGGGGGATGAAGCTAAATTATTCTTTTTTTTATGTTTGCAGAAGATGTGTGGTTTTTGAGAAGGACGAGGATAGTTTGACAATTTTTAGAACATTAGAAGGACAACAAGAGAAGAACGTTTGGTTATTGCTAATCACCTTGCTTTTGGTGACATGTTTTCTTTCCACTATGGCATACACTTTAAAGGAAAGGGAATAGAAGTGATAGTAGATTTAGGGGTCACATTGAAAGAAGTGATGAAAACTCCTAAAGATTTCAAGAGTGGTCAATAGTAATTCGAATAGCTATGTGTTGGGGTTGTATGGGAATTGTGTGGGAATTATGTTGAATTTATGTAGGGTAAAAAAAACATTCACAACTGTGGGGCCAAAGTGAACCAACAACCACCAATGCACCAGTTCAGGATGAGGCCATTTAGGTCATTTTGGGATGAACCCAAACCCATCCAAGTAGGCAATTTTTATTTTCCTCCTCCCTGCCTAACATTTTGTAAGCCCCCTTCACTTCAACATTTTTTTTCATACATACCTACTTGCTCCTACCTACCTACTCTTTCTACTTAAACCCTATCAACCACTGTAAATCCTAACTTCATTTTCTAAATCCATTACAAGTATGGAACTTTGGAACTCAAGAGACCTTTGCAATTATGTAAAGCTGTGGAGAACATTGGAACAACTATGGAGAATGTTGGAATAGTTGCAAACAACAACATTAAAAGGTGAACCCTTTAACTGTTATTTGTGTTTTTTTTTTTTGTGAAGTTGTTTTTTTGTCACAACCAAGAAGATGACGACAAGTGTGTTGTTGTTGTCATCTTCTTGGTCTAATTCTTCTTGATGTTGTCCTCATAACTTTTCCTAGTCTTATTTTTATTATGTTGACAGCTTGTTACAACCAAGAAAATGACAACATGTGTGTCATCGTCTTTGTGGTTTTCTTGTTATTGTTATGCTCACAACTCCTCATAGTTCTTCACAGCCACGAAGACAACAACGCACGCATCATTGTTTTCCTAGTCTAATCTGCTTCTTGTTATTACTATGTTCACAACTTTTCACAACAAAAAAGATGATGATACTCACTTTATCATATTCTTGGTCTTTTTCTTGTTGATGTGCTCACACCTCCTCAAAGCCAGGAAGATTACAATGCACACATCGTCGTTTTCTTAGTTTTTTTCTTACTACTATTGTGCTCACCGCTTTTCATTTTTCTTAGTCTTCTTCTTGATGTTGTCCTCACAACTCCTTATATTTAAGAAGATGACAATACGCGGTTTTGTTGTTGTTGTTGTTGTTGTTGTCTTCATTACTCTTCATAACAAGGAAGAAGACGATGCACGTGGGTTTAAAGGTCTTGCAAAAATAAGGAATTTGCAAACATATATTCCATTTCCAAAAAAATATTTTGTCACTGCATTTTTTTGTGAAATTACTTATTACTCCCCAATAAAATGACAATGATCCCGTAGTTTTTTTTAATGTTTAGGGTTGTAATGGTTAAAGGAAGGAAACTAAAAAAACTTGGTGGTATCTAAAAAGTTCAGAAATATTGCTTCATCAAAATTAGCAATTGGGAAGCAAAATGTTACTCCATCACAACTAAGACTTAGGGAACAAAATGTTGTTCCATAAGAACTAAGAGTTGAATCAAGCAATCAAAGTTAGCTATGATGATTTTTCATAATTCAAATGATGAGATCATTCCCAATACAAATTTTTGACTGAAAAGTGGTGGGTTAGATTGTTTTAATATGGCTTGGAAGGACAAATAATGAATTAAGGATGGGTTGAAATGGTAGTGTAAAGTTGGCACTTGCATTGTCACATATTTTGCCAAATGGTTATTGACCAAACATTTGAAAGAGGTGAATGGTTTAGTGGTAGAAAAGGCCAAACTTGGGAAACCTTACATTTTTGAAGGAAGTCCACTAAGAGAAAAATCAAGGTTTTCAACTATGGTTTTGACTACATTTCAACTATGTTCGAAAGTTGAAAACGTCATTTCCAACTATAAAATGTTTTTTTCAACTCAAAATGACATTTTGAACTGCCTATCAAAATAATTAATAATGTTGAGTCGAACCCACAACACAATCGAAACCTACCTACATGTGTCAATTTTTCAACCAACATTGAGGTGACAAGATTTTAGTTGAAATTGATAGACCATTTTAGTTGACGGAACATTTTCAACTTTTGGATGAAACTCATCCACCTTGTCCAAATTTCAAAGTTGAACTTTCAATTATTTTCCAATTTCATGAATTATCCTACTCAAAATTATGTCTAGGCAAAAAATCTAAACAATAGTTTGTTGGCATGTGTCCCTATCTAAAATTATGTGTAGGTTTAAGTCTAAATATGTAGGTCCACCTAGAAATAAATAGGTAGATATCTTCTTACTAAGCCTACTTATTTATATAGACCTCCCTAACCTAAACCTATGTAGATAGGTAGGTAGGCTCAAGTAAATAAATAGACCTATGAAGCCAATGGTTTAAGGCTTAGGGTGTTTGAGTAAATGTCATAATCTACCCATGGATTATAAGTAGGGTAAGTGCAGGGTAAATAGGCATACGTATAATATTGTAGTACCCTAGTTGATTCTTTGAAAATTTTCAAAGAAAAAAAACCCCCAACCCATGGTTTCTTTATTTTTGAAAAATTTCCAAAAATGAAAATTGGAGGTAATAATTACACAAAATGAAAAAACATTGATTCAAACTAATGTTGGTTGGGTACACGTTTTTAAAAACTTGACCTAGTGAATTTCCACAGACCTAGACCCACCTTAGAAATAGGCCCAATGGGTCTACATGAAGCTAGACCTACCTTAAAACTAAACCATGTGAGTTATAAAAGCTTTTTACAAGGTCTAGGTCATAGATTTAGGTATGGGCTAAGATCCTAAGTTTAAATAAGATTTAAGGTTCTTAGATTTTAGAATCTTAATTCGGGGAATGGATTTCATTTCTTTTTGATAGGACACTATTTGTCATGTGATTCCAAGAGTTAAAAGAAATACATATCAAAATGAAAGTCATTGTGTGAAAAGGAATAAATGAAGATGGGTTATCTTTGAGAAAGCATAAGGTATTATTCCATTCACACATGGCATAATGTTACAAACCTTAAAGTTTACTATCCCAAGACCAAAAATCTCACGTGGCAGGAAAGTCACTATATAAAACACTATTCACACTAAAAAAAATTTCTTGTCAATTTTGGTTTAGGATTTAGTGTTTAGGGTCAGACCCAGCTCACCACTGAAGAGCGCCAGCCGTGACGAAGTCTCACCAATGGCCATTCACTCAGTTGTGGCTATGAGCTAGGTCTGACCAATGGCCATTCACTCGGGTGTGGTCGTGACCCAAGTCTGGCCAATGGCCATTCACTTGGCTGTGGCCATGAGCACCCCTGGTCTGACCAATTACCCTAATTGCTCATGGCCGAGGGTCATGACGAATAGCCATTGGTCAGACTTGGGTCACAATCACACCCGAGTTCTATGTCCATGGGTTTAGGGTTTAGGGTCACATGCATTTGGCCCTAAAGAAGATTAGGGTAAAGGCCAGAATCTCTTCGGACTTGGGATTTGAAATTTCAGCCTTCTTTATTATATGCACAATTTGAGTATCCTTCTTATCAAATTTTTTTAATATTGCAAATTTCAAGTGACAAGCATTTTTTTTCCCCCTTGTGTTTCATGTGAAAAGCATTCAATAAAAAAATTAACAGGCAAATTTTTTTCCTTTTTTCTTTTAAAAAAAATTGTTGCCTTACATTTGACTGACAATTTGTATTTGTATTTGTATTTTTATTTTGCCTTTCTTTGCCCATCAAAATGTGTGTGATGGGCAATGACACCCTAAACCCTAAACCTAAGTGACAATCAGATTCTTGTGTACATTGCACCAAGTTCTAACTAGCTGTTCTTGAAGCTTTTGGGTGATGGGTTTAGGGTTCCAACATTTACTTATTGCTGCTTTTGCTGTTGGTGGTGAGAGTTCCTGGAAGCTTTCCCAAAACCTCTTCATGAAGGTCCTCTTGCTGCTCATGATTTTTCTTGACAACACCTACATGAGGATTCTGAGAATTCAGAACTCTTGCCTTCTTGTGAATCTTGTTCTTCATGTTCTTCTTCCATTTCCTCTCTATCTCTTGGCAAATTTCTTTGGAAGCTGGATTAATATCGATTGCTGCAAGGGTCAAGACCCCTTTTCTTTAACTCCGGCCCAGGCTTTGAGAACAGAGTTTTGCAGATTTTCTTTTGGGTTTTTTGTGATGATCACTAACTGCTTTACAAAGAGTACTGATGTGTGGAGATTCCTCCACCTTCTTTTTTGATCTGTTGTAGGCACCTCTGCTGATGGTTCAAGTTAAAGAGAACTCTGAACAGAGACTAATTCCAATGTACAGCTCTCTAGCACACACGCAGCATTGCATACTAAGTCCAAACCCATGAGCAACAAATTTGCAGGAATCATGAGTGACTTGCAGACCTGTCTGAGCCTCAAGAGGATGCAATGCTTGTAAGTTGCACACAATGATTTCTAAGGAGCACAGATCAGAGATCAAAACAGGAAAGTTGTTTCCAATTCTTTGCAGATTATACCAGTGAGTCCAGGGTTTAATGTTTAGGGTTTTTTGCAAGCAGACATGGAGGGTTGACAAAATCCTAGTAATTTAGCACTCAGATTGACATCAAGCATTTGCAAAAGCTTGAAGATGATTGACCCACCATCATGGTCTGACAGGCTGCTGGACCATGCTCAACAAGATTCTGGTTCAGCTTCTTCTTCTGATCCAGAAGTTTTGTGGGCAGTGCAAGTCTTGGACAAGATTGTTGCCATGACAAAACATGAGTGGCAGCAGCACTTGGTTGCCAAACCCAGCTTATTATACAAAGAACACAACTCTGCAAGGCAATCAATCTGACTCATCTAAACCTCTGGCAAAGGATCAGCAAATAGAACAGCTACTACAGATCCAGTCACATATGAATCCTCATAGAACTTCTGAAGATGACTTCTTCCCAGAGATTTCACAGGTCCAGGATGCAGATTATCATACGGGTTCTGAACATTTCTTGAAGTATATTGAGGCAGTGTTTCAACAGTTTCCTCCACAAAGCCTGGAAGAGTTTGCAGGTCATGAAGATGACGACGATGACAACAATTTCCTTGAATCACAATTTGCCCAAGACTCAGTGAATCAAAGGAGAACTCCATCAAACTTGGATATAAATGAAGAAAATTTTCAAAACAGCATTCTGTGGACATGATGGGACATGCTTGGAGTTAGAAGGCAAACACAGATGATGATGGCAAAAGCTTCTGGAGTGTTGAGAGCTGGGAATTTCATAAGGAAGAAGGACCCAACAAAACACCCACAAGGAATTGCAGCTGGATTAATAAGCAGCACATTGATCTTATGTTGCACACTGTATCTTATGTTGCATCCCACCACTCCCAATTGACATCTTTTGTTCCTTTGTCTCCAAAACAAAAGAGAAACCACAGACTTGCTTCCAAGTGCCTCTGGCCAATTCTTTTGTTAGCCAGAATGGGTTTTGATGTTTAGTCCAAATCCAGGTGAAGAGCCAAAGATGACTTGAGCCAAAGACTTGCAGGCACAAGTCTGCAAAGATGAAGACTAGCTATAGAGGGATGGAGGATCTGCACACCCAAATGAGCATCATGTGAAGAAATGAAACTAAAACCGTAGCAATAGGAATCATGCTAGAAAGCATGACTCTAGCTGACATGCGCTAATGAGATCTGGGGTGAATCTTGAGTTCATATTCAGCATTGGGTTAGGAGTGTACTGGCAATATCATGAGTATGGTTGCAAGCATGGATGGGGAAACAAACCCATTTTACTCATGAATCAGAAAATACATGGATGGAAGAAGACATATATATTCCATGGCCTCGAGAACAATGTAAATTAAAACCAAGAGTATTCGCCCCATATGAGAACATTTCTAGCTTTTTGGGTAAATCTTCTTATAATTGTTGTTATTTTATGAGAAAAAGTGGAGAAATATGCTTGGCCTAGGTTGTCTAACCTTAAGTGAGTTTGAGTTACTACTACATGAGTTAAAAAGCCATTGAATAACACAATGGTTGATCATTCAAATGTGGTGTGTGAAATTGTGCTTGCTAGCAACTAGCAAGAAGAGGGATGAATGCTTGCATCTCTTTTTGAATTTTTACATATTTCATAGTTGAAAATGTTCATGGTGACATATACTAAAGAAAAAAAAATCTAAACCTTTAAAATGGGTACACGAAGATGTTGTGAAACAAAATTATACAAAAGAGTATTAATGATTTTGCCTACCTTCAAGGTTAGGATATATAGGATATGTTTTCAAAGACTACACTCTCAACAAAAGCCACCTATGGTTTGTACAAGGAAATCGCCCTTGTTTTACCCTAGACTATGGTAAAGGTCAAGGTATGTTTCACTACCTAAGGTATACCTAAGGTAGAGTATACTAATATATCCTTGTTGGGCTTACCAAATGGGCATATGGTGAGAAAAGGGTACCGTCCCAACAATGGTTCAACATCCTTTTTACATAAAGATATTATAATTATATTTCATTTGTTGCCCCCTAGAAGTGTCCTTCAATCTGAAGTATAGTAGTTGCACAAACCACTAGAGTGGCTTGAGCTTAGATACTAGGTGGTTGGCCTTAATCCTGATGTAGCTCAATACCATAGTACCTTTGTAGGTTCAATACTAATTATATTATTTGTAAAAATGTTGAAAGTTTAAAAAATCTACCTCTTTCAAAGATTTGTGTGTGTGATGAATATAGGATTTTTTTTGAAATTTTCAGATAATATTTTATATTTAAATATTTTTAAATGATTAATTATTCAACAAACATGTATTGAAGCTGCCCCTGTACTAAAATCCTGGAACTAGAGGTTATAACCATTGTTGGGCATGTATGTCCATTTTAGTATACTTGTCCAATTGGCATTTCAAACATGAGCACATGAAATTTCTAACATCCTATCCAAAAATTAACAAGATTTTCTCAAACCCATTAATAATGTCAAAAATATATTCAAAGCATTTTCTAATAATGGAAAAAAAGGAACCTAAATGGTTTAAAAGAGCATATAGTAAGAGTTCTTTCAAAGGTAATTAATATAATGAGTAAAATTAAAATTCCAAAAGCAAATATATTCAATTATTAGTCATGACCATTTCAACAAATCCATCACAACCACTTGCATTACAAAATACAAAAATGTGTATATGCTATATAATGATTTTGGCATATACCTTCTATATAACCCTCTTCAAAACAACTACCTTCCACTGGGTAAGGGTAAATCACAACCATATACTAACCAAGTAAAATAAAAATGAGATAAAACCTAAAATATTTACCATTTGAATAGGATATATAATTACCCAATAATATACTGGTGAGAAAAGAGAGTAATAAATTTATCCACCCAACATTGATTATAAAACTATAACAAGATAAAAAAAACCACCCATTAGCACTTATGACCACGATCATAATTCTTGTGGTTTTGCATGTATTAACCAATGTTGTACGGGTATATTGTTTTTATGGATCTTAGAATAAGGGTATATATAAATTTTCAATTTATTCACCCATGGGTAAAGATATATTATGATTTTTTTCACATTTTGAAATTATTTATCCAACTTTCATAAGCCTAAATCTAGTGGGACAATGCACACATGTATGTCATATTACAATAATAAAATCATATGAGAATGTTTCAATTTTTTGTTCTTAAACATACATAAAATGAGAGGCCATTGAGATCAAATTGAACAACATGTCACTTGCTCTACTAAACATAAATGCAAATTTAAAAATGAAAATTTGTCATATCAACAAGTTTAACATAATGATCTAATGAATCTTCAAACTCCAGTTCCAACCCAAGGTTCAATAACAATGAAAGCAAACACATAGCTCATCACATTCTTTCTCAATAGGGGAGCCTTTGCACGACAATCACACATAACAATAACCACAATTTTAGGGTTTAGGTGAGAGTTATCCTAAAGAGATTTACCTAGGTTTGAAAGCATACTGGACTTTGACTATGAGTATATTTGAGATATATCCAGGGTTATAAAATGGGTAATTTTTTTTCAAATTTACATGCTTTTGAATATACATTTGATTAAAATGTATTGATTTTGAGAAAATAATGTAAGACAAATAATATATCCTACCCGTACCCAACATGTATATCTAGACAAATGATATACTTGCACAACACTAGAATTAACACATTGGTTAGTCTTTGATGCATTATTATGGAGTTCTTCATGCAATCTCATCAATACCCTGCTACCTTGGCAGCTTTGACACTAGTTATTATTCTTAAAATCTTGAAAGTTTTCCCAAAAAATCAAATAAATTTTTTTTGTGAAGGAAAGTATTGAAATTTCAAATTAATTTTCTTTGTTGAAATGAAAATTTAAATTTAATTAATTATTCAACAATCATGTGTTAAAGTTGCCAAGGCATTACGGTACATGTTTGATATTCAGCATGCCAATAATGAAGCACCCAAATTCATAGACAAATTGTTATTTGTCAAAACTCAAAACTTCTTTCAGATTTGAGTCTACCTGGTACCATCTATGTGTGATATCTCCTCAAAGTGGGTATTAGAACCAGTGTTGTGCAGCAGTGTTTTTTTATTTTGGCGAAAATTTCATGAAATTTTGACCTGAAAAAATATGATTTCAATCTATACATAAGATTTTTCATGAAATAAAAGGGCCCAAATTCACCAAATTTTGAAGGAAAAAAAATAAATCCAAATCACCAGATTTTTATGACAAGTTCCATTTGGTAGCCAAGAATATAGAAGCATTCTGTTGTCTTTTTTAATAAAAAAATTAATAATTTTTTTATAAATTAATTTTATAAATTTTATAAATTTTACTTTCATATGTAGTCTGTAGCCAAATCTGGCTAAATCATCTTATAGATGATTGCCACTTCAGCTACATCACAAAAGTGAGAAAAAAAACCCTGTAGTGCAGGTATCAGAAATTGCACCAAATTCCCACCACTTATAATGCAGTTCTTTAATCTCATAACACTGATATCCTTTTTTTTTTTTTAAATAGAGAAACAATTTTGATATATATTCATCATTTTGACATAATAATAATAATAATAATGAAAGAACAGCCCAGAAACCTAGGGTCAGTGTTTTGTTGGTGCAAAATTTCAGGGGGAATATTCTGTCACAATATTTTTCATTTGTCTGCAAATTTAAAAAATCTCCAAATTTTGGAAAAGAAAAATGGAATTTTTTTCACCATATTTTTCTTCCTTGATTTTACTCCATAAGATGATTTAGCCAGATTTGGCTATAGAATAAATATGAAAGTAAAAAAAAAAACAGGATCCTTCTATATTCTTGGTAATTAATTACCTACTGGAACTTATCATAAAAATCTGAGAATCTAGAAACGTTTTTTTTTGGACATCTGGCGAATTTGGGCCATTTTTTCAATGGAAAAAAAAATCCATTGTATAATCAAAATCATATTTTTCAGGTCGAAATTTGGCGAAATTTTGCCAACAAAAAAAAAAAACACTGCTTGACTGTGGCCTTGCCATTTACATGAAAAAATATCTGAAGGCAAAAGAAGATTTTTTGAGGTGCTTTGGTTAATTTATGGTTGGCAAGGTTTCATCATGATCTTAAGGAGAAAGAAGAATTACGAAAACTCAAATATTTCATCACACAAAAATATAATCTTCAAATAATCCTCTAAATGAAACCAAAGTCCTTCAAGATATATTATAACTCTACTAGGATGTAGAGCCCACATATTTCCACTCATGGCTCTCAAGGGATGGAGGGGTGAGGGCTCCAGCCAATCATGAATTACCCAATCAAGCATGTGCGGACACCAATTATTTTAAATAAGTAGACTAGTATGTGAACCCATTTTGCAAGCAAAATGATTAGGTTTCTTTCCCTTTGTTTCAACAGATTCACAATGTGTTTCTCATGAGTTTTCTTTTAAGTTTTGGGGGGGCAGGGGAGGGGAGGGGGCGGAGAAAGAGAATTTTTTTTTTCATTTTTTCTTTGTTTCAACAGGTTCCCAATGTGTTCCTCATGGGTGTTCCCAATCGCACCTTGCTTTAATCCCAAATGTTTTGCTCAAAGTCTTCCCCTCCTCCCCTTTTCAGATATATCGATGGGCCAAAGGGGGAGGCACTCCATTTGTCCATAAAATCTTCAATTTTTGTGACCTTTCATAGTTTCAATTTTTTTTGCCAGGGCCAATCAAATTCAATAAAAAAAAGTTGGACTTGTGAGGGGTAAAGGTCAGGCCAAAAACGTTGATAAATTGTTTTGGGAGGAGAAATTTCATGCAGCCAATGTGAAGGCCCAAGGACACACTGAATGTGCCTTGCATTCTTTCCTTTTAAGTTTGGGGGGTGAGGGATTTAGAGGATTTCAGTTTTCTCCGGTTCCATTATGTTGACCATCCCCCACCATCCACTCATTTTGACTGGGGCTCTCAAGGGAAAGGGGGGAGG
>Ga0116227_10009307_pt1 | contig 17907 bp, 16 predicted proteins | sample S1TSphgellanicum_FD_89693 | JGI IMG/M metagenome (GOLD analysis project Ga0116227, IMG submission 89693) | Host-associated microbial communities from peat moss isolated from Minnesota, USA - S1T2_Fb - Sphagnum magellanicum MG | ecosystem: Host-associated > Plants > Peat moss > Unclassified... | reverse complement strand
CGACACCACCTTTGGGAATCAACGCCATGGCGCGCCTTTGCTCAGACGTCGGGCTGAAAGGCGGCCGAGATATCCGGTGGGGCGGGCGGGGGCGATCGCGCAGCCTGCATTTGGCGTTCCGGCTGAGCATCGCGCCCCTCACGTGCAGCAAGCGCCGACAGGCGTTTCCCGGCCACGTCGGCGTCGGCGAGAACTATTTCGAAGATAGGCGACAATGCCATGTCGGTGAATTGATTGCTGAATTTGTCGTGGTGAAAATTCGTCTGCTTCAGCCTACAGTGAAGTTCGGCCACGCCGGTCCGCATGATGTTCTCTCGCAATGAAGAGTTTCAGGGCGTTTTGTGGGAGTATACGGAGCAATAGATAATAATATCTATCTATAAAATTATAATAATGTGTTTAATTTCAAATTAACAATAAATATATTCTAAATACTATAAGTAATTAACTTCAATTGACGCCGAGAAATATCTCCCGGCCATCGATAGATTTCGGGCTTTTCATGGGCCGGCGTGTACTTTGGGCATAGAGTCGGAATCTACGCAGTACGGCGGGGAATGCCGGCAATACGGCAAGGCGTTACCGGACGCCGATCTGGTCCACTGCTGCGCGATTTCAGGCGTTGAACGCGGCGACCGATGAATGCGATGTCGCTATGCCGCAGATCCCTGGTCGATCGATTTGATGATGCCGGAGGCAGGCAACCCGGCGACAGGGCGCCGTCGCAGCTTGCCGGACAGTGTTATCCCGCCGTTGCCTCAACGAAATTTTATTCGCTATAGACGTTTCCTGGTGGATCGTATTCGCACACCAGATAGTCCATTGTCCTGCTGGTCGCGATCGAGCACCCAAACGATCTGGTGTCCGGCCAGACAATTTGATCATAGTGACCGGTCTCTTCGCTGAATTGTTTTCCGGGGGAACCAGGAGGGTGAATTTTATCATCAAACTTGCGTTCATCGACCCAGGAGCCGACCATTTCTGCATAACTATAGGCCGAACGGGTTCCCGACCAAAGATTTTCACCGTGCCCCGAATCACGGGATGAACCTGCGCAATGCTCGAAGGAATCCGATCGCGCCAACTTCGCGGCACAGTTTGCCGCGCTGGCGGCAAGGTCGTTGTTCCATGCCAGCGGTCTTTGTCCGGCCAGTCGCCGCGCGGCGTTATGCCCCTGGACCATGGCGGCCTGCAACGAGACCCCGGCATGGGGCATGTGGTCGAGAGCGATGCTGACCGGAAGCGTTGCGGCAAATAGTGCGCAAATACGCCAAATATGTCGCCTTGACACGGATTGATCCAAACATTAACGAATCAAAATAAAATATAAATTTTCACTACAAGAAATAAAAATTTTTTACATCGCCGGGATGTACCCACATTATTTCGATGATTCTGATGATGAGTCGGCATATTCCCAAAAAGATTCTATCCAGATCATCATGAAAATCTGCGTCCTTGAATACGCTGCCCTCTCATGCTGGGCAGCCGGCGCCAGTTCTTCGCAGTGCAGCGCGCCGATCTGCGGATTTTCGTCCGGTGCCGTTCGGGACAATCGTCCGCCATCGCCATACCCAGGCCGTCGCTGCCGAGCGAGCAGGCGTCGCCTGTCGCACGTGGCGGCGCATGGAGGCAGAAGGACACGCATCGATCGATGATTTGATCCGCGCGGCGCTGGCACTTTCCTGCGAGGCCGATTTGGCTGCACTGTTTCCGATGCCGGCCGCGCGCAGCATGGCTGAATTGCTTAGCCTGCAAGAGGCCAACGCGCGCAGCCAAAGCGCCGTGCGACGCCGCGCCAGCCGCAAGTCAAAATCATGAGGCTGGCCCCCGGCAACCCTCTGCGCCTGTCACTGCGACAGGATATGTCTGTGCCCGATCGCGCTGTGGGGTTGCTTGCCATGGCCGGGCAGCGTGCCGCCCTGGAATGGGCGCCAGCGCTGTTGGGTGACCCGCTGCCGGTTTCGCCATTGCTCTATCCGCTGGAAGCGGCCTGATTGAAGCCCGTGGTCGTCACTTTGGCGGGCTACACGGGTTTCTGGCCGACAGTCTGCAGGACAATCCTCGTGCGCGTCAACGACCGCGGGCCGTTTTCCGGGGGCGGGCGAATTATCGATCTGTCGCGGGCTGCCGCACAGGCACTGGGGTTGCGGGCGCATAGCCCGACGCCCGTGCGGGTGAAGGTCGTCGATCCGACCGCTGTCGATCGCGCTCGCCTGCGCCAGGGCCATGCCGCGATGGCAATGCCTAACCTGACCGAGAACGAACTGCGCATCCTGCGCCGACGCTGGCAGACCGAAAGGCCGGCGCGATCGGCGGACTGATCTCGTGAGTTGCTGCTGTTTGACGGACACCGGGACAAGGTGTTTGGCGAAAGCCTCTGAACTCTGATGACATTGCTTGATTCGGTTGGCCCAAAGTCGGTGCCTGGCCGCGCGGATGCGATCGCTGCGCTCCAACCCGGCTGTTGTGGCGCGATTGCGGGCCTTCTGTTGGCCATTTTCGTTTCCCAATCAGGGCCGCTTTTTGCCGGGTGACCGGCTTTTGCGAGATTATGGCCGTACCGGGTTGATAGGCAGCGCGAGAACGCGGTATCGTGACCCTGATGAGCACTCGACAAATTGATCTAGCACTTTGCAACGCCAGTGAGGGCAGCGACCTCACTTCGGATGCCAATCGATATCTGATCGCATTGCGTGAACGCGACGGGCCGCCGGGATTTCCCGCGTTGCCCACCGCACCGATGCTTGGAATTGACCGCATTATCGAAATGAATGACCACGGAGGGCGGTTCGGGCGTGGCATGGTAGAGGCCGAAGCCGCAACCGACAGGTTTGGTTGGGCGTTCGACTGTCACTTCGAGAACGATCCCGTGCTGCCCGGCTCGTTGATCCTCGACAGTTTCTGGCAGTTGGCCGGGTTCTACGGCGGCTGTGTCGGCCTCAATGGTCGCGGCCGCGCGCTGCGCGTCGGCGATGTCCGTTTCATACGCGAGGTGAAACCCAGCAACCGCCGGCTGAGCTATGCGATACAGATCCGGCGGGTCGGTGTCTCGCGCCAGGTGATCAGCGCCGACGGGGAAGCCTATGTTGATGGTGAACTGTGCGCTTCCGCCTCGGGGCTTCTGGTTCAGATCAGCAGAGACGAAACCAAGGAACTGGCGCGCGAAGAGGCGGCTTGAGCCGGATCGGCGGCTGTCCCGGTTACAGCTTGACGCGCGCCATGCCCGCCTTCGAGTAACGCGGGCCCGCGGTCTTTCCATTGGGCGCCGCCGCGTCGATGGCGGCGAGATCCTCTTCGCTGAGCGTCACGTCGGGCGCGCCGGCGCTGTCGCGCAGGGTTTCGCTGCGTTTCACACCCGGAATCGGCACGATGTCGTTGCCTTGCGACAACAACCAGGCCAGCGCGATCTGCGCATTGGAAACGCCATGCCGTGCCGCCACTTCGGCGATCGCATCGACGATGGCGAGGTTCGCCGGCATGTTCTGCGCCGAATAGCGCGGATCGTTGTGGCGCCAGTCGTCGGCGGGAAGATCGTCGAGGCTGCGGATGCCGCCCGCCAGAAAGCCCCGCCCGAGCGGGCTGTACGGCACGAAGCCGATGCCGTTGTCCCGGCACGCGGTAAGGATGTCGCCTTCGACATCGCGCTCCCAGATCGAATACTCGCTCTGCAGCGCGGTGATCGGGTGCACGCGGGCGGCGCGGCGCACGGTGTCGGCCGCCGCCTCTGAGAGGCCGAGGAAGCGCACTTTGCCTTCCTTGACCAGTTCGGCCATGCCGCCGACCGTCTCTTCGATCGGCACGTTGGGGTCGACGCGATGTTGGTAGAACAGGTCGATCGTGTCGATGCCGAGCCGGCGCAGCGATCCCTCGCAGGCGCGGCGCGCGTTCTCCGGGCTGCCGTCAACGCCGACGGGGGTGTCGCCATCCCAGCGCATGGCGAACTTGGTGGCGATGACGAGGCCCTCGCGACGCCCCTTGATGGCGTTGCCGACCAGTTCCTCGTTGCGGAACGGCCCGTACATTTCGGCGGTATCGAAAAAGGTAATGCCAAGGTCGATCGCCTCGTGGATGGCGCGCGTCGATACGTCGTCATCGGCGCGGCCATAATTGATATTGCCCTCGCGGATCATCGGCATGCAACCGATGCCGATCGCCGAAACCTCAAGGCCCTGGCCCAATTTGCGGTACTTCATCCGTGTTCTCCCTGGGCGTAGCGTCCATCAGGCCACGCTTGGCGCAAAGCTTGAAATACGCGCGCCGTCGGGCTACGTCAAAATCTCTATCAACGCGTAACGACGCGATAATTTCGGCAGGTACAACAAGCGCGGCGCTCCTTCCTTTCCGACCGGGACGAGAAGGGGGCGCCAGCTTGGGCGCACCCACCCGATTGACGCGTACTGCTTGAGCAAGAGGTCGGTTTCGTTGCCGAAAGAACCTGGTCAGTGACATTGACAACAAACGATACGCGGTATGAACACGCTGTCGGGCCTGGCTTTCCGCCCCCGGTCCGCGACGGCGCGAGATCAGGCGCCTCTGCTGACGAGGCAGAGCGCATCGGTCAGGAATTTTCGCGGCAATTCAAATCCTGTGGCCCCGATCTGAAACGCAGCCTGTTTCAGTTGATCACGACCGCGACGCCGTTTTTCGTCTTGCTGGCGGTGATGGCCACCGCAACACGGGGCCGGTATTGGCTTACCCTGCTGCTGGCGGTCCCGGCGGCCGGCCTGCTTGTCCGCCTCTTCATCATCCAACACGACTGCGGTCACAATTCATTCTTCAGATCGCGGGCCGCCAACGATTTTCTGGGCCGTGCCATTGGGGTCCTGACGCTTACGCCCTATGGCGAGTGGAAATCGGGCCACGCCATCCATCATGCTTCGAGCGGCAATCTCGACCGCCGCGGCTGGGGTGATGTCGGAACGATGACGGTCCGTGAATACAAAGCCGCATCGCCCTTGCAAAAGCTGGGTTACCGCCTGTTTCGCAGTCCGTTTGTCATGGTCTTGCTGGGCGCCCCGCTCAATTTCATCGTGCTGCAACGCATCCCGAGGGGGCGGACGTTCACCGATCGCGCTTTACGCCACAGCATCCTGTCGCTCAACGTCGCGCTGGCGGTGGTCTTTGGCCTGCCGATGGTCGTGTTCGGTGTTGGCCCGGTGCTTGCGACGTACCTGCCGGTGATGGTCATGGCGTCGTGGATCGGCAACTGGCTGTTCTACGTCCAGCACCAGTTTGAAGACACCTATTGGGAGCGGGATGGCGAATGGAAATTCCACACGGCGGCCCTTCGCGGCAGCTCTTATTTCGACCTTCCGCCCGTGTTGCAGTGGTTTAGCGGGAACATTGGCCTGCACCACGTTCATCACTTATGCACCCGGATTCCCAATTATCGCCTGCAAGCCTGCGTCGATTCCGCTCCGGAACTGTCCCGCATCGCCAAACGCATCACACTGCGCGACAGCCTGACCTGCTGGCGTCTCGCGCTGTGGGACGAGCAGAGCCGCCGTCTGGTTGGGTTTCGCGATTTGAAGAGCCATAGCGGCTGAGCGTGCAAGCCTGGCAAAAGGAGTACAGATTGCCGCGAGCGACCAAGCGACGGCGACGCATCCCGGCACCACGCAACTAATATGCCGCATGTTTTCGCGATCGGCGATGTCGTTGGTCAGCCCACGCTGGCCTACAAGGCAACGCATCAGGGCAAAGAAGACATCGGCCTGACCATCCAACCCCACCTGACGCTGGTCGAAACGCTGGGGCTGGTCGCCGAAGCCTTTGCAGGAACCCGGCCGGATGTGCGAATCATGGCTCAACCGAAGAGTCAGGCCCGGGGTAGGATGGAGCGTGGACTTGGCATGGGCGGCAATCTGGTGGCCAATGTGCTGCCTATATACCGCGCAGAGCGCTGGATGGTCGGGACCTTTGCAGACCGGCCAATTCGCATTTCGACGCGCGATCATAAGGATTTGTATTATTGCAGCGCGATCGCCGTTGGCACCATGTTGGCAATCGCTGCAGCGCCAACATCGGGCGTGGTCGCACCGCCGACGCGGCGGGCAAGCGCGTGGGCGATCCGCCAGCTCGAACCGAATTTCAGCGTGAACTGATAGTCATAGAAAGCAGCCATCGCGCTGGCCTGGTTCATGTCGATCACCGGGCCATAGGCCTGCACGATCAGGTCCTTGCGCGTGTTGACGCGCTTGATGACCACGGCCGTGATCAGGTGACGCCAGACGCCGTTACCCCGCTCGTTGACCATCGCGGGCACCGTGGCCAATTCCGCGCAACCGCGCAGGCGGTTGCCATCGGCGCATTCGAACACGCCGTCGACCGTGAACAGATCCGCCCAGCAGGCGCCCTGATTGTGGTCAAGATGGTGCGAATAGTGGCTCAACAGTTCCTGAACGTCGAGCCGGGTCTGAATATCGATCGTCGATATGCACGCCATGACAGTGTCTCCGCCTGCCTTTTTCGGTCAGGTCCTGATATCCTCTACTGTCGCAGTATATCGCCGGAATCAGACCGATAGCAAGCTGTCAAAGCGCAGCAAAAGGTACGCCAGGCGGCTGTATCCCGGCAAGCCCCGAGAAAACGAACGCCACTTGCTGCCGAGCGACATGCTTGAGCGTGCGGAGAACGTCTTCGCTGAAGCCGGGCTGTTTGATCAAATCGAGCACCCTGTTACGGTTGGTGTGGAATATCATCGAGATACCCATCAGCGCCATTGCCTGAATCTCGACTTCGGACGGCAGCGCAGGCGGCGACATCACGCATACCACCGCCGCACGAAAGGTCTCGAAGATCGGTCGGCCAATACGTTCCTTCATCAGTGTGTCGGATGCGCTCAAGGTGTTTTCGACATCTTCCCACGCCAAAAGCCGGTGGATCGCATGGCCTTCGTATTCGTCGAAGAACGAATCGATCAGGCAGTCCTGCACGCGGCATAGCGCAGCGACAATCCGGTCAAGCGGCGCGCCGGCCGCAACCACCGCCCGGCAGTGTTCCAGTTCCGGGGTAATCCGTTGCGCTGCTGTCGCGGTCAGTTTCTCGATGCATGCATCGTAGAGGCCAAGCTTGCTGCCAAAGTAATACTGGATGGCGGGTGTCTTGATGCCGGCCGCGACTGCGATGTCCCGGGTCGATGTCCCGGAAAAGCCTTGCCGGCCGAAGATCTCGACCGCGGTGTCGATGATGCGCTGGCGGGTTTCCTCGCCGCAGGGGTAGCGTCCGAACGCGGGGCGCGCTTTTACGATGTCGCTCAATCCCGGTTCCCTCATGCTGACGTGGGGTATGTGACAAAGTTACAGCTTGACAGACTTTTATCAAGTGGAATAATTTTGTTGCTTGATAAATTTCTGCGATACTCGTCGCCGAACAGCGGATTGGGGCCCCGATGCCAGAATACCAGCTTCGATCGCTTGCGATGGCCGCCACGCTTGCGCTGTGCGCGTGTGGCAAGGCGCCGCCGCCGCCTCCGCCTCCGGCGGCAGTCGGGTTTGTCGTGCTCAAGACCGAGCCCGTGACGCTGACCACGGAATTGCCGGGGCGGATCTCGGCGCTGGAAACGTCGGATGTGCGGCCGCAAATCACCGGGGTGGTGCGGCAGCGACTGTTTGAGGAAGGGTCGATCGTCCACGCCGGACAGGTCCTGTATGTCATCGAGGATTCGGCTTACCGCGCCTCGGTGCTCAACGCCCGTGGCCAGCTCGCCACGGCGGAAGCCACCATCCACTCGACCGCAGCGCAGGCGGACCGTTACCGCCAGCTTGCCGAAGCCCACGCGATCAGCAAGCAGGACGCCGACAATGCCGAGGCGTCGGCGGCGCAGGCCCGCGCGCAAGTCATCACGGCACGCGGATCGTTGCAAAGCGCGCTGGTCAATCTGGACTTTACCCGCGTGCGCGCGCCGATCACCGGACGCATCGGGCGTTCGTTGTTCACGCCGGGGGCACTGGTATCATCCGGCCAATCCGATGCGCTTGCGACGATCCAGCGCACAGATCAGGTCTATGTCGACCTTTCCCAATCCGCCGCGCAATTGCTCGATCTCAAGTCGGAGCTCGGCAGTGGCGGCATGCACCGCGATGGCGACGGCAGCACCCCGGTTCAGCTCGTGCTGCCCAACGGGCAGGTCTATCCGATCGAGGGCAAGCTGCGGTTTGCCGAAGTGACTGTCGATCAGAACACCGGATCGGTCGCCGTGCGCGCCACTTTCCCCAATCCGGGTGGCGTATTGCTGCCCGGCCTGTTCGTGCGCGCGCGCATTATCGAGGGGGTCCAGCCGCAGGGAATACTCGTGCCGCAGGCCGGTATTGCCCGCAACGATCGTGGCGACGCGACCGCCTTGGTGCTCGGGCCTGACAACGTGGTCCAGACCCGCCTGGTCACCACCCGGCAGACGGTCGGTGACAAATGGCTGATCACGAGCGGGCTCAAACCGGGTGACCGGGTCATTGTCGAAGGGTTGGTCGGGGTCATGCCGGGCATGAAGGTCGTGCCGCATCCCGCCGGAACCGTGCCGCCCCAACCGGCACCCGGCGCACCGACCGAGCGGGGCCATTCCTGATGTCGCGTTATTTCATCGACCGCCCGATCTTTGCCTGGGTTGTCGCGATCGTGATGATGCTGGCGGGCGTGCTGGCGATCCGGTCGATGGCCATCGCGCAATTTCCCAAGATCGCACCGCCGTCCATTTCGGTCACCGCGACGTATCCGGGGGCTGACGCGCAGACCTTGGAAAACACCACCACGCAAGTTATCGAACAGCAGCTCAAGGGCATCGACCACCTCAACTATTTTGCCTCGACCAGCGATTCTTCGGGCACTGCCACGGTCACCCTGACTTTTGCGCAGGGTACCGATCCCGACACCGCGCAAGTCCAGGTCCAGAACAAGGTTCAGGCGGCGACCGCGCTGTTGCCGCAGGCGGTGCAGTTGCAGGGCCTGCGCGTGGCCAAAGCGGTCAAGAACTTCGCGCTGGTGGTCGCGCTCTATTCCGCCGATGGCACCCACGATCAGGACGACGTCGGCGATTTGCTGGCATCGCGGGTGCAAGACCCGCTCAGCCGGATCAACGGCGTCGGCGATACCCAGATATTCGGCTCGCAATATGCGATGCGCATCTGGCTCGATCCGTACAAGATGCAGGGGCTGAAAGTCACGACCGGCGATGTCCGCGACGCGATCACCGCGCAGAATGCGCAAGTTTCGGCCGGACAGATCGGCGGGCTGCCGGCCGTCGCCGGGCAGGCGCTCAATGCGGTGGTGACCGCGCAGTCGCGGCTGCAGACCGCCGATCAGTTCCGCGCGATCGTTCTGCGCGCCAATTCCGATGGCGCCAATGTCAAACTGGGCGATGTCGCACGGGTCGAAATCGGCGCGGAAACCGACAGTTCGATTTCGCGTTATAACGGCAAGCCGGCTGCCGGCATGGCGATCAAGCTCGCCCCCGGCGCCAACGCGCTCCAGACGGTCAGCGACGTCAAGGCCGAAATCGCGCGGCTGTCGAGCACGTTTCCGCCGGATATCAAGGTTGCCTATCCGCTCGACAGCACGCCGTTCGTCAATCTGTCGATCAAGGAAGTGGTGCAGACGCTGATCGAGGCGGTCGTGCTGGTGTTCCTGGTGATGCTGCTTTTCCTGCAGAACTGGCGGGCGACGCTGATCCCGACGATCGCGGTGCCGGTGGTGCTGCTGGGGACATTCGCCATCCTTTATGCGCTGGGTTTCACGATCAACACGCTCACCCTGTTCGGCACGGTGCTGGCGATCGGGCTGCTGGTCGACGATGCGATCGTGGTGGTCGAAAACGTCGAGCGGCTGATCGACGAACACGACCTGACCCCGCTCCAGGCTGCGCACCAGTCGATGGACGAAGTCAGCGGCGTATTGATCGGCATCGGGCTGGTGTTGTCGGCGGTGTTCGCGCCGATGGCATTTTTCGGCGGATCGGCGGGCGTCATCTATCGCCAGTTCTCGATCACCATTGTCACATCAATGGCCTTGTCAGTGCTCGTGGCTTTGACCCTGACACCCTCGCTGTGTGCGACCTTGCTCAAGCCCAAGGATCATACCAAAAAGCGCGACACCGGATTTTACGCCTGGTTCAACCGCAAGTTCGATCTGACCCGCGATCGCTATGCCACCGGTGTCGAGCGCGCCAATCGCAACTGGTTGCGCACGATGATCGTCTATGGCTTGATTTTCGCCGGGATGGCGCTGCTGTTCGTGCGGCTGCCGGGGGGATTCCTGCCTGACGAAGATCAGGGGCTGCTGTTTACCCAGTTGGTCCTGCCGGCCGGATCGACGGCGGCGCAGACCGAGGCGGCGATGAACACCGTGCGCAACCATTTCCTCGTCGATGAAAAGGCCAACGTCGACGGCGTTTTCAGCATCTCGGGCTTCAGTCTGGGCGGCGTCGGGCAAAACGTTGGCATTTGCTTCCTGCGGCTGAAGGACTGGGATGATCGTCCGGGGGCGCAGAACAATGCGCAATCGATCGCCAATCGCGCGATCATGAGCATGGCCAAAGCCGTCCCCCAGGCCAAAGTGATTGCGTTTTCGCCGCCGGCGGTGCTCGAACTGGGGAATGCCACCGGCTTTGACTTCGAACTCAAGGATCTGGGCGATCATGGCCACGCCGCGCTGACCAATGCGCGCAACCAGCTTTTGGGCATGGCCATGCAGGACAAGACGGTTGCGCAAGTCCGGCCCAACGGGCTGGAAGACGCGCCCCAGCTCAAGGTCAATCTCGATCTGACCCGCGCTGCCGCGCTGGGGCTGGCGCCGGCCGACATCAACGATACGCTCAGCACGATGCTGGGCGGTTCCTATATCAACGACTTCATCGATCGTGGCCGGGTCAAGAAGGTGTTTGCGCAAGCCGATGCCCCGTTCCGCACCCGGCCGGAGGATGTCGACGCGCTGTTCGTGCGGGGTCCCAACAATCTGATGGCGCCGGTTTCGGCGTTTGCCAAGACGAGCTGGTTCAAGGGTCCGATGCGGCTTGAACGGTACAACGGCCAGCCGGCGATGGAATTGCAAGGCATCGGCGCACCCGGCAAGAGCAGCGGCGAGGCGATGAACGCCATGGCCGCGCTGTCGGCCAAGCTGCCGCCCGGCTTCAGCTATGAATGGACCGGGTTGTCCTATGAACAGATGGCATCGAGCGGACAGGCGCTGCCGCTGTATATCCTGTCGCTGCTGATCGTGTTCCTGTGCCTTGCCGCCTTGTACGAAAGCTGGTCGGTGCCGTTCGCGGTCATCCTGGTTGTGCCGCTCGGCGTGATCGGCGCGGTGCTTGCCGCCACGCTGACCGGGCTCGACAATGACATCTATTTTCAGGTCGGGCTGATTACCACGGTGGGGCTTGCGTCCAAGAACGCCATCCTGATCGTCGAATTCGCCGAAGAACGCGTGGCCGGCGGCATGGATGTGGTCAAGGCGGCGCTGGAGGCAGCCAGCTTGCGCTTGCGCCCGATCCTGATGACCAGCCTGGCCTTTGTGTTTGGCGTGCTGCCACTGGCGATTTCGACCGGGCCGGGATCGGGCGGTCGCCACGCCATCGGCCGCGCGGTGGTGGGCGGGATGCTGTCGGCCACCGTGCTCGCAATCTTCTTCGTCCCGGTGTTCTTTGTGCTGGTGAAGAAGCTGTTCAGGCAAGCGGGCGGCGATCCCGACGGCGCCGCGCCATCCGATCCGGCACAGGAGGCCTGACATGCGCTATCCCGCTTGGACTCTCGGCGTGTTGCTCAGCCTCTCGCTTGGCGGATGCGACCTTGCGCCCAAATATGTCCGCCCGGCGATGCCGGTGCCCCCGTCGTTGCCCAATAGTTCCGGTGGCGAACAGGGGGCGGCAGCGGATGTGGCCTGGCGCAATTTCTTCGTCGAGCCCCGCCTGCAGCAGTTGATTGCCCTGGCGCTTGCCAACAACCGCGACTTGCGGATTGCGGTGGCCAATGTCGCGCAAAGCCGCGCGCAGTTTGGCGCACGCAAGGCCGACATGTTGCCGACGGTGTCCGGCAATGGCTCGGCAACGTTCCAGAAGGAATCGGAGAGCGAGATCTCCGCCCTGACGGGGGTGCCTTATAATTCCGCGATACCGCGTCAAAGCAACGCCTATCAGGCCAATGTGGGCATCTCGTCTTGGGAGATCGACCTGTTCGGCCAATTGCGCAACCAGACCAAGGAGGCGTTCGAGACTTATCTGGCCAACAAGGACGCGCGCGACGCCGCGCAAGTGCTGTTGATCAGCGAGGTCGCGACTGATTATCTGACGCTTGCCGCCGACAAGGATGCGCTCGCGATCGCCGAGACGACCGCCAAAAGCGATCAGGCCACGCTCGATCTGACCAGGACACTGATGCGGATCGGCACGGCGAGCGAGATCGACGTGCGCCAGGCGCAAGGCAGCTATGACAGCACAAGCGCCGACCTTGCCCGGCGAACGGCTGTCGTCGCGCAGGATCTCGACGCGCTTCAGCTTGTCGTGGGTGCGCCGCCGCCGGCCGACCTGCTGCCTGACGGGCTTCCTGCCGCGGGCGCGACGATCCCGCAGCTTCCGGTCGGACTGTCGTCCACCGTGCTGCTCCGCCGTCCCGACATTGCCGAGGCCGAGCACAAGTTGCGCGCGGCCAATGCCGACATCGGCGCAGCCCGCGCCGCATTCTTTCCACAGATCAGCCTGACGACGACGGTCGGTACCTATAGCACCGCATTGTCCGGCCTGTTTGCCGGTGGCAACGGCACCTGGAGCGTGGCGCCACAGGCAACCTTGCCGATCTTTGATTTCGGCAAGAATGCCGCCAATCTGCGCTATTCCAAGGCATCGCGCGACCTGGCCGTCGCGCAATACGAAAAGGCGATCCAGACCGCCTTCAAGGAAGTTGCCGACGCGCTGGCCCAGCGCGCGACGATCGACAGGCAATTGGCTGGCCAGACCGCGTTCGCGGACGACGCGGCAGCCACGCTGCGCCTGACCGAATTGCGCTATCGCACCGGTGTCGACCAGTTCCTCAACGTGCTGGATGCGCAACGCACGCTCTATTCCGCGCAGCAAAATCTCGTCAGCGCACGGCTGACCGAACAGTCCAACATGATCGAACTCTATCGTTCGCTGGGAGGCGGATTGCGGTAGGCGGAACCATGTCGGATTTGACCTCTACGCACTGACAGCGCGCTTTCGGCGCTGATGGTGCCCTGCGGCAGGAGACATGTCGCCAGCGACCGCAGCAGATCAACGTCTGCACCGGCAACTGCGGCATGAGCGAAGCCCACGAGATGTTGCGCGCATAAAGTTGTCGTTTTTTCCTGCGCGTGGCGATCCTCAAGGTCCGAAATTTTCCCACGGAACATTTCCTATTGGTGGTCAAAGGCGGGAAGGGCGCGCGTGTAGAATGCGCTACAAGCTGATCGAACCCGTTCGCATCAAGTCAACCGTATAGATGCCCGGCGCACCTTCGTAGCCGCAGCTGTTGTGCGATGGGTGGCTTGCCTCGGTGAGGCCACCTTGCGATGCGCGCTGCTCGTAATATTCCAGCATCATCTCGCTGGGCGTCTCATCCGCTTCGGCGCGAAAACGCGTGGTTGGCGCATGGACGCGACGCGCGAGTTCGATCGCGCCAAGTTTGAAAGGCGCGAACAGGGCCTTAGCGGTAAGCGCGAGAACACCCTCCACATTTTCACCGGCGCTGACGCGGCCATGATTTTCCTCTCAGCTGACGGTATCGATGACCTGCTGCCCTACAACTGGACCGACAGCCGCTCACCCCAAAGCGCAGTCATCGATCAGGCGGCGGCCCCTTCGCTGTCATCACCAATCCCGGCACCGGCGAGCAGCCGCATTGCCTGTCCGAACGAAATGCCTTCCTTACCGGCGAGCCGTTCGATTTCCCCATAGCGATCGAGCGCCGCTGCCAACCGGTCGCGATCGATTTCGATCCATTTGCCGCGCAACAGCGCCAGACCGTCGGCGGCGGTCAAAAGCTGCTCGATTTCCGCGGGCGTCAGCGCCTCGCCATCGAGCACGACTTCGATCGCAAAATCGAGCAATTGCTCGGTGTCCACTCTTGAAGGCTCGCTGGCACCGACGACGGCCTCGACCACCGGACGCGCGGGGCGCTGGTTCGGCCACGATGCGGGCATCCGCACGATGATCCCTGCTTGCTCCAGCGCGGTCAGATCCGACAGCATCTGCATCGCCTCGCCAGGCGTCCAGCGCAGGTGACTTTTCCCGCATCAGAAGGGCAAAGCTCAAGGGCTTCACCATCGATCGTCTGATGTCGATCCTTGATCGGCTCAATCGTGATGTGCATGTGACGGTGTCAGTCATGCCTCGAAAGCCACTCGCTCAAAGCCATATCTCGCTTTGACGTAAAGGCGCCGCCGCCTGCGCCGAGCGGCGGAACGTTCCCGATACGTTCGCCTATGTCGTACAGCTACGCACAGCTCTTGCTGTCACCCCTTGCCGGTGCACAAGCCACTCACCAAGCGTTCAAAACCGGGGCGGTCGACGGCACCGCTTGCGGTCTTTCCGGGATCTTCGTCGATTGCCACCTCTGGATGCGCCGACATCCCAATGCGTGTAATCTCGTCCAAGGACCGTCCCCTTGTCTGAGTTGCAACGACTCATCCTGGCACATCGCGATGCCGTCGGGGCCGTCCAACCCAACACGTCCGGGGTGACGAATGGGTTGGGGGCGTTTGCGGGGTCTGGCGGCTGTTTTTTGAGGTACGGGCCTGTCAATCAGAGGAATTTCGGGGCCAACCCGAAGGTCGGCCCCTTGTTCCGTCGTTCGTTAGGGATCAGTTCTTGGTCGTGTCGACCAGTTTGTTGGCGCCGATCCAGGGCATCATCGCGCGCAAGGCGGCGCCGGTCTGTTCGATCGGGTGCGCGGCGGCGGCTTTGCGGGCGGCTTTGAGTTCGGGCTGGCCGGCGCGGTTGTCGAGGACGAAGTTCTTGACGAAGCGACCGGCCTGGATGTCGGCCAGCACGCGCTTCATTTCCGCCTTGGTTTCGCTGGTGATGATGCGGGGGCCGGTGGTGATGTCGCCATATTCGGCGGTGTTGCTGATCGAATAGCGCATGTTGGCGATGCCGCCTTCATAGATCAGGTCGACGATCAGCTTTACTTCGTGCAGGCATTCGAAATAGGCCATTTCCGGGGCATAGCCGGCCTCGACCAGGGTTTCGAACCCGGCCTGGATCAGGTGGGTCAACCCGCCGCACAGCACGGCCTGCTCACCGAACAGGTCGGTTTCGCATTCTTCCTTGAAATTGGTTTCGATGACGCCCGAACGGCCGCCGCCGACGCCCGAGGCATAGGCCAGCGCGATGTCATGCGCGTTGCCGGTGGCATCCTGCGCGATCGCGATCAGCGCGGGAACGCCGCCGCCGCGCACATATTCGCTGCGCACGGTGTGGCCGGGGCCCTTGGGCGCGATCATGATCACGTCGACATCCTTGCGCGGCTCGATCAGGCCGAAATGGATGTTGAGGCCGTGGGCAAAGGCCAGCGCCGCACCGGGGCGCAGATTGGTGTGGATGTCGTCGGCATAGATCGCCGCCTGATGCTCGTCGGGGGCGAGGATCATCAGGATGTCGGCCCAGGCGGCGGCTTCTGCGTTCGCGAGGACCTTGAACCCGGCGGCTTCGGCCTTGGTGGCGCTGGCCGAGCCGGGACGCAGCGCGATGGCGACGTTCTTGACGCCCGAATCGCGCAAGTTCTGTGCATGGGCGTGGCCCTGGCTGCCATAGCCGAGGATGGCGATCTTCTTGTCGGTGATCAGGTTCAGATCGGCATCGGCGTCGTAATAGACCTTCATGTCAATTCCGTTTCGTTTAAGTGTTTTGAACAAGTCAGGAAAATCAGGCGGCCTGGTTGCCGCGAACCATGCCGACAACGCCGGTGCGGCCGACTTCGACCAGGCCCAGCTCTTTCATCAGCGCCACGAACGTGTCGATCTTGTCGGGCGATCCGGTCAGTTCGAAGACAAAGCTCGATGTCGTCGTGTCGACCACTTTGGCGCGGAAGATGTCGGCGACGCGCAGCGCCTCGACCCGGATATTGCCGGTGCCGGCCACTTTGATCAGCGCCAGTTCGCGCTCGATATAGGGGCCCAGTTCGGTCAGATCGACGACCTTGTGCACCGGCACCAGCCGTTCGAGCTGGGCACGGATCTGGTCGATGATCGACGGCGGGCCGTGGGTGACAATGGTGATCCGGCTGAGATCGTGGTTGTCGGTGATGTCGGCCACGGTCAGGCTGTCGATGTTATAGCCGCGCACGGTGAACAGCCCGGCGATCTTGGCCAGGATCCCCGCTTCGTTGTCGACGGTGATGGTCAGGACGTGACGTTCTTCCGCCTCGGCGGTCAAAATGCTCATTGTCTCAATATCCCTCAGACCAGCGCCTTGGCGGCGTCGTCCATCGTTCCGGCCACTTCGTCGCCATACAGGATCATGTCGGTGTGCGCGGCGCCCGACGGGATCATCGGGTAACAATTGGCTTCCTTGACCACCAGGCAATCGACGAACACCGGGCCGGGATGGTCGATCATCGCCTGAATCCCGGCATCGAGATCGTCCATCGTGGTGATGCGGATGCCCTTCCAGCCATAGGCCTCGGCCAGCTTCACGAAATCGGGCAGGCTGTCCGAATAGGAATTGGAATAGCGGCTTTCATAGGTCAGTTCCTGCCACTGGCGGACCATGCCCATCCATTCGTTGTTGAGCACGAAGACCTTGACCGGCAGGCGGTATTGCGTCGCGGTGCCCAGTTCCTGAATGTTCATCTGGATCGAGGCATCGCCGGCAATGTCGATCACCAGCGCATCGGGCAGCCCCGCCTGCGCGCCGATCGCGGCGGGCAGGCCATAGCCCATCGTGCCGAGACCGCCCGAGGTCAGCCATTTGTTGGGGCTGTTGAAATGGAAATACTGCGCCGCCCACATCTGGTGCTGGCCGACTTCGGTGCTGATCACCGGGTCGCGGTGGCGGGTCAGTTCATACAGCCGCTCGATCGCCTTTTGCGGCATGATTTCCTGCCCGCGCAACGGATAGGCCAGGCTTTCGCGTGCGCGCCAGCCGGCGATGCGCGCGTACCATTCGGCCTGATCGGCCTTGTCGTGACCGGCCTGCAGCCAGGCCGCGATCATCTGGTCGAGCACGACCGCGCAATCGCCGATCACCGGCAGATCGACGCGCACCGTCTTGTTGATCGACGCGCGATCGATATCGACGTGAATCTTGCGGCTGTTCGGCGAGAACGCATCGAGCCGTCCGGTCACGCGGTCATCGAACCGCGCGCCGAGCGCGATAATCAGGTCGGCCTGGTTCATCGCCATATTGGCTTCATATGTGCCATGCATGCCCAGCATGCCCAGCCACGCCGGATCGCTCGCCGGAAATGCGCCGAGGCCCATCAGCGTCGAGGTGACCGGCGCGCCGGTCAGTTTCTGCAATTCCCGCAACAGGCGGCTGGCTTCGGGACCGGCGTTGATGATCCCGCCGCCGGTATAGAACACCGGCCGTTCCGCCGCCGCGATCATCGCGACGGCATCGGCGATGTCCGATGCCGGAGCCATGGTTTGCGGGGCATAGCGCGTGCGGCGCTGCGGGGCGCGGCCGGTCCAGGGGGCCAGGCCGATCTGCACGTCCTTGGGAATGTCGATCACCACCGGGCCGGGGCGGCCGGCGGTGGCGATATGAAACGCCTCGTCAACGATCGCCGCGAGGTCCGCAGCGTTCTTGATCAGATAGTTGTGCTTGGTGCAATGGCGGGTTATGCCGACGGTGTCGGCCTCCTGAAACGCGTCGGTGCCGATCAGGCCGGTCGGAACCTGCCCGGTGATGACAACCATCGGGATCGAATCCATGAACGCGTCGGCAATCCCGGTGACCGCGTTGGT
>Ga0116227_10009306_pt1 | contig 17909 bp, 16 predicted proteins | sample S1TSphgellanicum_FD_89693 | JGI IMG/M metagenome (GOLD analysis project Ga0116227, IMG submission 89693) | Host-associated microbial communities from peat moss isolated from Minnesota, USA - S1T2_Fb - Sphagnum magellanicum MG | ecosystem: Host-associated > Plants > Peat moss > Unclassified... | reverse complement strand
TCGCTGGAGCACAGGCGCGATACGCCGCAGCTGATGGTGATCTTGCCGACGACATCGAAGGGCGTCTTCGACACGGTCTCGACCAGGGTATCGGCCACGCGCGATGCGGCCGCGAGGTCGGTGTCCTGAAGCAGGACGATGAACTCCTCGCCGCCCATCCGCGCGACGATGTCGCTTTCGCGGAACCGCGTCATGAGGATGTATGCGAGCGTCTGCAGGACGGCGTCCCCGACGTCGTGACCGTGTCGATCGTTGACCCGCTTGAAGTGGTCGACGTCGATCGCGATGACCGACAACGGCGATCCGCGCCGCTTCGCGTTGATGACCGCGGTCTCCATCCGCTCCTGGAAGCCGCGGCGATTGAGGATCTTGGTCAGCGGATCGAATCGTGCGAGCAGGTTGTGCTCGCGGACCCGTGTCTCGAGTTCCTCGGTCATGCCGATCAGCGCGTTCGAAAGACTCGTCAGTTCGGCATTGCCGACGCAGGTCGGGATCGATGCGCCTTCCTTGCCCTGAAGCATGTCCTGCGCCGCACGCTCGATCGCCGACAGCGGCTTGCTGATCGATCCCGAGGCCAGCCATGCGAGCAGCATCGCGATCAGCGCGGCGACGAGACCGACGGTCGCGACCTGCAGGACGGCGGCGCGCACCGGCGCGTAGGCCAGGTCCTTCGGTGCCCGCGCGACGATCAGCCAGCCGAGGTCGGCAGCTTCGTCCCGCGGTTCGAGTCGTGCGACTGCGGTCAGGTAGTCGTTGCCGTCGGGCCAGCGCCGGACCGTCGCGGTTCCCGTGGCCTGTCGGTTGATCGCACGCAGGTCGTCGCCGAGCTTGATCGACTCGTTCGCACGACCGATCGGGGCGTAGATCACCGTACCCGTGCGATCGAGGATCAGCAGGTCCATCGCCAGCTCGTGCGCGTCGTCGGGAAGCTGGGACTCGATCACGCTGCGCGTCCAGTCCCAGCTGCCGTGCAGCGCGAGGACGCCGACGACCTTGCCGTCGACACGGATCGGTGCGGCGAAGTCGACGAAGCGTTGGGGTTCGCCGGTGCTGCTCGGCGGCAGGAGCTTCGCCAGCAGCAAGGCCTCATGCACGTCGCCGAGGTGGAGTCCGCGCAGGCCGGCCGCGAACCACGGACGCGCCCTGACGTCGGCGCCCAGGAGCAGCCCGCCGGTCGCGGCCCGGACGATGCCGTCGACCCCGGCGACGCCCATCCAGGCGATATGGTTGCCGGTGGTCTGCTGCTGTGCGAGCGCGGTCACGACCGCCTCGCTGCCGAGGCCGTGCTCCCAAAGCGTCGGCGAGTCGGCCAGTCCCTGCACGATCGTGAGCCGGTTGTGCAGGCCGAGTGCCAGCACGCGCTGGGCATTGTTGGCGACCAGCCGCAGGGCGTTGCCGGCGTTCTCGCGCACGGTGGTGGTCTGCATGCGGCCGAGCAGCGCGGAGAGCGCGACGATGAGCAACACGACGATCGCGCCGAACATCAGCGCGATCTGCATGCGAAAACTCATCTGGCGAATGCGCGTCCCTATCATGACGGGGGGAGGGCGGTCCTCAAAGTGACGGGGAGGTGCGGATCGGGGTCCGGACAATGAGTGATGACGTTGCGAATCTCGCTTGCGTACGGGTCCTGGGTACGTATCGGCAGCGAGGGTCGAAACTTGATAAGCCATCCGCTGAACCGTGGTGCCGGCAGCGCCGTCCGCATTTCGCGTATCTTTGATCGCGTCCGTCCCCTGCCACGTCTTGTCTCGTCCTTCGATCACCCACGATGAAAGTCTTCGGCATCGCCGGCTGGTCCAATGCCGGCAAGACCACGCTGATCGAGCGCGCGTTGCCGCTGCTGCGGGCGCGCGGTCTGCGGGTCTCGATCGTCAAGCATGCCCACGACAAGTTCGACATCGACCGGCCGGGCAAGGACAGCTTCCGGTTCCGCGAAGCGGGATCGCACGAGGTCCTGATCAGTTCACCGACCCGCTGGGCGCTGATGCGCGAGCATCGCGGCTCGCCCGAGCCGGGTCTCACGGCCCTGCTCTCGCATCTGTCCGACTGCGACCTCGTGCTCGTCGAAGGCTACAAGCGCGAGGCGATGCCGAAGCTCGAAGTGCATCGGGCCGCGAACGGCAAGCCGCTGCTGGCGCCGAACGATCCCCACATCGTCGCGCTCGCGAGCGATCTGCCGGTCGCGACCGGTCTGCCGCAGTTCCGACTCGACGACGTCGAGGCGATCGTCGACTTCATCGTCGGCTTCGTCGCGGACGACGGCGAGCACGAGGCCGCCGACGCGCGCTCGGCGCGGTGAGCGCGGAGCGATCGGCTTTCGACGTGTTCGCGCGATGTCCCTCGACGGCGTCCCTTAAACTCGCGCGCTGCCGCGCCGTGCAGTCGCGCCGCACGGCCACGCAGTGCAGCCATTTCTGTACGAATCTCCAACCCGGGACACCCGCGATGAGCATCAAGTCGGACCGCTGGATACGCCGCATGGCGGAGTCGCACGCGATGATCGAACCGTTCGCGCCGCAGCAGGTGCGCACGACCGACGTCGACGGCCAGTCGCAGAAGATCGTCAGCTACGGCACGTCGAGTTACGGCTACGACATCCGCTGCGCCGACGACTTCAAGATCTTCACCAACATCAACAGCACGATCGTCGATCCGAAGAATTTCGACGAGAAGAGCTTCGTCGACTTCAAGGGCGACGTCTGCATCATCCCGCCCAACTCGTTCGCGCTGGCGCGGACCGTCGAATACTTCCGCATTCCGCGCAACGTGCTGACCATCTGCCTCGGCAAGAGCACCTACGCGCGCTGCGGCATCATCGTCAACGTCACGCCGTTCGAGCCGGAGTGGGAAGGCTACGTGACGCTGGAGTTCTCGAACACGACGCCGTTGCCCGCGAAGATCTATGCCAACGAAGGTGTCGCGCAGGTGCTGTTCTTCGAGAGCGACGAGGTCTGCGAGACCAGCTACAAGGACCGCGGCGGCAAGTACCAGGGGCAGCAGGGCGTGACGTTGCCGAAGGCGTGATCCGCTTCGTGGCCCGGTCAGCGCTTCGGTAGCGCCATGATGAATGCGTCGATGGCCGCTTCGAGCTTGTCGGGCTGATCGAACATCACGAAGTGCCGGGCGGGCGAGATCGAGATGACCTTGAGCTTCGGCGTTCCCTTCATCAAGCCCTCGTAGTACGCGGTCTTGTCGGCTTCCGCGAGCGTCTGCCCCTGATAGGTGAAGTCGATGGGGTTGTAGGGCGAGATCACGAGGACCGGCACGGTGATCTTGCCGAGGTCCGGCCGGAAGTCGGCGGCGAGGTCGTCCTGCAGATAGTTCGCGACCGAGGCCGGGTCGCTACGCCCGGACTTCGCGGCGAGCTGCTTCGCGACGATCGGATCGATGACCCCGCCGGCCGAATTCATGTAGTTCTCCTGGGCCGCCGCGTAGGCCGCGGGGTCGATCGGGATGGCGGCCTTGACGCGGGCCGCATACGCCGGCCGCTGGGCGGGCGTCAGGTTCTCGGAGCGCGGAAAGACCGGCAGGCCATCGACGGCGACGATGCCGCCGAGCTTGCCCGGCAGCGTCTCGGCGAGATGGATCGCCATCGTGCCGCCGAACGCGTGGCCGATCAGCACCGGTCGATCGAGGTGCTGATGATCGATCAACGCGGCGATGGCCGCTTCGGCGGTCGCGAGCGGCGCGGGACCGGCCGGCGGCATACCGTCGAAGCCCGGCAGCGTGACGAGGTACACGACATGATTGCGTGCATACCGATCGGCGATCGCGTCCCATGTCCATGCACCGCTCGACAGTCCGGGGATGAAGATCAGCGGCGAGCCCCGGTCGCCGCGCTTCACGACCTGGAGACCCGATTCGTCGAAGGTCTTCGGACCGGTCGATGGGTCCGTGGCGCAAGCCGAGACCAGCGCCACGGTGACGGCCAGAACGGCTGCGAGAAGGAATGTCGAGCGTCGCATGCAAGGTTCTTTCGGTGACCGTCGATGACGCGGAACAGGCATCATCGGGCGAGCGGGGCTCGCGATGCAAGCCGATACGGAGCCCGCGATGCAAGTCGCCATGCAAGCCGATCTCGACCCGATCCCGACCCGATCCCGAGAGGCCGTGAACGAGGGGCCGGTCGCCAAGCGATTGCGGCTAGAATCCGCGCAGTTTCGCATCGCGGCGACCTTGGCCGACGATCGGACCACGGGCCATCGGACTCGGAAGTCCCGCATGACTTCCGACGCACGATGGCTTCTTCGTTTGTCGGGCCGCGCTCGCAACGAGCAGGTGCGCGCACTCGCTGAAGCGACGGTAAGAAGGGTGACCCACGATGAAGTTCCGCTTCCCCATCGTCATCATCGACGAGGACTACCGTTCCGAGAACACCTCGGGCCTCGGCATCCGCGCGCTCGCGGCGGCCTTCGAGGCCGAAGGCATGGAGGTTCTCGGCGCGACCAGCTACGGCGACCTGTCGCAGTTCGCGCAGCAGCAGTCGCGCGCGTCGGCGTTCATCCTGTCGATCGACGACGAGGAGTTCACGCCCGGCCCCGAGCTGGATCCGGCCATCCTCAACCTGCGCGCGTTCATCGAGGAGATCCGCTTCAAGAACGCGGACATCCCGATCTATATCTACGGCGAGACGCGCACCTCGCGCCACATCCCCAACGACATCCTGAAGGAGCTGCACGGCTTCATCCACATGTTCGAGGACACGCCCGAGTTCGTGGCGCGTCACATCATCCGCGAAGCGCGCTCGTATCTCGACGGCCTCGCGCCGCCGTTCTTCCGCGCGTTGATCCACTACGCGCAGGACGGTTCGTACTCGTGGCATTGCCCCGGTCACTCGGGCGGCGTCGCGTTCTTGAAGAGCCCGGTCGGGCAGATGTTCCATCAGTTCTTCGGCGAGAACATGCTGCGTGCCGACGTCTGCAACGCGGTCGAGGAGCTCGGGCAACTGCTCGATCACACCGGCCCCGTCGCCGCGTCCGAGCGCAACGCCGCGCGCATCTTCCACGCGGACCACTGCTACTTCGTCACCAACGGCACGTCGACGTCCAACAAGATCGTGTGGCATGCGAGCATCGCGCCCGACGACATCGTGGTGGTCGATCGCAACTGCCACAAGTCGATCCTGCATGCGATCACGATGACCGGCGCGATCCCCGTGTTCCTGACGCCGAAGCGCAATCACCTCGGCATCATCGGTCCGATCCCGAAGGAAGAGTTCACGCCCGAGAGCATCGCGAAGAAGATCGACGCCAATCCGTTCGCACGCAAGGCCAGGAACAAGAAGCCGCGCATCCTGACCATCACGCAGTCGACCTACGACGGCATCCTCTACAACGACGAGACGTTGAAGACCATGCTCGACGGCGAGATCGACAACCTGCACTTCGACGAAGCCTGGTGTCCGCATGCGACCTTCCACGACTTCTATCGCAACATGCACGCGATCGGCCACGACCGGCCACGGCCGAAGACGTCGATGATCTATTCGACGCAGTCCACGCACAAGATGCTGGCCGGCCTATCGCAGGCGTCGCAGATCCTGGTGCGCGAGTCGGAGAGCGTGAAGCTCGACCCCACCATCTTCAACGAAGCGTTTCTCATGCACACGTCGACGAGTCCGCAATACGCGATCATCGCGTCGTGCGACATCGCGGCGGCGATGATGGAACCGCCCGGCGGCACGGCGCTGGTCGAGGAGAGCATCCTCGAAGCGCTCGACTTCCGGCGTGCGATGCGGAAGATCGATGCCGAGTTCGGCGACGACTGGTGGTTCCAGGTGTGGGGCCCGGACGATCTCGTCGAGGACGGCATCGGCGAACAGTCCGACTGGGTGCTGAAGTCGGACGACGACTGGCACGGCTTCGGCGACCTCGCGTCCGACTTCAACATGCTCGACCCGATCAAGTCGACTGTGGTCACGCCGGGCCTCGACGTGTCGGGCCGCTTCGCGGACGTCGGCATCCCTGCGTCGATCGTGACGCGCTACCTCGCGGAGCACGGCGTCATCGTCGAGAAGACGGGTCTCTACTCGTTCTTCATCATGTTCACGATCGGCATCACGAAGGGCCGCTGGAACACGCTCCTGACCGCGTTACAGCAGTTCAAGGACGACTACGATCGCAATCAGCCGATGTGGCGCATCCTGCCGGAGTTCGTGCAGTCGCAGCCGAGCTACGAGCGCGTGGGTCTGCGCGATCTGTGCCAGCAGATCCACGACATGTACAAGCAGCACGACGTCGCGCGCGTGACCACCGAGATGTACACGTCCGACATGCAGCCCGCGATGAAGCCCTCCGAGGCCTATGCGTGCATGGCCCATCGCGAGATCGATCGCGTGCCGATCGAAGAGCTCGAAGGCCGCGTCACCAGCGTGCTGCTGACGCCCTATCCGCCGGGCATCCCGCTGCTGATCCCGGGCGAGCGCTTCAACCAGACCATCGTCGAGTATCTCAAGTTCGCGCGCATGTTCAACCTCGCGTTCCCGGGCTTCGAGACCGACATCCACGGCCTCGTCGAACAGAAGGTCGACGGCAAGCCGATGTTCTTCGTCGACTGCGTGCGAGCGGAGCGGGTCTCAGCTTGAGCCGCTCGCTCGGCCTGCAGGCCGCTGAATTGTCCAAAGTGTTGTCATCCCGGCGGAGCATGCCAGGTCAGGCTCCGCCGTGATGACAAAGACGAGAATTTCAACAGCCTTCCAAAGCATCACGCAGGGACGCCGCTCAACACCGGATAGTCGGTGTAGCCGTGGCTGTCGCCGCCGTAGAAGGTCTTGTCGTCCGGCGCGTTCAGCGGCGTGTCGAGCAGATAGCGCGTGACCAGATCGGGGTTGGCGATGAACGGCTTGCCGAACGCGATCATGTCGGCGCGGCCCGCGGCGATCGCGTCGTTCGCACGCTTCTTGTCGTAGCCGAAGTTGGCGATGTAGAGCCCGCCGAAGGCCGCCTTCAACGCGACGTAGTCGACGCGATGCGGCTTGCTCGGTGCGGCCATGTCGCCTTCGATCACGTGCAGATACGCGAGGCCGCGATGCGACAGCGCGGTCGCGACGGCCGTGAACAACGCGACCGGATCGGTATCGTCGATGTCGTTGAACGTGTTGTCGGGTGAGATGCGCACGCCGACCTTGTCGGCACCGACTTCGGCCGCGACGGCGTCGACGACTTCGTTCATGAAGCGCATGCGGTTCTCGATCGAGCCGCCGTACTGATCGCTACGTCGGTTGGCCTTGTCGCGCAGGAACTGGTCGATCAGATAGCCGTTGGCCGCGTGGACCTCGACGCCGTCGAAGCCCGCGGCGATCGCGTGCTTCGCACCGGTGCGGTAACCCGCCACGACGCCGGCGATCTCGCCGGTCTCGAGCGCGCGCGGCATGCTCAGGTCGACGAAGCCGCTGCCGGTGAAGGTCTTGCCCTTCGGCTGGATCGCCGACGGCGCGACCGGGGCCGCGTGGTCCGGCTGGAAATCGGTATGCGAGATGCGACCCACGTGCCAGAGCTGCAGGAAGATGCGGCCGCCTGCGGCGTGGACCGCGTCGGTCACGAGCTTCCAGCCCGCGACCTGCGCGTCGCTATGCACGCCCGGCGTCGCGATGTAGCCCTGGCCTTCGGGCACGACCTGCGTGGCCTCGCTGATCAGCAGACCCGCGCTCGCGCGCTGCGCGTAGTAGAGCGCGTTCAATGCATAAGGCACGTTGCCGTCGCTCGCGCGACTGCGTGTGAGCGGCGCCATCACGAAGCGATTGGGCAGATGGTAGGGGCCGAGTTCGATCGGCGTGAAGAGGTCTTTGGACATGGCTTGTGAGTGATCTGTCTGGGGGAGAAGGAAACGAGGCGTGCGGCTTGACCACGCCGACATCGATGAAAGCGCATGCAGTGTGCTCGAAAGTTCATGGCCCGTGCGCCAGCGCAGCGCCGATACGCGAGTCGAAACGCGCGACTCCGCTCGAACGAAGGACATTCGGGCTAGGCGTGAGCCACCGCCAGGACGCCGAGGATCGCGCCGAGCGCTGCGACGCCGTAGACGCCCCATTGCAGCCACTTGCGCCGCGTCAGCAAGGCGATGGCCGACAACGCGATGGCGATCTGCAGGAAGGTCGTGGCCTGCGCCCAGCGATGATGCTCGTGCATCAGGGCCTCGGACTGCGCGTCGAAGTCCTTCGATTCGGCTTCGAGCTGTTCAGCGGCCTTCTGGATGTCGGCCTTCTCGGTCTTGTAGCGCGCGGCCTCGCTCCGATAGCCGTCCTGCTTCTCGGGCGCGACCAGCACCGCCGCGAGCTCGGACAGGTTCTGCTTGTTGCTCTTGGCCTGATAGTAGTTCCACTGGTTGGCCGCTTCGGTCTTGCGGATCGCTGCATCGTTCTTCGCCAGCTGCGCGCTCGCCTGCGTGGCGCCACCCTGATACGAGAACAGCGCGCCGACCGTGGCCAGGATCGCGGTCGTGACCGCGATGCGGCCCGAGAAGCGATCGCCCGCGCCGTGTTCGGCGGCGTGCTCGAGTTCGTGATCGTGAGGACCGTGTACGTGGAAGGCGTCGTCGGACATGTGGTGATGGGTTGGTTGAAAGGATGCCGGCTTCAGGCGGCCGGCGCCCGCCGCGCATAGTGCACCCAAGCGAAGGCCGACGCATCGGCATCGGCGGGGTCGTGGGTCTCGCGCGACACCTCGGTCCATTCGTCGGGATCGAGCGCGGCGAAGTACGTGTCGCCGGTCACGTCGACGTCGATCTCGGTCGCGACGACCGCGTCGGCCACCGGCAACGCGGCTGCGTAGATCTGCGCGCCGCCGATGACGAACGCTTCGGCCGCATCGGCGCACAGGGCCAACGCGTCGTCGATCGAAGCGACGCGCTCGGCGCCGTCCGCATGCCAGTCGGCATTGCGCGTGACGACGATGTTGCGTCGACCCGGCAGAGGTCGACCGATCGAGTCCCAGGTCTTGCGACCCATGATGATCGGGTGACCCATCGTCGTACGCTTGAAGCGCTGCAGGTCCGCGGGCAAGCGCCAGGGCAGCGTGTTGTCGATGCCGATGACGCGGTTCCGCGCATACGCGACGATCAGCGAGAGCTTCATCGCGTCATGCGGCTTCAAAAGTCGCGGACCTCGGTGACCGTGAACTCGACGCCGCCCGTGAACTTGACGACGAAGTTGTAGATGTAGGCGCCGATGAAGCTGAAGATGAAGCCGAAGATGGCGTAGATGAAAGGCGCGACGACGATGAAGACCAGTCCGATCTTCTGACCGCCCGGCACGAACAGCGAGAACAGCGCGAACAGCAACAGGAACGGAATCGTGACGACGAAATACAACGCCGCGAGGACCTTCGCGGTCTGGAACGGCGAGATGCGGGTGATCTGTTTCTGCATGGTTGGCTCCCTGGACTTCGTTGACACCAGGTCACTAGACCGCGACCGGCGCCTTGATGTGCGGCTCGAAGCGATAGTCGACGATCTCGAAGTCGTCGTACCGGTAATCGAACAACGAGCCCGGCTTGCGCTTGATGACCAGCTTCGGCAGCGGATGCGGCGTTCGCGCGAGTTGGGTCTCGACCTGTTCGAGGTGGTTGAGGTACAGATGGCAGTCGCCGCCGGTCCACACGAAGTCGCCGACGTCGAGGTCGGTCTGCTCGGCCACCAGGTGCACGAGCAACGCGTACGACGCGATGTTGAACGGGACACCGAGGAAGATGTCGGCACTGCGTTGATAGAGCTGGCACGACAGGCGGCGCCTCGTCTCGCCCTCGACCAGAGGCGCCACGTAGAACTGGAAGAACGCATGGCAGGGCGGCAGCGCCATGTTCGGGATGTCGGCCACGTTCCAGGCCGACACGATCAGCCGTCGCGAGTCGGGGTTGGCCTTGATGTCGCGGATCAACTGCGCGATCTGGTCGATGTGTTCGCCCGCGGGCGTCGGCCACGAGCGCCACTGATAGCCGTAGACCGGGCCGAGCTCGCCGTCGGCGTCGGCCCACTCGTCCCAGATCGTGACGCCGTTGGCGCGCAGATAGCGGACGTTGGTCGAGCCCGAAAGGAACCACAGCAGCTCGTGGAAGATCGACTTCGTGTGCAGCTTCTTGGTCGTCAGCAGCGGGAAGCCTTCGGCCAGGTCGAAGCGCATCTGATAGCCGAAGACCGAGCGCGTGCCGGTGCCGGTGCGATCGGTCTTGACGACGCCGTGATCGCGAACGTGGCGCATGAAGGCGAGGTATTGGCGCATGTCCTCAAATGCCGGTGAAGAGGAAGTCGAGCGCGTTCTCGATCTCGAGCCGCTGCGCACGAACGTTGCCGACCGCCTGCTTCAATTCAGATCGGGGGACCGAAGCCATCGAGGCCGTGTCGAGGACGAGCCGGGTCTCTGCATGCTCGAGCGTGGGGTTGAGATGTTCGATCAAATGATGGAATCGCGCTGCGCGACGCAAGGGAATGATCATGCGCGTCTCGAGCACGTCGAGGAAGTCGCTCTGCACATCGAGCAGAAAGGGAATGTCTCTCGTCTCGCCGCGAAAGGGATTCTTGTAGATGTCGAACCGGGCCACGCGCATCACTCCTTGCGCATGAAACTTCGAATCTCGGCCGAGAACGTTCCTTCCTTCTCGACGCGCGCGTTGTACTCGGCGATCGCATCCTTGTTGCGCTCGATCCAGTGTTCGCGGTAGCGACGTCGGATTTCTTCGGCCAGAAGTCGATCGACCGTCTGGGAGAGATTGATGTTCATCTCGCGCGCGAGGTCGAGCAGACGTCCGTTGAGGTTCAGATTGGTCGCCCGCTTCGGGGCATCGCTGAAATCGAGCATGGTCGTCATCCGGACAAGTATTTCATGCGCAAAAATCCTGCGCATCCTTCATGCGCATGATTCTAATATGAGCGGAAGAACGTCAGACCAGTTGCATGCTGACCAGACGCGCGAACAGTCCACCTTGCGAGATGAGTTCGGCATGGGTCCCCACTTCCAGGATCCGTCCCTGATCGAGGACCACGATGCGATCCGCCTTCTTCACCGTGGCCAGACGGTGCGCGATCACGATCGTCGTGCGGCCTTCCATCGCCGTTTCGAGCGCCTGCTGGACCGCGGCCTCGCTCTCCGCGTCGAGCGCGCTGGTGGCCTCGTCGAGCAGCAGTACCGGCGGATTGCGCAGGATGGCACGCGCGATCGCGATGCGCTGGCGCTGACCGCCCGACAGCCGCACGCCGCGTTCGCCGAGGAACGTGCCGTAGCCTTCGGGCAGGCGCTCGATGAAGTCGTGCGCCTGCGCCGCCTTCGCGGCCGCGATCACCTCCACGTCGCTCGCGTCGGGTCGGCCGTAGCGGATGTTCTCGCGGGCATCGGTCGAGAACACCACGGTGTCCTGCGGCACGATGCCGAGGACATGCCGCAGATCGGCGAGGGCGAGCGTGTCGATGGCGCGGTCCGCGAGGCGGATGCTGCCCGTATCCGGCGCATAGAAGCGCATCAGCAACTGGAAGACCGTGGACTTGCCGGCGCCCGACGGGCCGACCAGCGCGACCGTCTCGCCGGCCGCGACGTCGAGCGTGAAGTCGTCGAGAGCGCGGATGCCCGGCCGCGACGGATAGCTGAACGTGACGCGATCGAAACGAACGGGCAGGGCGCCGCTCACCGCGAACGGTGCCGCGTCCGGCGGCGACGCGATGAAGCTCTCGGCATCGCGCAGCTCCATCAGGCGCTCGGTCGCGCCGGCCGCACGCAGCATGTCGCCCCACGTCTCGGTCAGTCCGCCGATCGCGCCGGCCGTGATCATCGCGTACAGCACGAAGGCCGCGAGCAGCCCGGGCGACATGGTTCCTGCGATGACCGCGTTGGCGCCGAGCCAGAGCACGAACACGATGGCGCCGAACACCAGCGTGATGACCACGGCGGTCAGGCCGGCGCGCGTGCTGGTGCGACGCACGGCCGTGCGGAAGCTCGCCTCGACGCTCTCGCGAAAGCGCGTCGCTTCGCTCTTCTCTTGCGTGAAGGCCTGCACGGTGGGCATCGCGTTGAGGATCTCGCCGGCCATCGCCGACGAGTCCGCGACGCGGTCCTGGCTCGCGCGCGACAACGACCGCACGCGCCGGCCCATCACGACGATCGGGACGATCACGAGTGCGAGCAGGCCGATCGTGATCGCGAACAGCTTGAGGCTCGTGATGCCCAGCATCGCCATGCCGCCGACGAACAGGAACGCGTTGCGCAGACCCATCGACATGCTGGTGCCGACGACGGTCTGGATCAGCGTCGTGTCGGTCGTCAGGCGCGACAGCACCTCGCCGCTACGCGTGGTCTCGAAGAACTCGGGCGACTGATCGAGCATGCGCGTGTATACGGCCGAGCGGATGTCCGCGACGACGCGTTCGCCGAGCCAGCTCACCATGTAGAAGCGTGCGGCCGTCGACAGGGCCAGCACGACGGCGACCACGAAGAGGCCGATGAAGTAGAGGTCGACGTGCGCGGTCGCGGCGCGATTGAGCAGCGTCGCGGCGGCCGAGCGGGCGCTCGTCGGATCGAGGCCGGTCGCCGCCGGCGCGGTCACGGTCGCCGAGAATCCGTGATCGACGAGCTGTTGAAAGGCGAGCGGCACGATCAGCGTCGAGACCGCGGCGACCACCAGGAACACGAACGCGAGCGCGAGGCGCGAGCGATAGGGCGCGAGAAAAGGTGCGAGGCGGCGCAGCGTCGCGATCGAGCCCCGGCTGCGGGCGGAAGACAAAGGGGTTTCGGGCATGAAGGAGGTTGAACGAGGCGGCCACCCGCACCGGACGATGCGCATGACGCCGAAGGACAGGCCGATCGACTGAACCGTCCGCGATGCGACGCGATGCACGTGAAGTCGACGTGCGCGACCGTGAGGAGCGCGATCGAAGGCAGGTCATGAGCAGCGCGAAGCGCCGATTGTAGTCATAACCCGTCGCCGCGGCCTCGACGCGTGTCTTGCCGCGAACGCGAACGCACATGCGCGCGCGTGCTCGAAAGCAAGACGGCACGCGTTCGCACGCGTGCCGTCTTGTCGAAGCGACAGCCGATCAGTTCGGCAACAGCACCTTGTCGATCACATGAATCTCGCCGTTGGACTGCTTGACGTCGGCGATCGTCACCATCGCGGTGCCGCCCTTCTCGTCGGTGATGCCGATGCCGCCGCCGGTCTTCGTCGCGATCAACGTGCCGCCCGAAACGGTCTTGAGCGTGGCCTTGCCGCCGCCGGCGTCGATGGCCTTGATCAGCGCCGCGGAGTTGAGGTCTCCCGAGACCACGTGGTACGTGAGGATCTTCGTCAGCGTCGGCTTGTTCTCGGGCTTCAGCAGCGTGTCGACGGTGCCGGGCGGCAGCGCGGCGAACGCGGCGTTGGTCGGCGCGAAGACGGTGAACGGACCCGGTCCCTTCAGCGTGCTGACGAGGCCGGCGGCCTTGACGGCGGCGACCAAGGTGGTGTGGTCGCTCGAGTTGACCGCATTGTCGATGATGTCCTTGGTGGGATACATCGCGGCACCGCCGACCATCACCACCTGCGCGAGGGCAGGCAATGCGGAACAAGCGAGCAAGCCGCTCAGCAGATAGCGGGCGAGTCTGGAAACGTTCATGGGATCTCCGTCGTTGTGGATGAGTCGAGCCGAACAGGGCAGTGTTCGAGACGGCATCGATGACCGATGCGTATCGACCCTCGTTCTACGGCAAGCAACGGAAAGCGGATTCAGCTTTTTTCGGCCGGACATCGTTTGAACGACGTCGCAGCGCTCGTATGAAACGATAAAAAAACGTCTTACAGACTGACGACGCGCGACCCGCGACGCGGCCTCAGCGGCGAACCGCGTTGCCGATGGCGAGGTCCACCTTCGCGTTCTGAGGTGACAGCAGCGCGGTGGCCGTGTCGGCCCCGACGCGCGAGACCAGTACGGCGCGATGCGACGGGTCGATCGCGAAGAAGAGGCTGTAGTCGAGCGTCAACGGCGCGGGTGGCCCGACGCAGGTCACGTCGAAGAACAACGCGACGTAGGCGCCGTCGGCGTGATCGTCGACGAGCTGCTTCGTGAGCTTCGTGGTGCAGGCCTTGCCGGCTCGCTGGAACGCGATGTGCGCGAGCGCATAGCGCGCGATCGCGTCCTGATGCCGGCGCAGTTCCTTCCACACGATCCTGCCGTCGCCGTCGTCGTCGATCTTCATCACGAAATCGAGATCGCGCACGGCGATGTCCCATTGCACGCGGGCGGTCGGCGTCGACGCCTTGCCCGCATCGACCGACGTCGGGGCCTCGATCGTGAGATAGGCATCGCTCGCGGAGTGCGCGTCAGCGGTGCTCGCGACGATGGCCAGGAGACCTGCCGCGATCGTGATGCGGCGGCTCATGTCTTCGGCGCCTTCGCGCCGATCCGCGCGCGCAGCGTGCGCGCCAATGGTTCGATGATCGGATCCTCGAGCTGCGTGCGATCGAGAAAGTCGAGCACCGGCAGCGCGGCGGCGGGCTGGTCCGCGGCGAGCGCCGCTTCGAGGAACACGCGGGCATCCCACGGCGCGCGTTGCACCTTCCAGTTCTGCTCGGCGAGGTCGAGTGCGGTCGCGGCATCGTGTTGGGCATGCAGTGCGAAGCGCACCTGCTCGCGACCGAAGAGATCGTCGCCGCGCTCGGCGAGCGCCGCGAAGCGCGCCGACATGACCCAGTTGTAGCGCGGCAGGTCCGGGCTGTTCAGCGCGGCCGCGGCGAGCACGAGGCGCAGGAACGCGGTGTCCGACTGTGCGCTGTCCGCGAGCAGCGACGGCACTTCGGCCGCGCGACCGCGATCGAGCAGGAAGTCGGCATACGCGACGAGCAGGAAGTTGTCGTTGGGCGCGTACGCGAGCGCCTTGCGATAGTGGGCTTCGACCGTCGGCCAGTCGCCGAGACGCTCGGCGCTTTCCGCGAGCAGCCCTTCGACCCACGCCGCGATCGACGTCGGCAATCCGCGTGCGCCGATCGTCGTCAGCGTCGCGACGCTGCGTCGTGCCTGACCGAGATACGAGATCAGATTGGCCGAGCAGATCAGGCCGATCACCGGGTCGCCCCGGCGGCCGACCTGCGCGCAATCGCTGCCTGCGGTCGTGTAGTCGCCCTGGACCATGTCGAGTGTCGCGAGAGTGAGCCATGCCTGCGCGTTGTTCGCATCGATCGCGATGGCGCGCTTCAATTGTTCGCGGGCCGGTCCGAACTGATGTCGATACTGGAGGATGGTGGCGTAGAGGACCAGCGTCGTGGCCGGCGGCGTCTTCTGCGCGAGCCACGGACCGAGCACGGCCTCGGCATAACCGACATAGTGCGCGTCGCCGACCTCGCGACCGAAGTCGATGTAGGCCGTGGCGAGCGCATCGGCGACGTCGATGTCGCGTGGCTCTGCATCGAGTCGCACGCGCAGCCTGCGGATCGCGGCGACGTCGGGGTCGCTCGCCTTCGGGACTTCCTGGATCAGCTCGTCGTCTGCGGTCGGCTGATAGGGCGCACGGAACGGTTGTGCGGGGGGCGCGAGCGGTGGCGCCGTCGCGGAGTGTGCCACCTCGACGACGGCCAGCAGCGTCAGCAGGACAGCGCTTCGCAGCAGTGGACGCGAACGCATGCGATGGGAGTTTCGATGAGCGATGTGACGAGGTCCGCGGGCATCCATGTGGCGCCGCATGTTACGCCGGCGTCGACGTGATGTGATGTGACGCGAGGTGGCGCGACGCGGGCTCGATCGAAATGCCGACGACCTGCATCCGCTCGGCCCTCGCGCACGTACTGCTACGATCACCCCCAGCCTTTAGAACGGAACGCCCCTTGAACGACCTCTCCGTGCCCGGTGTCATCGCACGACCCAGGACGCGCCTGTCGTTCACTTCGTCCGAGTGGGGCCGCCTCGCGGGCTTCTACGGCTTCATCGCGTTCCTCCATGCGCTCGGCTGGGGTCTGTATCTGCATCACGCGGCGGGGCATCCGGCATTGGTCGGCCTCGGCCTCGCCGCCTACATGTTCGGCCTGCGGCATGCCTTCGATGCCGATCACATCGCGGCGGTCGACGACACCGTGCGCTTCCTGTTGCAGAAGGGACAGAAGCCGCTCGGCGTGGGCTTCTTCTTCTCGCTCGGTCATTCGACGATCGTGTTGCTGCTGGCCGTCGGCATCGCGTTCGCGGCGGTCGCGGTCAAGGATCATCTGCCGGCGCTGAAAGATGTGGGCAGCCTGATCGGCGCCAGCGTGTCGGGTCTGTTCCTGTGGATCATCGGCGTCCTCAACCTGCTGGTGCTGCTCGACATCCTGCAGGTCTGGCAGCAGGCCAAGCGCGGCACGCACAGCCACGCGCATCTCGAACAACTGCTTCAACAACGCGGCCTGCTCAATCGTCTGTTCGGCGGCCGTCTGCAGAAGCTGATGAATCACAGCTGGCAGATGTATCCGCTCGGTCTCTTGTTCGGGCTCGGCTTCGACACCGCGTCGGAGGTCGGTCTGCTGGCGATGACGGCGGGTGCATCGGCCGGCGATCTGCCGATCGGCGCGGTGCTGTCGCTGCCCATCCTGTTCGCGGCCGGCATGTCGGTGATGGACACGACCGACGGCGTGCTGATGTCGAAGGCCTACAACTGGGCGTTCCTCAATCCGCTGCGCAAGATCTTCTACAACATCGCCACCACCGGCCTGTCGATCGCGGTGGCGCTGGTGATCGGCAGCATCGAGTTGCTGCAGGTCTTCATCCATCTGCTCGGCCTGCACGGCGGTTTCTACGACCTCGTCGGCGAGCTCGACTTCGGTGTGCTCGGCTATGTCATCGTCGGCCTGTTCCTGTTCGGCTGGGCCTTGTCGGTCGCGTTGTGGAAGTTCGGTCGGCTCGAAGAGCGCTACGGCGGCGAGGATTCCGCGCACAGCCACGTGCATCGTCACGGCGACGAGATGAGCCATTCACATCCGCATCTGCATTGACATGCGCGCCTCGATCAATCGCCTCTTCGTTGCCCTCGCGATCGCCATCGCGGCCTCGTGCATGCCCGTGCTCGCGCGTGCCGACACCGTGGCGAGCCTGCTCGGCAACTTCACGATCAACCAGTTCGCGCAGCTGTCGATCGATGCGGGCGCGGCGCATGTGCATTACGTCGTGGTCTACGGTCAGTTGCCGGCGTTGCGCGAACTGCATCTGGCCGATGCCGATGGCGACGGCGTCACGACGCAGCAGGAGCGCGATGCCTACGTCGCGACGCTCGCGCCGCGCTTCGCATCGTCGCTGATCCTGACGGTCGATGGCGTCGCCGTGCCGCTCCATGCGCTCAGGTGGACCAGCAGCCTGCCGACCGAGCAGGGCGGCTTCTCGATGCGACTCGACGTCGACTACGACGCGCCCTTGCCCATGCTCGTGCCGGGACACACGGCCACCATCGACTTCGACAATCGCAACTTCGCCGGGCGGATCGGCTGGCGCGAGCTCGCGATCCATGCGGCGCCGGGCTTCGCCGTCTTCGACACCGACGGCTACGACGACTCGTTGACCAACGGACTGGCCGAAGCCCTGCAGCAGTTGCCGGCGTCCGGCCCGCTCGACGAACGCAAGGTCCATCTCGTCTACTCGAACGGAGCCGCACCCGCGGGCGCGCGCCTCATCGGCTCGCGTCGCGTCGACGGGGCGCTCGTCGCGAGTCGACCTGCGTCCTCGTCGTCGTCATCTGCCGATCGATCGGCGTCGTTCGACGAAGCCGAATGGCTGCAGCGCAAGACCCGGTCGCTGATCGCGCTGATCTCGTCGCCGACCGTCGCGCCTCATGTGGCGGTGTTCGCGTTGCTCCTCGCGATGGTGCTCGGCGCGCTGCACGCGTTCTCGCCGGGCCACGGCAAGACCATCGTCGGTGCCTACCTGATCGGCTCGCGCAGCACGATGCGGCACGCGGTCTTCCTCGGCGTGACCGTCACGATCACGCACACGTTGGTGGT
>Ga0116227_10009304_pt1 | contig 17911 bp, 9 predicted proteins | sample S1TSphgellanicum_FD_89693 | JGI IMG/M metagenome (GOLD analysis project Ga0116227, IMG submission 89693) | Host-associated microbial communities from peat moss isolated from Minnesota, USA - S1T2_Fb - Sphagnum magellanicum MG | ecosystem: Host-associated > Plants > Peat moss > Unclassified... | reverse complement strand
GGCCCTTTGGCACACTTAATTATCAACAACTTGGCTTAATTCCAGTCGACCCATGTTGTCATTATGACACGCTCTTCTCCTTCTTTTTCAAAACCTTCACATGGTATCAGTAGCTACCTGACAACATCCCCAAAGGGATTCAACAGTAAATGGCGGCTGAGTTTTCTAGAACCCGACTAAACAGTAAAGAACTGCTAAGACTAAATGCTACTAAACCAGAATCTCAGTGCAAATGTGAAATGTGGTGAATTGTTTTTTTTTTTTCAAATTCTTTGAAATTTGGTGATTTTTTTCCCCCATAAAAAAGGAAATATGTGGCAGAAATTTATTTTACACACAAAAAAAGGCTGCTCCTCTCTCCTATTAGAGTATCACTACCAGTGCTTAGTATGTGACCCCTGCAAAATATTTCTCACATCCAAGTTTAGTTATTTACTTTTATTGCAACCCCACCCCTAAAACTGAAACTGGAAATGGAGATATGTGGGAACCACTAATAGCACACCACCTAGAACAGTCATTATGTTTGGCCAATCAAAAACATGAAGCAGGAGTCAGATCATGTCTACTACACTCTTCTCTAGCACAGGTCCACAGCTTTGCTGAGCACATATGCAGAAGCAAAACCATTTTTCCTGAGCTAAACCGGCATGTTTTGACTTTTCTTCATCTGATACGGAGCATCAGTGGGGATGCTCTTAGGCAGGCAAGCACTATAGGCCTATAAGAGCAATAAATCAAATGTGGCGTCTGTCTCAATGCTCCTCCAGGACAAGTGTTTCTTATTGGAAAGTATTTCTTATATTTTTTTGCCTATACCCGAATTAGGATATATCTTTTTAACTGTCAGTGATATCCCACATTTCTGGATGAAAGAAGTGTGATATAGTGGTTTAGAATTAGTAATTTGAGTTTAACAAATTAAAGCTAACCATAAAGTAGTACCGAGTTTCAGCCTCACTTTCCTCCTGTCTTTCGTCCAAATCCATAAAGTCACTGAAAGACTGGACCAGCCTTGACAACACAGGATAACTTTACAAAATCTAACCACCGTGGTCACTTTCATAACCATGGGCCAATTTAATTTCATGGCCACAAACCAGGGACCAGGAGGTGAAATAGGAAAGGCCTACCTACCTAGTTCTCTATGGGCTAGCTAGGCGGCCATTTAGAGGGTTATTTTGGGCTATTTGGGGCTAGTTAAGGAGATATTTAGTTTCATTCCTAGGGATGGCTTATGTTAGGGGAGACTTAGAGGATACTTGTGGGATTAGCTAGGGGGCTATCTAGAGGCTAGGTAGGGGTTCTTTTGGTGCTATCTAGAGACTATCCAGGGACCCCTTTTGGGTTTATTTATGAGGTTACATAGGGGCTGTTTAGGGTACTCCTAGGGCACTATTTAGGGGTTACTTAGGGGGTCATTTTGGAGGGTTTTTTTGGGAATTGTGGGGGCTTTTTTGGGGTTAATTAGGGGATTATTAAGAGACTACCTACGGACTTCCTAAATTAGGGGATACTTAAGGATTATTCAAAAAATATTTATAAGATAATACAGGGGGCTACCTAGGGGTTATATAGAGGATATTTATAAGGTTACATAGGAGGTTACTAGGGGCTATTAAGGAGACTACCTAGGGACTTCCTAAATCATAGCATACCCAAAGAATATTTATCAGGGTACATAGGGGGTTACTTAGGGGCTATTAAGGAGACTACTTAAGAACTTCTTAAATCATTACATACTTAAGGAATATTTATCAAGTTACAGAAGGGGCTACCTAGGGGCTATTTAAGGGCTACCGAAGGGATATTAAGAATTAATTAAGGAATTATTTTGGTTGGGTTTACAATGGTGCCTAATCTAATTTAAAATTAGAATTTTGATTTTAAATGTTTGGGTTTGGGGTTTTGAATTATGCATTTCATTCTAAGTTTTGGATTAAGGAATTAAATTAAGGTTTTGGATTATGTGATTTGGACTACAATTTATATTTTATGGTTTTTGTTATAGAGTTTGTATTAAAGTTTTAATTTAGGGTTTAGGTTTAAAGTTTTAGTTTTAAGGTTTGGATTTAATTTTAAACTTTGGATTAGGGTTTGGTTTAGGTTTTTAATTTTAAAATTTTGATTAGGTTTTTAATTTTAAACTTTTGATTAGGGTTTAGGGTTTGCAATTTGGATTAAGGTTTGGATTAAAGTTATAATTTGGGGTTTAGGGGTTAATGGAACATGAGTGTTTTTTCGGCGATCACCAAATTTGGATAGGGCATCCTTCAAAACATAGCTTTAAGCACAACCTTCTGTAATTCAATTTGTATGTGAAACATGATAATGTTTGCATGCATGAATTTTTTATGATATTGGTAGAAAGTGCAGTTTTTGTTGATGCAATTTTCATGACATTTTGCATCAATGATGTAATTGGGGACATGATATGATGACCCACTTTACAAGAAAAACTTGTGTTGGGAACCACCATACAAGAGTTATGAGGTTGCATTGGGTTGATTGATGGCACATTCATCAAGATCCATAAACCCTAAAACAATGTTACATACAAAACTTGGTTCAATGGGCATAAGAAAATCTACTCAATGAACAACACTATGGTGGTTGATCATTGAAGTTTATTCATCTACCTAGATTTTGGATATCCATGATTTTACCATGATGTCACCATATTGCACCAATTTTTTAAGTTACATCAAAATTGACTTTTTTATGCATGGTGATGAGTATTTTAAGTATTTATTGGGGAGACCCCAACAATTTAGGCATGGAAATGTTCAGCATGAAGAAGATTGGGGGATGTGAGGTGGTTTTCATGCTAACCATGATGTTACCAGGGTGAAAGCATGATCAAGTATACATTTTGTGATCCTTGTCAAGAAAAGTGTAAAATAGCCATAAATCAAACCTTAATATATCAAAATATTAAATATTATTTAATTTAATGAATAATATGAACATATTCTTTGAATTTATGTCAATGATATTTGAAGAATTAGGTGCAATCACGATAACATGAACCACACCTGCCCCTTTAAGACTATTTTTTGGACTACTTTATTCTTGGAATATTCCACAAAAAGTTTTAGAAAAAATCTTTTAAAATCATGATTTTTTAAAATAATACTTTGATAAGGCTTGCATTAAAAATTTGTCAAAAAATGTCATTTAAAAAAATGCAAGTTATTAAATATGTTTTTTTACTACTTAAAAACACTAGTTATATTGTTTTATAAATGTTTTTTCGTATTTTTTGTTCATTTGATTAACTTCAAATTTATTCAAAAATTCCCATGATATATTATGAATGTTATCATATAAATAAATCCTATAATTTCAACACAAAATTAAATTACATTTTCAATAACATGGAACATCAAATAATGGTTACATTTATTGCAGTACGTGTTACCATGACTGCACCCAATCACATGTTTAAAGTAGATTTAAGTAGATCTTTAAAAAATGCAAATGGATATATTTTTTAATTTTATGAATTGCCTACAAAAACAAAGTAGGCTTCAAGTAAATGAAATATTATTTTTTTTACTTTCTTAGTTAATAGCCATCTAAAATTTCCTTATGCATTTTCAACTTCCAAGGTAAAAATAATAATATATCAATTTTTTAATGTAAAAATATTTTTGAACACAATTCCACCAGTCAATTTCAAAAACACTCTTGACCTACTCTTAGTCCATTAAAGTTTTCCAAACATTATATACAACATACTATAAATTCAATATTGTGCACCATGATGGTTTGAAAATGATTAAAAAGGTTTTGATTATATTTTCTTGCATTTATGTGTAAAAATATGATTATAACTACATAGTTACTTTTGTTGTATACTTAATCATGCTTTCAACCATTAGGGTTTACAACAATATGCATATTGGGTACAAAGTGAAAATGGAATGGGGGATATGTGATTTTTAAAAAAAATGGAAACAATTAATGAAGAGATTCCATAAAAGCAAAATACACACACTTATTCAAAGTTGCAGCTATCCTAACAAACATTTTGCATAGATGCTAAATGCTCTTCACATTTGAAATCATAGGTGAGCAAATGCCCAACCTTGTTTACCATCGGTGGGACATAGATTCATAATTATATAGGTTTAAAATCTCCTTAATTTTTGCTTTGAACTCCTCCTTACCTATAATTCCTAAATCCTTAGTTGTTTTCAAGTTATTGATATTAACTTTTTTTGCTTTGCCAATAATAATCAGCATTTGTGCCTACTTCAAAATTAGGCATTATTCTAAATCCACTTCCATAGTGGATGTCATCAATTCAATGCTTCACGATTGGTTTTGCAAATAATCCACCTTCATCCTAACCTATTCTAATAGAATGGATGTAGATGGTAGGCTTGATGTTACACTACACCCATGTGATAGAGCCTCCAAATCAACGTAGTACACAAAAAGAAGACTAGATATATGTGTAGATGCATGACTAAATAAGGTTGATGGCTTGGTACCATCAATTAGGAATTGTCGGTGTTCAAACATTATGCATGGCATGGTCATCCATTGATTTTAGGCATGTTAAAACTTCTTCATTTTGCAATACAACTATCTCCAAACCTTCCTCATTTAATGTCCATTTTTTAAATTCCCTCAATGTTTCCCACAATCTTTCTTTCAAGGTTTTTTCCTAGAATTCAAAATATGGATAATCCATTGTTTATCTTACATACACAACCTTCCACATTATGGAAAGAATCAATTATGTTAGCTTTGTCTTATCATTATTATAAATAGCAAAATGATGATATCACACATGGTGTTCAATTGAATAGATTCGATAATCTGCCAAGTCCTTTTATCTTGTCATGGTTGCCATATGAATATTTTAAAAAATTCTCCAAGGTAGATGCAAGTTAAGGTGGTTCAAAAGCAACAAGAGTCCCAATTCCAAAAGTTCATATTTTAACAATAGATTGGAAAAGATAATTAAAAATCAATTTTGAGTGGGCCTTATGTGGTGAATAATCAACTAATAAAGTCCATATGAAAGGCTACCCATCTAAAAAATTCTTTGACATACATATTAGAGGGAAAAAAATATCAATCCAACAAAAAATGACCAAGATGGGGACTTTTGAAAATAAGGTCCAAATTTGGTCATTCAAAAGTCCATCCAGCATAATCAAACCCATCCATTTGTTAATTTCACACATAAACATCCCCACAAACCCACTTTTAAACCTACCACACTAATGTTGAAAAATAATCTCCTAATAAGACGCAAGTTAAAGGTGATTCCAAAGTTAAATCTTGCTTTTCTAGACCTTTTACAAACCTTTCTTTCATATAATCTTTATGTTTCTATGTCTCAATTTCATATTTGCCATAATTTCCTTTTCTATCTTTGTTTTTGGGATAAATTCCTATTTTATCTCTAGCATGTTTCCTTTTAATGTCTATTTTTGACATATTCCAAACTTTGTCCAAGCATTTCCAACTACCATAGGTGATAAAATTTGATGATTAAGGTATTTGGGATTAACAAAAACACCATTAAGCTTGAATAAAATTTAATTAATAGAATTCACATCAATAGGTTCTACATTTTTGGTCTTATTTTAAGGTGTTGAAACATTAAGGTGGATAAGATGAGTAGAAACTACAAGACTAGCAAAAAAAAACAATCATCTAATCTGATGAAGAAAAACAATAATAACCAGCTTGTCTTATATTTGAACAACAAAATGGACCCCATATCTAATATGGGTTAAGGTGTTGAAATGTAAAGGTTCAGATGGGATGAATAAAAACTATTATATCAACATGAAAACAATCATCAACTACTCCAACTTTTCTTCCTAATTTCTTTTTCCTTTCAATTAAGCATGAAAGCTTTAATGTTTTCCTAGTACTTGTCAAATTAGCCATGAGTTTTAAATCAAGAATCTCCCACAATGTGTATAAAGCAAATGTTTCTTCAAACTTAAACGCTAAACCTTAAACCCTTCAACTTTCATATCAAATTGAAATTATTATATCAAGTTTATTCAACAATGTCAAAAGAAACCAAACATTCAACAAAAGAAACATGTGAAACACGGGTTTTGATCCTTTTTCACACATCTTCAACCTATTGTTACATGATGTTACAATATGGATTTTTGAATTTCAAAATGTTGAAAACCTCAATACCACACCAAAGAAATATTATTCTTACCATTCTACATTGATGTCTACTATAGTTTCCTCTTTAATAAAGAATTAAGAAAATTACATCTTTAGGTATAGAAAAAAAGGGTTGTTATTTATGATCTATACTTATTACTTGAGTTTTCAAATCTGTTCATTCAAGACTAGAAATTTATTGAAAACCTACTAATCATCAATAAAACAAAACACCCAACAAAGGGGAGAAAAAGGTATAAGATGGAAGGACCCCAAGTCCTAGAAAATGAAGAGTTTTCCAAAGAAGGTGGATTGTTAAAGGAATGAAAACAAATCAAAGACCCAACCCCCCGCCCCCCAATCACAAGAAGCATATCAAATAACAAAAAGGGAAGAATACCTAAAAGAATGATTAGCCTAGAAAAACCTTCACCTATAATAACAACATGCCTTGAAATAAAGGCCACATGCGCTCACTACAATGCCACTAACATCTTATGTTTGTAAAATGAACACAAAACCGAAAATAACAACACACCTTGAAATAAAAGCCACATGCATGCACTACAATGCCACCAACATCTTCTGTATAAAGGAAAGGTCTCTCTATAGACCTTTTTGGATTTTAAAATGTTGTCCTTAAGCTAGTAGGCTGAAGGGAGGCATCGAAAAATCCAAAAGGGTCTAGAGACAAACCCTTCACCGACGTAAAAAACTCCAAATTTTTTAAACTTATCTTTCCACTATTTTTTTATTTTTTACATTTTTTTTTCTCTTTCATCATGTCTACCTATGAAGTTGCGATAATGTCATTATGATGTCATTTGTCTTTTTTTTTTTGTTTACATAGCTTGAACCTTCTTTGTTTTTTATTTTACATACTTTTGTTTTTAGCTTTCAACACTTCGTGTCTTTCTCTACTTGCTTGTTCCTTTGTTTCTTGTGGAATTTCTTCCTTTCTTAAAAATTAAAAGCCTTTTTTTGAGAAATTAAATTTTATCATGCACATATAGATATAAGGGAATCTTTAAGAAATGTCCATTTAAAAAAGAAAAATTGGGTAAATGGAAAGGGGAAAAAAATAAAAATAATAAAAGATATGGGAAAGAAATAAAAATGAAAACTATGGCATGAAGATGAAATTTTCAAATGTTGCTTGGGGGGGGGGCTGAAAGATACTTGGACAAACTAGCTAGGTATCTTCCATTTTGGGAAGTTATTCTTTAAACCTTTAGGTGGGTAAGGGAACCCAAAATACATTAGGAAAAAAATTAAAATTCTTTACATCTATAAAATGAACACAAAATCGAAAGAAGAGGGGCTTCAATGCCTTTCTCTCTCCATGCCTTGTTAACACATCAATGAAAAAAATTGTCCACCTATTGATGTAAACACCCAAAGCCCTTTATGGCTAGAGGGAAAAACATGTTTATTGGGTATCAATCATAATGAAAGTCAATGTTAACGTAAACTACCATTGTTGCAACAACCCCACAAGATAGAGCTAATTGCAAAACTAAATATGTTCAAGTGGGGTCAATGATGACAATCCTAGTCAATGTTTGAACAACATCCATTGAAACTATTAAATTTTTTTTGTGTTCATATAGTAGTTGTACATGAGATTACAAGATATAACTACTGTTCTAAAATGTGAAAAGGATTATGAACAAAAAACTAAAATTTATTACATGTGTTCTTATAAAACTTCTAAAGAAAGGTTGTTCCACATGGAATGATCTTGTGTACCATTCCACAACATAATATATGACTACCATATAATTTTAAACATAATGGGCAAGTCACAAATGAAAGCTACACATATGATTTGCATAGTCATGGATGCAAATTTCTATCTTTTTCATTCATGAGAGTAGTTTCGAGAGTTGTAATTTGATGTATGATATTATTCAAAAAAGCCCATTGAAAGATGAACAAAAAGTTTAGTAATTATATGTGGACTCCTATTTAAGATTCTTTTTTGTTCATTAGCAAAATTTTGTCAAAAAGTGAAATTAAAAATTAAAATTTTGAAAAAAAATGATTTTTTAAATTTTTGATCACTAAAACTGAGAAAAAAAAAGGTAAAAAATCATATTTGTATATTTGGTTTCATTGTGTAGCCAAATATATAAAAGGATGATTAAAGATTTGTACTTTATTCATGGTTTTATAATTAGACTTGGGCTTCACATTATTGACAATGAATGGACATAAGGTCAAAATATTAATATATTTAAAAGTTACTTAAATAAATTATTTAAAAAATAATCAAGACGTATTAGACGTTGATAATCCATAATCATATAAATTGTCCATGAAATCATTTTCACTTCTATAAAATTTAGGATATGAGATCTAATTTAATTGTCATGTACTAAAATATCAATATTTCTAGCATCCATGATGTCCTTTTTGGCACCTTCATTGCTTCAAAAAAATAATCGGACCTTTTCGATGACCCCCAATGTCCTTCCTACCATGCTTCCCAATGATTTTAATTTGAAATATATATAATATAAAATATTTTCAATCTTAAAACTCATAATGGCCCCTATTTATTTCTTAGTTTCTTCCAACAACATATCCAACAACTTCAACCCTTAATGTCTCGATGCCCCTCTATTGCCCAAAAAAGAAAATTTTCATGTCCAACCTAGTGCCCCTAGTGTTTCTAACATGCCTTTTTCAACACCTTGCTATTGTTTGTTACAATTTTGTCATTCCTTGCAACAATTTTATTTTTTGTTGTTCCCCATCTTTTGTCATCCTTGGTGTTATTCAAATGTGTTTTTGTTGTTGACAAAACTTAAATCATTCTCAAATCAAAACATTACAATGGTTTGAATTTTGACTAAGGATGTTCAAATTTGGGAACGTTTGTGAGATTAACATTTCATCTTGGGATGTCCTTTCAAGTCCTTGGCCTAGCAATAATCATACTGGTTCAAAGGCTCAATAAATTATGAAAAGATAAATCCAATGTTCATTAATTTAAAAAGAGACCAAAGTTGGAATCTATTGATTGGAAAAATAATTAAAGAGAGTAAAAAATGTTTACCAATTCCAAGGAGAGGGTGGTTAGAAAGCACAAAATAAAATGTTTGAAATCAAATGTGTAGGTGATATAAAAAAAATGTTAGAAGTTTATTTTCACTAAATATTAACAAATTTGATGTTTATAATGAGTTTATTAAGTCTAATTAATTTTAGAAACATTAAATTGATAGGAATCATGTAGACTTGTCCAACTTTCATAAAAAAACATTTTAATGGATATTTCATTTTCAAATATTTTTAAAATTATAATTAAAGGTGTTCAGTAAAATATTACAAAAAAAAAAGGTTGAAATTTACATCACAAACTTCCTTAAGCAAAATTTCAATATGATTATAATGAATCATTAGATTTATGTTATTTATTAAATTTTCTTCACATCATTCTTGTGTATTTTTCATTTTATTATTCTATTGTGGATAAAATGGTTGTTGAAAATATGTAAACATAATGAACAATGGTTTTGACTTATTAATTCCATGATTATGGTGATAAAAAAAATAATGGTTTGTCATTTTATCATAATTTTCATGACACAAATGTAAAATTCTACAATTCAAGGAGACTTAAAATTTATATCATTTTAAAATATAATTTTAACATTTGTTGAAATAACTAAAAAATGACATTTGATCCAAATTACATTTATACCAATTTTCATTATATTTACATAATTATTTTTCCCTAAGAAGTTTGTGATGATATTCAAACTCTCCATAAGATTCAAAATCAGTGAAGTTCATATTAATCACATCAATTTTTAAAAGATGTTTGAAGAACCTTGGAAGAAAATTTTGTCATTTTTGCAAAGTGTTAGGTTACCTTTTTAGGGTTGCCTTTGAAAGCTTCAAAACTCTCCAAAGCAATGAATATCTCTACGAATCTTTTGAAATAGGGTAGTGAACATATATATTTTCTTCACTTGTAGTCTCACCATAGAAATTGATCACTCCAACTTTTTTGGAATTTGCCAATCTTTTTCAAATTTAAAGAGGATTGATCAATAATAAAGTTCTTTGATTTTCTAAAATAACATTCACCTCCTATAGCATTCAAATATATATGTCATTTTTTTTTGTTGAAATAATCAAAATGATAATTTCAAAAAAGAACATGGAAACTTTCAAGAAATTTCAATATTAATGACATCCACATCCTTGCTAGAACAAAATACAAGATTGTCAAACAAATGCAAATGAGTGAATCCAAGATCTTTCCAATTAAAGAATGTCCAAATCACATTTAGGACCATCCATCACTAATCTAAGAAAGTTAAATAAATGAAAATCGAGAGCGATTTATTGTATCATGAGAGAATATTATATGTTCTTAACAAACTAGTTTGACTTCAAATTTTTCAAGGTAAGCATGACACATTAACTATTAGTCAATTGATTTAATATGTTTATAATGTTAGTTTCTCAACTTATTGATACAAATAGTTATGAAAGTAGGTAAGGAGTTTGTTCAATATTGTATATAATAATAATAATAATAATATGTAAATATTGTTAATTGCATAAAATTAACATAAATAAATATTGTAAAGAAAATTTTAATTAAAAAACGTCACAAAATTCTTATGTTTAATTAATTTCAAGACAATATTGTAACTAAATAATTCCATAATTTTACCTTGCGTAAGTAACAAAATAATTTTTACAAATTTATTTAGTTAGATTTCTTTAATTGGTGTAATTAAATAATTTAAAATATTGGGGTAGTAAATAATTATAAGTAAATCATTTCAAAAAAATAATATAATGAAATAATTGCATAAATTACTGTAATTGAATTACAAAACATTATGGTGATTAGATGATTTCAGAAAATAATGAAATAATTACAGTAAATTTTTTTGATTAAACGATTTTCGAAAATTCAAAATTTTATCAGATAATAATTAAATAATTTTCAGAATTTTTTTATTAACTACAAAAAAATATTATTTATTATAAAATAATTTTTGAAAATTAATATAATGAATAAAATTTGTAAACTTATGTTATTAAGTACATAAAAAACTATTGTAACTAATATTTTCAAAAAGTTAACTAACCATGATCATTGTACTTAATTCAAATCATCAATTCAAATTCTTAAAACCTTAACATCACATCAATTGAAGATTTTGAAAAATGATATTCATAACATTTGTCCAAATAAAAAATTTAAATAAAATTTGGTTTACATAATAATGTAATATGTCATATTGTTACTAATTGACATACTAAAGGTTATAATAAATAACTTTATAGATGATTTTTTCTAAAATATTAATTAATAATTAATTATAAAAGAATCCAAGATTGAAATTGTAATTTTAATAATATTAAAACAAATATTAAAGATAATATGTTTTAGTATATACCAAAATAAACACTAAAAATGTTTATTCAAACCATATTTGGTATTAAACCAATATTATAAAAACATACATTATTAACATTGTATATGTTTAACTTACCCAACACAAAATTTAGGGCACCTAGTTAGTATAAATAATATTTATCTTTTTTTATGAGGCTAAGTGTAATTTTGACCAACAAGACCCTTAGGGTACTTACATAATATAGGTACCCCTTGTCACTTTTGACTAGGATATTCATTTTAAAGTACATTTTGATTAAATGTTCAATTTGACATAGGTCATTTTGGTCAAATTGTTTAATAAAAAACTACATGTCATTTAACACTTGAGCTTCCAATCAAAATGGATATGTTTTGGGATAAAAAAGGATAATGTAATCAAGTTCTATGGTTTGATAAACCATGAATTCTAATAGTGTATGGCAAACTTGCATGCTTACAATGGCAACAAAGATAGTGATGTAATTTGGTGGGCTAGTAGAAGCCACACAATAATTGGATTATCTCTAGTCATGTTAACATATTCCTTCCCATCACCATGAACAACAATCACAACTTGTTCATCATCATTCACTATATTTACAACACACACACCACCCAAACCAACATACAATGAACCAAGCTTGTTGGGACCCTCAAAGGCTTCACAACCATAAGCGCTTGGTCATTGGCAACTTCAACACTAGAAACCCTCTTCAAGCCAAGAAGAAACCCTAGCACAACAAACATACCTTCAACTCTACACATTTACAACATTTACATAGCAAGTGGTAGGAGCAATGTGTTCAACAACATAACCTCCCTTATGCACCTTCTTACCAACCATCTTCTCCATCACTCAAACACAACCAAATTGAAGCATGGAAGGAGTTGGCCTTGCCATGTTTCATTAACCACAAGAAAACATTTGTTTCTTTCCAAGCTCCTTTTACCTTATTTCAACCCATGTAAAATATATTACTTAATGCACCACCCCTTGTAAACCAAACCCCTTGGCATGTTATAGTTGATAGAAATGAATTGTCAATGTTGCCATGCTCCAAAAGGGTTTCCCCTCCCAACACAACACTAAATAAATTCAATTGGGGGTTATAACCTAGTTGATGGACAACCCCTTTGTTTCCATTGATCCCTCTACAAAGGTCCCCATTTCCAAACATGAACATTTAGTTGTCCCCCTCGCCCCCCCCCAATTCAAACAATGTATTTATGTACACCTTTAGTTAGTTTTTGCCAATTTGTTTCGATTGTTCCATTGTACCAAAATTACCCTTTGTGGGATTTTTTGACTCCACCTCTTGAAAATTAATTAACACCACACAATAATCACATGTATAATAATAAAATTGAGTTTTTTTTAATTTATAAAAGTATGTCAATAATTATGAAACTTAAAGAAAATGTCATTTGATATCATGTCGATGCCTACAACTATTGTTATCCACAAACACAAACCAATTGACAACAAAATGTTTTAAATGGTGCATCGCATCTAAAGATGGAAAATAAATTACATCCAAATTATGGATGAAATGGTTTCCAAATGGATGAAAAATTTTAATTTTCAAAAACCACTAATTTTTTTAATTAAAAAAATAAAATATGGCAAGTTTAGATTGGGCATGAGCTTGCCTTAATCCCAAACCTAATGTTCAAAAAGTTAAATTAAAAAAAGGTTTTGATTGCACCTTTAACCTCATTATTTAAAAGCTACCCAAAGCCTCACAAACCAAGTTCACATGTCGAACTTGGTAGGTTTGACTTAAATTCAAGTGAATTGAAAAAAAAACCAACAATAGTAAGGTCTAAGTTCAACCATTATCAATTTCTCCTTGGCCAATGGCCATTCATTTTCCTCTCTCATTGTAGTAACTTGTAAATGTTGTTGGTAGTATGTGTGACGATTTGGATGAAGATGATTAATGAGGGTGAAAGCATGATAAAATAGACAACTTTTGATCCTTGTCACAAAAAAAAACAAATAGCTATAAACAATGATGTTTAATTTTTAATTTTATTATAATGATGTTGATTAATCACATATTTAATATGCATGCCGGTAGATTTTTAAAAAATAATTGTACTTTTAAAAAATAAATTCGGATGTCCAAACTTGTACAAGTAGGTGAAAATAAATGAATTGTTGAATATTTTCCATTTTCAACATGATGTAATTGTAAAATGTATTTGTGAGTTCTTTTTGTTTAAATATTATAATAAAATAGATCAAACTTCTAATGAAAAAATAGGTTTAAACTCAATTAGACGAATCAATTTTAAACATACTTGTTATCTATTTTTATTGTGTGAAAGCTTTTTCAAATTTTGTAATCACCTCATTATAAACTCTAAGAAAAGCACCATGATATTATTATGTCATTTAAAATTATTTAAAATTTACTTTCTTGTACTTGTGTCAAAAATTGGATCATTTTTTTTATTGCTTTATAGATAATAACTTTGTTTATACTTTATCATGCTTTCACCCATGGCAAGGATGACAAGGACGATTTGAAAAGGATCGCCTATATGTTGAAGACCATTAAAAAAAAAAAGGTTTTTACAATGTTAATTGCATTGCAACTATTGTTGCCTCTTCATCCTACTCATCTTAGGCACACCTACCAATAACAACAAGAGAAAAAAAAGGAAGGGGACCAAGTGTGGTAGTGGCAAGGCCCTCCTTGCTTCTTTTCTTTTTAAAAAAATTCACAAAACTATCCAAACTCACAAAAACTTGCACACAACTTACATTCCACAAACAAAACATGTTAAAAATCGTGATGTTTGAAATCATTTTTTTCACAAACTTTCAAACGGTTTTATCTTCAAACATTAAATAAGTTGAACCTTATTCACATTGAACAATATTCCTTGATATAAGTTTTATCCAAATTAATCTCCTACTAATCACAACCTATTACATTAACCCAAATGTGATTTAACTAAACATATAACTGTAAACTCTTCACAAGAAGTTGAGAAATTGATTTTGGTAAAACTTACACCTAAAGACCTTAACCATACAAAAACTTGGGGAAGATTTTTTTTCTTAAATTTAAGTTTTTTTTGGTTTCATGATATTGGGGAAAAACGAAAAAATAAATGGAAGGACATTTTAAAAACAAAATGCATGTGAGAGCTTCCAAAGTGGTCGAAAATTTTGGCTTGATAATGTGCCCTCTAGATACACTAAAAGTCCAATGTGAGTTTGGTGAATGAGCAAAACATTCTTTTTATAACCCTAATTATATGTTTTTCATAATTTATTACATTTGATTGGTTGTACATAATTAATATTACATAATCTTTATCTTGAACTATGTGTATTATGAACAAATTAATATTACACTTTTAAAAAATAAATAAATTTAGTTATGTATAATGGAGATAGAACTGAACCTAATCTTAAACTCAACCAACTTTAAATTCTTTGTGAAAATGATCAGAATTTGAAAGTTTTAAAAAATCCAAGGAATAGATCTCAAGATCAAGCTAAAATCTTCCAAAATAATAATAATAATAATAATAATAACCATCAGAGATGAACTCACAAAACACTTAAAAAGCCCAAAGCTGGGCAGCAGTGAAAAAAAGCTTGTATAATTAAGGGTAGTTTTTAAAAAAATTCCTAATAGTCTCAATTAAACCTACTTTGAGTTTGGTGACCATAACTAATTAAGCAAAAACTTTGTATTTAAAGCTTAAGCCATCACTACCCCTCCTTAAAACACTTGCAATTTACCCTTCCAACCCCTCTTTCTTTCTTTCTTTCTTCTACCCATAAAGTCATGAACCCCCTTTTCACACCAGGTATAGGGTGAAAGATATTGATTTTGAGAGGATTTTGTTGCTGGAAATTCAAAAAAAAAAACCAAAAAAACCAAAAAAAAAAAATTAGAAAAAAAAATTCAGTTGAGCCCTCAATGTACTCACACTTGGGCCTATAGCACAAGCTACCCTAGTCTTCAGCAAAGGGAGGTACTTTCAAATACAAAGGAAAATTTTTAAATTAAAAAAAACAAAAAAAAAAAAACCTTGCAATATTGAAGAAATTCAAATGTTCTTTAGGAGAAAACAAAAAAATATAATTTTAAAACATGCATTTATTTTGGAGAATATAAACTTTCAAAAAATTGATAACACTTTGAAATGTATTAACTTTAAAACATAACTTTGAAAAATATATGTTTAGTTAGAAACATAAGTTTGAAGAATATTAGAATTTTAAAACATAAAATTTGAAAAACATTATTCTAAAACGTAATTTTTACTTTGAAAAATGTACGTTTAAAACATAACTTTGTAGAGTATGTAATATAGTTTTAAAATATATAATTTGAAAATTATAACTCTTTTAAACATAACTTTAGAACATAACGTTGAAAATTTATAAACTTCAAAAAAGGTAAAATTTTAGAAACAATAAATTTTAAAACATGACTTTGAAAAATTTTAAATTAAAAATCTTAAAAACATGAACACTTTGCAAAATTAAAAATAATTTTAAAACAAAGAAAATTATTATAACTCTTTAGAACATAACTGGGAAGGAAAATTACAACTTTTTTTATTTAAAAAAAATAGGTAGGTAGGTAGGTAGGTAGGTATAACTTTTGAATGCCATTCAAAAACGCCATTTGGGCAGCCGCTATTTAATTTCTTAATTATTTACTACATACTAGAGCTGCCGCCAGATTTAGCAGCCCAAAACGTGTTTTAAATAAATACCGGCGGCGCAGATTTCGCCGCCTGCCACCCTTCTTCCCCCAGATTAGCGGCACAAGGATAGACGCGCGCGCTGCGCTACTGCTCCGCAACTAGAGACGTGCAGGAGGCAAGAATTTTGCCTTGAGCAGTGAATTTTTGTGGTGTAAGGTTTTTAGAATTTGCAGTTTCAAGAGCAGATTCTTGTTTTGTTTTGTTGTGTTGTGTTGTGGTTCTTCTGGTGTTGCTTATTAGTAATATGGTGCAAGGTTTTAGAATTTGTAGTTTCCAGAGCAGATTCTTGTCTTGTTTTGTTGTGTTGTGTTGTGGTTAATCTTCTGGTGTTGCTTATTAGATTTTTTTCTAGAATCTAAAGTGGCGTAGAATATGGTGTAAGGTTTTCGAATTTGTAGTTTCAAGAATTCTTGTTTTGTTTTGATGTGTGTGTTGCTGTTGCTTCTGGTGTTGCTTATTTGTTTTTGATCTGGAATCTCCAGTGGTATAGAAATTTGATCTTTAGTATCTCGACGAGGAGTTTGTGGGTGCGTTTTGTTGATTGGAAGGAATTGCTGCAGCAGCAGCAATGTCCGAAGTCGCGAAGGTCAAATCGATGACGGTTGGTAGTAGTAGTCTTCGATCCCACGCGGCTCCCGTAAAGATCCAGACTAGTAGTAGCGGCGCTGCTAGTGTGAACAATATTCTGGATGTCGAGAGTTGTTGCAATTCGCGGCAGTCAATGGCGATTCATCATCTAGTGGGACGGGCTTTTGGGAACAGCTTCCGTCATCTGCTACTCTGTTCTCGGCCAGGCTGCTTCAACCAGATGACAGACCGAGAGACCGATGAGGAGGACGAAGACGACGACCGTTTTATTTCGCACCCAGCTCCTTTTGAAGAGACTTTGAAAGAGAAGGAAGTGCGAGGACAAGATTGGAGGTTGAGGCTCGAATTGCAGGTCCGATTCTAATTCGTACTACTCATCTCCTGCAGCCAGCTACTTCCTTTTGTCATTACAACAATCTTCTTGCTTCTAGAATGGATATTTTTGAGAAATCACAGGCAGACACTACTAAGATGTGGTTCCGTGTCTGAAGCTTGTTGGCTTTCTCGTGCTTCATCTGCAGTTTGCAATCAGGGCGCCTGTGTTGTGTTACGATCCAAAAACTGCACAGGAATCCAAATCTAAAAGCTCTATCGATGTAATTTACCCGAAAACCAAAACTTAGAGAAAAGATCTCGTCACACTTATGTAATTCGGGGTAGCAAGCAGATTCTGACATTGCCGGTCTTTATCTGCAATTTTTTTCAGGCTGTTTTATGCCATCTTGAAGTCAGGTGGCAGCTTTTCAGTGAAGCTCTTGCAAAATTCGGGGACCTTGAGGCCATGCTTGCTGTTTGCACGGGTAAAGTAGTTTTCCTCCAGCCGATCACAGCGTTGTACCTCTCTTAATTTTCTAATCGACTGATGTATTTTTCACATGCATGATGTAATCTGTAGAGAGAGCTGAAGAAATCACAAAAAAAAAAAAAAAAAAAACCATGGGTGTGGAAAAAAAGTAATTTTGTAATTTTATTTTTTTTCCAATTAAACTTTCTCCTCCATTTTTTTTTTTTTTTTTTTTT
>Ga0116227_10009303_pt1 | contig 17912 bp, 13 predicted proteins | sample S1TSphgellanicum_FD_89693 | JGI IMG/M metagenome (GOLD analysis project Ga0116227, IMG submission 89693) | Host-associated microbial communities from peat moss isolated from Minnesota, USA - S1T2_Fb - Sphagnum magellanicum MG | ecosystem: Host-associated > Plants > Peat moss > Unclassified... | reverse complement strand
TTCTTGTGACAAGAACCTTGGAGAGTTCTTGATGTTGTGTTTTGTGTTGTGAGCATTATGTTGTACTTTCCTTTCAATAAAGATTTATGTTTGCACTTGAGTAGATCTCCTATTTGTTAACAAGTAATTAATGTTCTGGACCATGCCCTTTCTCTATTCACCAAATCCAATTTTTTTGAAATATATGTTCACCAGATCTTGGTTGGAAATTGTTTAAAAGGATTTTAATGCAGACATCAATGAAATCATATATAGATCATGTCTTTAAACCATTAGATTTTTATGTTAAACTTATTTTGTGTGCAAATGTTGATTATAATTTCATGGGGATTGGACCAAAATGATAAGCCTCCAAGTGTGGAACAAATTGATATTTCGAGTTTGGAGCAGACAATCACACCTGTTCCAACCAATTTAATGGAGACTTGTGGTGGAATTGACTTGGACCAAGGATAGAAAGCAAAGCTAAAAAGGGAGTTGGAATTTTAAAAATTATAATAAAAGATTAGAAGGAAAGGGCCTTCCTTGGTGAAGCTTTGCTCAAGGATGTAAATGAAGAGTTTGAAATGCTTATATTAGAGCTATAAAGGGTCAAACTTGAAGTTGCAGAACTAGTTAATGAACAAGGTACCATCCACTTTTAGTTACATGGAATGAAGGAATGGAATGGTTATTTTTCTGACCTAAACCCATTATTCATCTAGAAAAACATGCAAATGATGGTGGCAAACCCATCATTGTTGTTCAACCATGTGGTTATTGCAACCAATGGTTCCATTGTGATGACATTATAGTGTCATCATCAAACAAACTTTCCATCCTTTCTGTTTGGGTGCAATGCCACAAAATTCAAACAAATGTTATGTATGCATGCAAAAGATGCACCTAGATTGGTGGTCAAATTGGGCAATTCGTGAAGCAAATGATGATATGAAGGAATTGGCAAAGGATATGCAACTTTCTAAGTTATGAAAAGATATGGTGGCAAGTGTGTTAAAAGCTGCAAAGAGTAGACTTGATTTACAATCCATTAGTGAGTGGGAATCATAATATTCCAATCCACGAACTCCTATTAAATTATCAAGTTCTTGATTTGTAGTTCATCACTATATAATAATACCAAATTATAAGTATGCTGGAATTGTTTAATTTGATCTGCAAATAGATTTTCTCCATGTTTGCATTTGATGCAAGTCATTATATGCTTGCAGATTATACCATTGAAACCAAGTGCATGGAGTATGGATGAACAAGCTCCATGGGGAATCTTACATGGCAAACTCAATGTGACTCAACACCTGAGAATAATCCCACATCAATTTTATAATGCTCAAAATCACAGAAAGAAACCTTTTTTCCCCCTCCCACAAAGTCTCACTCAAGTGTCTTATCACCTAAGCATGATATTAAAGATATGGCATTTGTTCCAAAGGGGGTTCAAGAAAAGGAGGATCCAAGAAAGAGGTTCCGAGAAAAGAAGGTTCAAGAAAAGGGGGATATCTAGCTTCTTGAAGTTGCATATCCTTAATTACAAACACAGAGAGAGTCAGTATGTGAAGAGCCACCCATAAAAAAGGTCAAGCTTTTTGAAAACATAGTGAAAGTTTCCAATGAAATGAAGCTAATCAAATCAACATCTGCCATATGGCAAAAGATTCAACTGAATTTGATTTAAATTCCAATTTTCAAATACATTAGTTCTTCAAGTTGTCACTTCAACTTGATATGCAAATTGGTAGATTCATGTTGTCAACTATCTAAGTGAACATTGATGTATGCATTGTGTGTAGGTGTGTTAGAAGAGGGCACTAACGATGGTTTATAGAACACAATAAAGGGTCTACAAAACCCAATAATGCTTCTTCGAGGTGGACAAAATTCAGTGGTGGATGTTCTAAGTGACTCTGTGGTTTTGCCAATAGCTAATATAGCCGAGAAAGTTAAAAAGAAGTCCCAAGGTGTATCTAACCCTATGAAGTATGTAAGGCTGAAGTTTAACCCAATTTCTCTAGATAAGTTACTTGATAAACTAATTGGGGTTGATGTAATAGGGCCAGATTCTGGTCTGCTACTAAGTAAGGTATTATCTACTGCCTTGGAAAGTAGCTTTAGTAGAAATGATTCGACTATTACAATACCTACAAAAGTACTTAGCAAAATTTTGAAGCTTTCAAAAGCTATAAAACCTTCAAGTGGTGTTGAAACTAAGCATGATAGGAAGCCAAGACCCCAAATAAGAAGCATGCAAAACCACCCAAGGCTATTTGTAATGCTTCTGCTATTGTATTGAAAAAAATTGTCACCACATGTGCCCAAGGTGTGGGTATGAGGTCTTCATCAAGGTCCTAGGTCTATTTTGGAACTTTTTTGAGCTTGAAACCTTACTAAGAAAACTTTTTGAGTTAGTGAACACATGTTTTGTGCACCAATTGAACCAATATATGTAGAATGTTTGGAATGTTTTGTAGCTACAGAGCTTAAGGTATATGTATTTTATTAAGCAGGACCACGTAAATCTTTTTGGTAGAGGTGGATGGTTTCTTTAGTAAGCCAAAGCTTCTAGTGTTCATATCTTTTGATGATGATTTATACATGTTTTTGCATATGACAAAAATCAAGAGTTCATGGTGAAGTTCCTTGAAACACTTCAAGTTCATGGTAATAGACCTTGAAAAGTATTAATAACCTTGAAAAATATCAATTTAATCATACCACTAGCTAAGAGCCAAATGCATTTCAGGTATCTTTAATTTGAAAGTGCATCAACTTTTTATTTATTTGTGGAACCAACATCTATTGGGATGTAAATTAGGAAACACTCAATTGCAATTTAAGAACTAGGACACATGTTTGTTACAATAGCAAGTGTGCCTCTGTATTTTGCTCATGATAAGGTTGGTCCAAATGATTAAACAAACAAAAAGTAGAATTTCACATGCTAAAAACCTATGAGGTCTTCAAGCATTTACCAATGGAAGGAGACATTCTTTTGGTGTATTGAAATCAAAGCAATTGAAAAGATGCACACCTAAGGCCAAAAGATTTCTAGTATAGCCAGACCTTAGCAACATATGTATGCCATCATTTTATCAATACCAAGTTTTCTAATGTTTCTCCAATACAGAAAGATCAATCATTCCAATCCACAATGTTTACAAATTAACCAAAACATGTTTTTGAAAGTAATAATGACTATTTCCCAAAGCACTTATCAATGCCTTGAAAGATCAATCGTTTTAATCTAGCAAATGTGCTTACAAAAAGCAAAACATGCTTTTGAAAGCACTAATCAATGCCTTAAAATATCAATAATTCCAATTTAGCATTGCTTACAAAACGAAATACATGCTTTTGAAAGCACTAATAATTGTTGCACAAAGTAGTGATCACTTTGAAAAATTAGATCAAGCAGTTACTCATAACTAATACATAAAGCCCTCATAACTAATACACAAAGCAATGCTGTCTAGTTTGAAATCAATCATTCCAAGAATGACTCCTTATGATGAATATGAATTTGGAAGCACTCAATGAAAGCAATTAGAACTACTATACTTAAAGCATTGATGCCCCTCCTATGAATGTGCAATTTTTTTCTAAATGACTTAATTGCAACTAAAAACCCTAAACCATTAGTTCCATCACAACATGTTTTAAGGTTCTTTCAAGCATTCATATTCAACATATAAATCCTCCCTAATTTATTGCTAAAAGCACTTAAAAATTCCTAGCATTTCACCCAAACTAAAACTCACCACTTGTTTGTTTTTTAATTAGACCTTGAACATTAAACCCATGGTAGACACTAATGGCCAACTTACAAAGAAACCATTAATGAACATGTATATCCAAATTAAAAATTGAAGGTAACACATGGAAACAAGCTTAAATAATGCCTAAAATGATGTCTAGACATATTCAGAGTTGGTGTTCTAATCAAAGATTTGGCATTCATACATGTTGCCACATTCTTGCCATGACTTGGAACTATCAAACATCCTATTCATCTATCAATCATCAAGAAGCAACCCCTTCATAAATGATCCTTAAAATTTCAGTAGATAAGTCATAAGTTCACACTGAACCTCTCACAACATGTGTTGTAAGTGACATAAGAAACTTGGAAGCCACAATTAAATGAAAGTAAACAAATGTAGATGGTGAAACCTCTAGTAATAAGACTTACTACCTGGGTGCAATTTCCTATACCATAAGCCCCACATGACATAATCCCCTCCAAACCATTATTGGCCCCAAACATCTATGAAGTGTTGGGTCACCATATGCAAGGCTTATCAACCAGCATAATCCAAAAGCTCTCATATATTTTAGAGCTTTGGCACAACATAGCTATGTTGTCACCTCGAAGGACATTTGTAGCCATCTCCTCCCCTCCTCTACCAACTCCATTGGCTCATCATAATCAAGCATAGTTTTCCTCACTTCTAGCTTGTTGATAAACTTTAGTTGTGTTAAGGTTCATGGCTGGACATGGGAAGATTGTTCACATTCAAAGTCCACATTGTCATCTTCACATTTAGGACAATGGCATGACAAGTCACGATATTCAATCAAAGTCAAATCTCAATGTGAAATAGATTGAACTTAATGCGCCTTGTGACTACCATGTGTTGTTGACATTCATAAAGCTGAATTCTATCAACATCACCATTTTTCACTTCCCAGAAAAATTTATGGACTCTTCACATTAAAGTAGGCAACATGTTGTCTCATAGCTTCCTCTTTCAAATACTTAACCACATCATATGCACATTGTAATTTGCATGCATTAGGCTTGATTTGCTCCTTGCGGATTTCCCTCTTCAACAATGCTCCAGCCTTGTCCACTTCCCCCTTGCCATGGCCAGATGCAAAGTAATTCCAAACCATTTGGCAACCAAAAGGTAGTTTGTCACATATAATCATGTTATGGTATCGAGGCAAAAAATACCAATATCTTCCACTTTTGAACTACCCGCTACAGCCATTGCTCCACACCACATGTTTTTTTGGAAAACAACCCCTTTCTTGTAAGAACCCCCAATTTAATTGAAAAACATTTTGCACAAATAATGTGTCATGCTCTTTCTCATATGAAACGTAATAATGCACTTCTTTCAAGATTTTGGTCCTTGGCTTTATTGGATCATATGTTGGGTTGAGCCAATATGTGATATGCACAAGAATCATAATTTGAAATGAAAACCAATTCAGATCTTGGATTTCATTTTGGACTTTGAAGGCATAGTTTTCAAAGAAATGATTCAATATAGTATTGTGTTAAGTGGTAAATTTGGAACAAAACCTTTAAAAAAAATTTCTTGCCACTTTGACATAAAGTTGTGTATCACAAACTCCTGCAATTTAGGCTTCAAGTAGGGTATCAATAGACTTGGTGTTATTTCACAATACTCTACTCTTGACACCTTATCACGACCATTACTACTTTTCCCCATAACAACATAACTGATTTTTTGCCAAGTCACAAGTTTTTTTGAATTCGGCTCAGATGGGTAAAGTTTCAAGGTTTGAACACCACAATTTGTATAGTCACCCAACAAACATTCTCTTTGGTGAAATTTTGAGAAACAGTCTATGGGGCATAAAGTTGATGACCACAATGCTGTCAATTTTTTTTAATAGTAGAAATGGGCTTGACATTCTTTAGGACCACTATCCTCTTCAAGGGGATAGAAAATTTCTAGATAATCACAAGTGCATTGACCATGAGCTCCTTTTCCATGACTTCTCATACCATTAAGCCCCTCCTTCAACTCCCTAATCTTAGTGTGATAGTGGCAACAAATGTTCCATTCTTGTAATTTTTGATAAACCAAGGCTTCAAGGATTTAAAGTGTCGTAACCCTAACATTGGGTTCGTGACTAAGTGTGAGGTCCAAGGGCCCATGAAGGTGGGAGTGTGTTTAGGTGTGAAACACATTTTCACAAATGGGGGAGAGTGTAAGGGATGAAGCCCAATGACTTTTAAGTGCACTCCCATTTTGGGAGTTGCAACTTGTATTCATGCAGGAGTTATGAATGTTTAGAGCCTTGGTTGGAAAGGCAAACAAGCACCAAATTTAGCCCCTAAGACACCATTAAAAAGTTCTTGAAATGTAGATGCTTCTAATTCCCTTGCATTGTTCATTTAAACCCGATTTGCATGAATTATGATCAAAAGAAAGGGCAGGAGTCAAATTGGGCATTTGACTCCCGATCACAAATCCCTTGAAAGCAGGGGTCAAATGAGGTTCGATTGGAGCGTGCTATACACCGTTGAAAATATGTTTTCAAAGGCTATAAGATATTGCCCTTGCCCTATCAAAACAAACTTCATTTGAAAGAGATATGAACATCTAAATTCTTGGGACAATGAAAGTCCCAATTTGGGGAGTCCTAGGGGAAAATGACATTTGGATGTAATCCTTGTGGAGAGGCATAAAGTATACTATAGGGAGGGGAGTGGTGCCTCCTCCCAAAGGTTGTGGGCCGTGTGAAGCTTATGTTTGAAGTTGTCTCTACTAAGTCCACCACACCACTTCCATTTGACTTGCACTAACCGCCTTATTTTATTAGTTATGTAAGTTGATATCATCTTGAACTCTCATTTATGAGTTCATCCTAATCCCATCCCAAAGCTCTAGCATGCCTTTCTACCCTCGAAGTGCTTCGAGTTAGGCAGTGTGCTCCAACTCTTTTTTTCTTCTGCTGTTTCATTCTTGGACCCACCTTTAGGTCTTTTGAAAAGTTTGGGGGTGCATCACAAATGCTTTTAACTACATTAGAAAATTAGGGTATTTTTCCTTGAATAATGTAAAAACTCAAGTTGCAAAATAAAATACCACATGTTGTGAGTAACTATCTAGTAAACACAAAACATTTCAAATAACACATAACATTTGACACACAAAAATAATCAGCAAAAAAGAAAGGTTTTTTTGGCTAAACCATGAGCTCATTATTTCAAACCCCATATTCAACATAACTATTTTATAACACTTATAGTTTTGCTGCATAAAGCACATGTAACTTTTAATTCCATGGACAAAATTTATAAATAGGACTAGAGTTGTCACCATGTCCATACCTAAACCAGATTTGATCAACACTTGAAAGCCATTCCAAGCAAACAATTCTTTTGATGTAACAAAGTATAATTTTGAAAGCATTCAAAATTATTGCATAAAACATTATCACCTTGAACTGTATCATTCCAATTTAGCACTACTTATGATATGGCAAGACATGTTGTTCAAAGTATTCAAAATTGTTGCACAAAATAATAATCATGTCTTGAAATATCAATAATTCCAAGAAAGTACTCTTTATAATTAAACAAAGTATGATTTTCAAAGCATTTATAATCACTACACATAACATTAAGACCTTGAAATCAATTTTGAAAAATTACAATTTAGCATCATTTTAATTGTAACACAAGAAGCCATACTAGCTAGTTCCACCACTTGATTTGACTTGATTTGACATGTTATGCATAGAATAGTACTTTAATAATGGATGTTGGCAAGGTAAAGTAGACAAAAAAAAAAAATCCACCCAAAGTTTAATTAAAAATGGAACAATTTTTGATATGGACATAAGAAAGTGGATTCAAAATATTTTAAAGTAGAAATATAAAAGCGTAAGGCTTTACATTTAATTTATGGGAAGTTGGATACAAAGTTTGAACAACTTTGGTATCATAAAACATTGTTACAAAATGTGGGTGTAGTTCATTAGTCCTTGTTCACTAGACCAGTGAATTCATTGCCTCTTCATTAGTCCCCATTCACTAGACCAGTGAATTCACTGCTTCTTCACTAGTCCCTGTTCACTACAACTAGTGAATTCATTCAAAATCCAATGAAATCACTTAGTGTACATGGACACCTTTTGTTGTAATGAAAGTAGGTTGAAAATATGTTTGAAACTAACTAGGTCAAAATGGTGTTCAAACCTACTTCATATTAAAAATTTGATCTATTATGATTATAGCATTCATAATTTGATAATACATAAGTATTTTTTAGGGCTCCACTAAGTTGAATTTTTTTGAAAATTAATATTTCATCTACATGTAGCCCATTTTGTAAGATTGAACATTTTGTGCAAATAGAAATATTTTAAAAAATTCTACTTAATTTTACTTTCAAGATGGGATTTTAAAACATTTTGAACATAGATAGAAAGAATATCATCATGTTAATTATTGTACAACAAAATGTTTTTACTTTCAATACATTAAAAAAATTTCATGGCTACATGTAATTGTTGTTACAAGGAATAGTGAGTCGTCTATTTTACCTTGCTTACATCTTCATGTATCTATCCATGAAGAAAATCAAATTTTCAATATGAATGTGCCATTAAGTTACAACAACATGTTTTAAGTGAAAAGGGTTCACTAAATACAAAAGGAAACGATTTTTTTTGGTACCCCAACCATACTTTGACCATTAGTTTGATAATTACATTAAATTTTATAACACCTTTTAATTTCAATTTAAAAATAAATAAATAAATTCAAGTTTCAAATGTTACATTAGTTATGTTTTATTTTTAAAGTAAATTATATATATAGTGTTTGATTTTCCATGTTTTTCCCATTATATGTGAATAATTTAAATAAATTACTGTAAACATGGTATTCATATTTTGTTTTCATATTTTATAATTCTTTTTAAAAATTAAATAATATTTTAAATGTTGTTAGATTAAAATTGAAAGTAACATTATAACCATAATCATTCATATTTAGATGATTGATTTTAGTCATATTAAACACATTCATTAAGTTGAACAATTCCACTTGGGTGCCACATACACCACATGTTCAACATATATAATGTTTGTTTTGATTAAGTAATTAATTTTTAAATTTCAAATAAACATATTTAATTTTGATTTCAATCAAATTAAACATAGTAAGTCATTTTTAAAAAATGGAATTGATTTTATAATCATCTTAAAAATATTAATTTTACTAAAAAAAATCATGTTTTTCATAACAATGGTAGGCTTTGTGTAATTTTTTATGTCCCCCTTAAGTATCCCATAACATATGTAAACCCCTAAGTAAACACAGAGGTGTAACAAAACACAAGAAATAGGAAGAAATTCATATCATCTTGGGTTGATATCCTCTATTATGTTTCTTTGGCATTTAGATCCCATCTTGCATATTGATTATTGTATTTATAAGTTTTAGGAAAACCTAGGGCTTTCCTCCTACATTTTCACGACTTTGTGAATAACTTTAATGTTGCAAATACAATGTTAGACTATTTCTATGATACTTGAAACCCATAAGTAATTTTTTTCTAACTAGAATATGTAACAAATGAAGGGAAGGCCTAGTCCCCAACAATTCTCATAATTTGAACGTTGTAACCTCAAGAGTAGTAGCTTGAAGGGGTCAAAGCATGGTTGGGGTGCCCAAAAGGATTGTCTCATTTTAGATTCATTGGACCCCCTCACTTAAACATGTTGTTGAAACTTAATGACAAATTCATATTGAAAGTTTGATTTTATTCATAGATAGATACATTACAAAGGTGCTGTTAAATTTGAACAAGTTTAAGGATTTTTACCAAGTTTTTGAAAAAAATCCAAAACAAGTTTGTCTCATGAGAATAAAATTCAAGGACTCATAAGGAATGTCTAAACAAATTTTTTTAGCCCAAGATTTTTACCACAAACACCTTATGTGCTAATGTGTATAAAATGTATGAATGTGACAAGAACCAAATGCCTTGTTGTAGTATAAAAAGTTTCAAAAAACCATACAAATTGTAAAGAGTTGATACAATAATGTGTTTCAAAGAACTACCTTGTTTCCATTGGAATGTTTGAATTTTTGGGTTGAATTCTAACTTCAAGATAAACCTTATTCCATTCCTATCTTTCTTTCCTAGACTTCTTAAGCCAAGTGATGCATTTTTACAAATCTGCTTAAGCAGACTTGATATAAACATATTTTAGATTTTTGAAGACCTTTTCCTTTATAGTGCCATATTGATATGATTATGAAAAAATGTCCAAAACAAGTATCTTGAAAGCTTTCTTTTAATCTAAAAGATTCACAATTTATAATAAATTTCAATGCAATAGTCATTGCATTGAAATTAAATCCTTCACCTTTGACATACATAACAATTATTTTTTAAAAACCATACAGCTTATCCAACAATTCTATCAAACTTTTGGCCAAGGCTTGCCTTGTTGTTTCTGTTGCTTCAAATAAGCCAATACTCACATGTTTTGGTTGCCAATCATTACTCAAAAAATTAATCACCAATGCAAAAAAATCATAAACTCCTTTAGACATCTTAAGGTCAAAATTAACTATTGCATTTTGTCAAGGTAGGAACAACATATAATTGATTTGTTTTATCTAGTAACCCTAGCAATATGTCTTGTGAAAACTGTCTTCTAGAAAGGAAATTTGATTTTGGATAAAGATGGAGAACCAAATGTTTGAGCCACATACTTTCCACAAACTAGATAGGTAAATTGTTCTTAACAATTAATAGACAAAGTCCTTTAAATTTTTTTTTCTGTGACACCCTTTTTTTTTTTAAGGAATCTTTGATAAATGTTTTTTAGAGATTGACCCTTCAAATGGATTTGTTCTTTTCTTTGAAGGCTGTCTTTCTTTAGTACCTTTTAGTAGATTATTCACTTCTTCTTCAAACCTTTGTGTAATAAAAGAATGATATGCATCCATAAGTTTTAAAAAGAAGTTATTCCATTGGTTTTGTAATAAGAAATCAATGGACTTTTCTCACTTGAGTTCTAGGATTGATTCCAATTATCAAATTTTGATAACAAAATATGCAATGCATTATTTGTGTGTTTACCAAATCAACTTTTGCATTATCATTCACACAATAAAAAATCCAACATAAAGAAGTTCTTCCATGTGGCTTCCAGCTTTTCCCTTGATAATGCAATTTTTTCAAGTTTCCTTTCATTATTTTTTCATTGCCATTTTCTGCATTACTACTTGTTTATGTTTGGACACTTCAATTTTCCTTAGACCTATCTTCCAAAACTACATCATTTATACATATTTCAATTGTTTCATTGTTAGCATTTATCATATTTTCATTTGTGGAAGATTGTTCCATTTATAGTTTTCACAAAACTATGTCCAAAGATAATGCATAAACAATTATTCTTCAACAAACTATGCAAAAATTCTAATAAAATTTCTAATGAAAAGATAGAAAAAAAAGAAAGAAAAAGAACACATTTAAAAGCAAATGAGTTTAAAGGTTTAGAAAAACATTTACAAACAATGGGGTTTAAGGTGTAAAACAATTATTAAAAAAACACTCACTTTTCTCTCTCATCTCAACATGGAAAAAAAAGGTTTAAGTTTAAGGGTTTTAGATTTAAATCGAAGGTCTGATTTTTAATCAAACACATAAACAAACAAAAAAATAATTAAAACATATTAAAACTCATAAAATAAACTAAAAAAAAAAATTCAACTCAAAACAAAATAACAAACAAAAACAAAACGAACAAACAAAATATAAAGGAAAGAAAAAAAGTCAAAATTTTTGGAAAAGCAAATTTACTTTTGTTGGATGAGGCTTGATGTTGTTGTTGCTCCAAGCTCCTCCACCTACACAAGAAAGTGGGGAGGGAGTACCAACTAACATAAAAGGCAAAACAACATGGCATGAAGGCAAGTAGCAAGGCAACGAAACAACAATTGGGGGGTTGGCAAAAGGTACCTGAAAATGAAGGTGAACACCAAGGTGTGAAGGTGAGTAGCGAAGTGTGACGGTGAGCAGCAAGGTGCGGCGAATAACAAGGTGTGACTAGTACCAAGGCGCAAGGAGCAGCAAAACGTGATGGCAAGGAAGGCAAAATAGTAAGGTGCAAGCAACAAGGCAATAACAAAGGATAACAACAAGGCATAAACAAGAAGGCAAAGTAGCAAGGTGCGAGCAACAAGGCGCAAAGGTAAGTATTAAGTAGAGTAGCAAGGTGTGAGCAACAAGGCGCAAAGGTAAGTATTAAGTAGAGCAGCAAGGTGCGACAATGAGCAACAAAATGTAATGATGAATAGCAAAATGTAATGACAAGCAACCTTGTAGCAAGGCACGATGGTAAGTAGCAAGACATAGCAACAAGGTAGAGTAACAAGGTAATGCAATAAGGCAAAGCAACGAGGCAAAGTAGCAAGAAAAGCAACAAGCAAAGCAAAAACAACGAAGCTCAAAGAAAAAAACAAATAAAAACTTTAACTAGAATTAGGATGCACAACATAATTGAGACAAAACTCTTTTATACAAAATTTTAAGGTTTGCAGGAAGGAGTCGTTGGAATGCAGTTGTTCCAACCTAACCTTAATTTTTCATGGCTGCTAAACCCTTAGACGTTAACCCGGGTAAATGGTCAAATTGTACCCAGTTCTTAGTTTTAAAAAAAAACCCAGTTCTCACATCCGATTCTCACACAAGTGAGAATTGGTAGCTTGATTTTTAGTCAAGGTATCACATCACTCATGGTGATACCTTGAAGGGGATCAAACTGAGATGCCTGGGTGATGCCTGAAGATATTTGTGATACCCACCCAACACTGGTCCAAACCACATTTTGGGAATGTTTCCCACTTGTGCATTTTATCCATCCTAAAGTATGAGACAAAGGTTAATGTGAACTAAAGATATGTTGATCAAGAAGCATAGAAGGGAGATGGTCCTTATGCATACTCCTGAAAAGTACAAAGGATCTTATGGATACACTCTGTATACAGAGTGGGTGGGGATCCCTATGAGTAGGAATAAGGTCCCTGGCACACCTGAGGAGTAAGCTTAATAGGTTTTGTCTTTTCTAGGAGAAATAATCATGGATATAAGGTACCCTTCAAATACACTAAGAATTTTCTCGAAGTGCTTTGTGATTATGGTGGTCCTGAGATCTCCATCTTTGATGCTAGGTAACATTGATTTACAGGTGAAAAGAAGTGAGTTTCTATAGTTCTCAAACTTTGTATCAGTTTCTTAAAAACTTCCTAAAATAGGCTTGAATGTTTCGAAATCCAAAGCGATATTTGTATTCCAATATTATTGGCTTTTATCACAGTGATGCACAGTACCATTGTTAAGAGGGGGTGGTGTATCTGGTGTTTTTTTCTGGCGAATTTTTGCATCTTGGTGAATGTTTTTCAGAAAATGATTTTTTTGGGGGTGGATTTTAGGGCTATTTCCTTCATTTTTTGAAATAAAAATATTTAAATTAGCCACATCTTTAGCTAGGCACTTTCACACTTTTGTAAAAATGATACACCACCTAGCACAGTTTTCCTTTAATGCTAATTAACCCTTGGGATGCTCATTAGAGGACCTACTTGAGGAATTTGAAACAAAAAACCCTGGATGCATCATTGGATGTATCTAAAACGAAATAAAAAATGATACCAATATTCATGTTTGACAATTAAATGCCTTCTATTTATCCAACTCATATCTTGATCCCAATCTGGGCTGTTTCTTTTCAATTTTGTGATGTAGCCAAACTGCTGATCATCCACAAGAAGATTTAGCAAAATTTGGCTACAGACCAGATATGAAAATAGATATTTTAAAATCCTTTCTTTTGGGGGGCAATCTGATGAATTAGGGTCATTTGTTTCACAGATTGTATATGTTGAAATCATATTTTTCTGGTTGGAAACATGCAAAAAATCATCCAAAAACAAAACTCTTCTTAATGTGATTCTATGACCCAGCATCCACCAGTGCACTGGGCATTGGAAACCTGTTATGACTCAGTTGTGGATGAAGAAACCACAACTGAGTTACCATGGTTCCACCTTGGTAACCTATCCTTGAAACCCTTGTACTTTCTGCTCACACTGCCTACTTAACGACCACTTACAAGTATATTAATTACCATAGCAAAGTTGGTAGAGAATGTAACTGGTTACTATATAGGGAGTTATGCACTTGGTGACTGCCAGGTAAATATAGACATGTGAATTGTTGATACAAATTTAACCACTGGTGGTTAGCTATGGGGAAGGGATACAATGCGAAGTGTGTTTCATGTCAACACATCATTATCTTTCATGGTTGTGTTGGTAGGTGTTGGCGCTTGTTGGGTCGATCTGGTTTGGATTAGGGATCTTTGTGTAAGGTAAACCCTCAGGTTGCAGGCTTAAACATAATAATGCCCCATGAGAGGCAGAGCCGTGCATGAGCCTGATTCATATAAAGCTCATGGCTGAGGCCTTTATTGAGTGAAAAGACCTGCTCTAACTTTTAATTTTTCTGGGATAACCAACAAGTTGGGTATCACGACACCAAAAAGAGGGGGAGGGGATGGGGGGGGGGGGAAATGATGGGGTGGTTCCAGAAAAATGGAAACCCTGCCAGGGTGGGAGTTTTGTCTTTTCCCAACTGACAAATAGAGGAAAAAAATTAGATGGGTAACATGCTGTTCAATTGCATTAAAATAATTGCAGCAGGTCTTCATAATGCTATGAAAGCACTCTAAACATGAAAGGAAGTTGAGATTAGGGAGTTTTCTGATTTCTAGACCATTAGAGAAATTTGTCAAGATCCATGAAGTATTATTTTCAAGGTAGAAAGCTTCAACAAAAGACCAGTCAAAACAGTGTATTAACCAGTGTGGGGCGGGAATTTCTTTTTGTATCCAGTATTAAATGGGTATCAGCTTGGGTATATGTATATCTGCTTGTTGGGTCTTACTTATTCAAAAACCCGGACCCCTTCCAACCCGACATTTTCGGAAAGTTAACACTCACCCTGCCCTATAATCAATGATTTTAAATTTTCAAATATTCATAATCAAACTCAGGCTGAGGAGAATAACAATGTAGTGTGTCTATCAAAAACTTGGACCAATAATGGTTTCATAGACAGATTTTACTACCTTCATATTGCAAAGAAAAAATAGCTCTCGTCTTCTAAGCTTAAAAGATTTAAGACCATTTGTTAAAGCCTTAATCATTTGGCAAAAGACTTGGCATTGTTTTTAAGACCAAAAACTCTCATAGAAGAACCTTTTTGTACTTGTCCAGGTTTTTGTTAAAAAACAGACCTTATGCTCGATTAATCATATATCCTAACCCTCTCCCCCACCTCATAACCACCTCTCTTTGGCATCTTTGGTCTAAGACGTAGACCTGGGCAATTCTCCAAATCTCCTAAAACCAAAAGAATTGGACCCAAGCAATTCTTTGAATTTTTTATTTTCAAATATCTGGACCCAACTATTACCCCCAAAAGAAAACCCACCCCGCACTGGTAACACATACTTTGTAATGGCTAAATCAAAAAATAATGATGTAAAAATTCTCTTTGTGACCATTAGAGCATCTCCATCAGTGCTCAGTATGTCACTCTGGATAATAAAATTAAATGTCTAAGTTTAGCTGTTTTTTTGGCAACCCCACCAATAAAACTGGAACTGCATATATGCAGGAATAGCAAACCACCTGGACCAATCATTATGATTGACCAATCAGAAATACTGAGACGCAGTCAGGTCCAATTTATTACTCTATTTTGGAGGTGCACAATTGCGTTGTGCCATTTACCAGCCACAGCAAGCTGCACAAATTTGGTGGAGAAAAACCAATTTCCTGAGCTAAACTTGCACATTTTGACTTTTCCACAATAAATTTCACTATCTGAAGTCACATACTGAGCACCGGCCGAGATGCTCTTAGCTTCTAAATTTCGAGTATCAATTGATTCATGGGTCAAAGTGTCTATGTCTCGTCACCAGCCATTCATTGTAAGAACTGAAGGGATTTGCACTTGGCTTGTACGCCTAGCTAGTAAAAGGTAATTTATGGTGCAAAATATTTCGTTTTGTTGTCAAGTGCCAATTCTACACTTCTCTGTTGATTTTGCACAAGGTAATACAGAGAGGACAATTAGAGTCCTTTATACAAGGAAAAGCACCCTAAGGGTATTCTGTCACCGAATTATGTAGTCCCTAATGCTGGGGTGAGTGACTACCCTTATACATTCTAGTGGCTCACTAGAAGGCAGAATATGCCTTAGGCTGCGCAAGCCTTAATTTTGAAGACTTCACTGCCCCCTCAATGGCATCTGGTCCTTCTAGTGAAAGGCAAAAAGTTGTGTGACCCTGTACATGTAAAGGACAACTTCTTTCCAATTCTTCAATTGTGAGAATTCTTCTATGGTTGAAGCCTAGTGAGTAGTTTGTAGTCATTCTAAATACTCTCAAAGGGATGGTGGTTTTTTTATCGATGTTGGGTAGGTATCAAAATAAGGGCAAAGGATTACACGGGTATCATTTGTGAATTAGACTTTGAACACCTACCAATATTAAATTTGGTGATATTCTGACTGCTATCCAAAACTCTAGTTTTATTTTTTTGGGTGAGAACTAACCCAGACATCTAATGGATCCTTTCCATACCCTTCAAACTGTTGATACCCAGGGTGGGATATAAAAGTGTGAAATAAGGGTCAGGTTTTTAGGCTTAGTTTTAGGCTAAGTCTAGGGGGTCTATGTCGTTACTAACTAGGATGTCTAGTTTCTAGAAGCACCCAAAGCTTTTAAGGTTTTTCTTCTTATTAGCAGTGTTGCTTGTAAAACCTAATGCTTGTCTTGTTTTGACAATGGTTTTTGTGATTAATAGACAAATCTGATAATTGGCTTCTGAGAATCATCTCAGATAATTGATTGTTCTCAAATTTATGAAACCCAGCACTTTGTGAGAGTTTTCATACATACCAATTTTAAAGCAGAAATGGCTTTGAAGATGTGTATTGCAACATTCAGAGTTTTACCAAGTGGAATAAATGTGTATCACAGTACTAATGTGGAATCATATCATCCAAACATTAGTACCCTAAACCCTAAACATTAAGCTGTCACTCATTTAACATTGGGTGCCACCTAGTATGCCACCTAGATTTTCATTTAACACTCACTTAACATCAAGTGTGAATGCACCATAATTCTTTTTAGATAGGACTGAAACCAAATGTTTCATCAATTTTTGTTGAAAACTAGGAAACTGCAATAAAAGTTCTCTTTAAAAACTAGAACTGGACAAAACTGGTCATAACCAGTGTTGGCTGGTTCCTAGTTCCTACCTTTCAAGAGTACCTTTGGTTCCAGTTGCAGGATTTTGAAATTTTTGATAGACCCTTTGGTCCAGTTGCAGGATTTGCTGCCCTCACATTTCGTGAACCTTGGTTCCTTATTTTTAAAAACAACTTCCTAGATGTATCTGGTTCTAAACTGGATCCAGTTCTACTTACCTACTCATAGCCCAAAACTGATTTTTTTTCTTCCTTTAACTAGCACTGTACCACCAATAAAATATGACAACGAAATATCAACTATGTGTCCAAGCTCACCAATTTTTAAAATTTTCCTACAAAAAACTTGCATGCTTGAGACATGTCCCAAAAGTAAGACCTACATCCCTCATGACCACCTCACCCCACCCCAAAATTATTATTCTACAACGTTGTGCTGTCATTATTCAAACTAACATCATCTCTAGCCCTAGTCAGAAAATTAAAATTAAGATGAAAATAATTTAAAATTGAAAATAATTTCAATCTAAATTATTTTCATAATTTAAAATCTAAATAATTTCATTTAAAAATATTTTTAAGATTTAGAATTTTGGAATAATTTTTAAATTTTAAATAATTTTTAACATATAGAATTTTTAAATATAAATTTAAAATACTGTTAAAATATAAATTTAAAATACTTTTAAAACATAAATTTAAAATACTTTTAAAATATAAATTTAAAATAATTTTAAAACATAAATTTAAAATACTTTTAAAATATAAATTTAAAATACTTTTAAAATATAAATTTAAAATACTTTTAAAATATAAATTTAAAATACTTTTAAAATATAAATTTAA
>Ga0116227_10009301_pt1 | contig 17913 bp, 15 predicted proteins | sample S1TSphgellanicum_FD_89693 | JGI IMG/M metagenome (GOLD analysis project Ga0116227, IMG submission 89693) | Host-associated microbial communities from peat moss isolated from Minnesota, USA - S1T2_Fb - Sphagnum magellanicum MG | ecosystem: Host-associated > Plants > Peat moss > Unclassified... | reverse complement strand
GATACCAAACACGGCGCCACGCGAAGGTGGCCGGCCCGTGGAGAGGCGCGGGAGTCCGCGCCGGGGGATCGGGGGGACCGTGTCCCCCCGTTTCAAAAGCACGGCGCCACGCGAAGGTGGCCGGCCCGTGGAGAGGCGCGGGAGTCCGCGCCGGGGGGATCGGGGGGACCGTGTCCCCCCGTTTAAACCCAATCCCCCGTTTAAACCAAAAGGGCGGCCGCTAGGGCGCGAGCTAGGGCTTGGGCGGCGGTCGAGCGCGCGCTCTTCGCGCGCACGAGGCCGATCGCCAAACGCAGCCGGCCGTCCTCGATCCGCACGACGCGCGTGCCCGCGGGCGCCGACTCGATCTCGGCCAGCGGCAGCACCGCGTTGCCCATGCCCAGCTGCACGGCGCGTTTGAGCGTCGCGACGTTAGCGCTCTCGAGCGCGACGTCGAGCTCGATCCCCTGGCGCGCGGCCGCGTCGCGAATCGTCGCGTTGTACGAACACGTCGCCTGCGTCAGCAAAATCCGCTCGGGCGCGATGTCGCGCAACCGCACCGAGGCGCGGCCGAAGAGCGGGCTCGTTTCACCGACCAGCAGCGCGAGGCGCTCGACGTAGAGCGGCTCGAAGCCGAGGCCCGTGTCCGGCGGCGGCATCGCGCACACGGCCAGATCGAGTTCACCCGCGGCGACCCGGCGAGCGAGCACGGTCGTGCCGCCGGTTTCGAAACGGACGCGGACGCGCGGACGCTCCTTCAGGAACATGGCGAGCGCCCCGGGCACGCGCGTATCGGCGGCCGACTCGATCGCGCCGAGGCCGACGTCGCCCGAAACCCCGTCGGCCAGGTCGGCTAGCGCCCCACGGATGTCGTCGACCTCGCGCACGACGACCCGAGCCCGGTCGTAGACCGCGCGGCCGGCGGCCGTCAAGTTGAGCCGCTTGCCCTCGCGCGCGAAGAGCGACGCGCCGGCCGCGGCCTCGAGGCTCTGGAGCTGGGCCGTCACGGTCGACTGAGCGTAGCCGAGCGCGCGGGCCGCGGCCGTGACGCTGCCGCTTTCGACGACGCTGCACAACGTTGCCAACTGCCGAAGCTCCATCTCGGGATATATCGGAAAAGCTGATGGAACACCTCTGATCGATCGCTTGAATCGATGGATCAAAGGGCCCATACTGCGGGCATGTGGACACGAGTCGCCTCGGCGGCAGCCTGTTTCGCGGCGATCATGGGGTTCTCGCGCCTGGCGTACGGCGTGCTCGTGCCCGCCATGGCGCAGACGCTCGGCGGGGGTTATGCGCTCTACGGCGCCATCGGCTCGGCCAATCTCCTGGGATATTTCCTAGGGTCGCTGGTCACGACGCGCTTGGCCGGCCGCCACGACCGGGCGCGCTCGAATCTAGCGGCGCTCGTGGCGATGTGCCTGGCGATGGGAGCTTGCGCCTTGGTACGCGATCCGTTGCAACTCGCCGCGCTGCGATTCGCCGTCGGCATCGCCTCGGGCGTGGCGCTCGCGCTGACGTTGTCGCTCGCGGTCGAAGGCGTTTCCCCCGCGCGGCGCGGGCTCGCGGCCGCCGTCGTCTGGGGCGGCGGGGCGCTCGGCATCGCGCTGGTCGGCGCCGTGCCGCTGGGCTGGAGCACGGCCTGGCGGTTCCAGTGGCTCGCGATGGCGCTGACGGGTTTCTGCTGCGCGCTGATCTTCGCGCGCCTGACCGCCCGGCCGGCGGCCCCCGCGGCGCGCGAGCCTGCCGCCGCGCACGGCGGGATGTTCCGCGGGGCCTACCTGCCGCTGACCCTGGCGTATTTCTGTTTCGGTTTCGGCTACATCGATCTGGTGACGTTTCTCGGGGCGGCTTTAGCGCGCGCGCACGGACTGCCGGCCGGTACCGTGTGGGTGGTCCTGGGAACGGCCGGCATCGTGGGAGCCGCCATCTGGGGACCGGTCGTCGACCGGCTCCGCAGCGGCGCGCCGGTAGCCGCGGCGTGCGGGCTCTGTGCGGCGGGCGCCGCTCTGCTGGCTCTGGGAAGCAGTTGGGGCAGCGTCGCCGGCTCGCTCGCGGTCGGCGTGAGCTTCATCGGCGTGCCCGCGATGGTCGGCGCGCTGATCCAACAACGGGAGCGGCCGGCGCATTACCCCGGCGCCTTCGCGACCGTCACGGCGGTCCTGGGTTGCGGCCAAGTGCTGGGCCCGCTGGCCGGCGGCTTGGTGGCCGAACGGTTAGGCACGAGCGCGGCCCTGTACGTCGCCGTCATAGCGCTCGGGCTCGCGACGCTGCTGGCCGCGGCCTACCGCGCGCCACGCCTACAGAATCGTCTTGCCGAGCGCCGAGAGGATCAGCCCGACGGCCAATTCGGCCGTACGGTTGCGCTCGTCTAAGATCGGATTGGTTTCGGTGACCTCGAGCGAGCCGATGATCCCGGCGTGCGCGACCATCTCCATCGCGAGATGGGCTTCACGGTAGGTCAGGCCACCCGGCACCGACGTTCCGACCCCCGGCGCTTCGCGCGGGTCGATGCCGTCCATGTCGAAGCTCACGTGCACGCTGCGCGGGTCGCTGCCCACGATCGACATCGCCTCTTCCATCACCCGCTCCATGCCGAGCCGGTCGACGTCGGACATCGAGTAGGCGCGCACGCCAAGCTCGCGGATGCGGCGGCGTTCGCCGGCGTCGACGTCGCGCAAGCCGATCAGCACCGTCCGCTCGAGCGCGATGCTGCGTTCCTCGAGCGCGATGGAAACCGGCATGCCGTGGACGTTCCCCGAGGGCGACGTCAGCGGTGTGTTGAGATCTCCGTGGGCGTCGATCCAGATCAGCCCGGGCTGCGTCTTGCGGGCGCGGCAGAGGCCGGCCAGGGTTCCGATCGCGATCGAATGGTCGCCGCCCAGCACGAGCGGAAAGCCGCCCAGCCGCACGCAGTCTTCGACCAGGTGGGCGAGCTCGTCGCAGACGGCCAGGATGATGGGCAAGTATTTCGCGTTCTTGACCGCCTGAGCGGCGTGCGACTCGGGAACGGGCACGACCAGGTTGCCGTGATCGACGATCGTCGGCACGCCGAGCTCGGCGATGCCGTCGCGCAGGTGCGCGTAGCGGATCGCCGAGGGTCCCATGTCGACGCCGCGCCGGTCCGCGCCGAGGTCCATCGGCACGCCGATCACGTCGACCCGGGCCGGGGTCTTGGGGTCGCGCGCCCAGGGGCGCTCGAGGGCTGCTGTCGTCATCTCCGCCGCTCCTACGCGCGCGCGCCTTCGGCCTTCTTGACGGGCCGCGCCGCGGGCACCGGGGCCTGTACCGGCGGCACGCTCGGCGGCGGGGCGCGCAGGCCCGGGACGGCGTGGATGATGACGACCCGCAGCGCCGCCGCGATCGGAACCGCCAAGAACATGCCCGCGATCCCGAGCAGGTCGCCGCCGATCAAGATCGCCACGATCACCATCAACGGCGAGAGGCCGACCGAATCGCTGACGATCTTGGGCGCGATGAAGTGGCCTTCGGCTTGGAAGATCAAAGCGAACACGGCGGCCACGATCAGCGCATGTTGCCAACCGTCGTTGAAGAACGCGAGCGTCACCGACGGCACGAAGCCGACCAGCGCGCCGACGTAGGGAATCACGTCGAAGAGGCCCGCGACGACGCCGATGAGGACCGCATATTTCACGTGCAGGATCAGGAGCGCGACCGTGATGCACGCGCCGATCGTCGCGCCCACCGTGAGCTGGCCGCGAATGAAGCCGCCGAGCACCTTGTCCAGATCGTGCAGTAGCGAGAGCGTCTCGGGCCGCGCGCGCGCCGGCAGCGCTCGCAAGCCGGCCCGGATCAGGTCCGGCGCTTCGATCATGAGATACACGGAGATCACGGGGATCACGACGACGGTCGCCAGCAGACCGACGACCGAGAGCAAGAGCGCGAACATGCTCCCGACGCCCGCGGCCGCGTATTCCTGGCCGAGCTTGACCAGTTGCGGCGGCACGGTCGCGAGATACGCGCGCACGCTCGCCGGCAGGCGGGCGATCAGCGGGTTGTCGGGGTTGCTGAAAAAGACTTGGGCGTTGTGGACCAGTTGCGGCGACGAGCTCACGAGCGACTGCGAATCCGCGTAGAGCGCCGGCACGACGACCGAGACGCCGAATGCGACGAGCGCCACGATTCCCAGGTACGCGAGCAGGATCGACACGAGCAGCGGAAAGCGCGCGTTGAGGCGCCGGACCAGCGGGTAGATGGCGTAGGTGAAAAAGATCGCGCCGACCACGACCACGGCCACCGACCGGATCCGGCCGATGAAGTCCAGCACCGCCGACAGCATGACTGCGGTCAGCGCGATCAGCAGCAGAATCTTCAGCGCGTACGTGACCCGCCGTTCGCCGCGCGAGCGGCGCGCGGCCGGCCGGGCCGGTGAGGGAACCATGGATCCAGCCTACTACATTTCGCAGCAGAACCCGCCCGACGGGCCGCTCGGGCCGACGGATGTGCCCGGCAGTTCGCCTGAACCCGGACTGCCGCCGTCGGGCCCGGTCCAAGAGCCGCCGATATCGCCGCCGGGCACCGACCTCCCGCCCGGCACCTCGACTCCCTCCCCGCTGCGACTTTGACCACGTAGCGACAAAGAAGCATTGCGCCGTCGCTGAGCCAACATCGTCGCGATGCTCCCGATCCTGCGCGCGCTCGTTTCGAGCGCGTTCGTTCTGTCCGCCACCGTCGCGCTCGCCGCGTGCGCTCCCAAGAGTTCCGCGCCGCCGCCCCTGCGCGTGGCGCTCGTCGCTGACGAGAGCCCGCTCGGAGACGCGTCGCTCAATCAATCCGCCGCCGCCGGCCTCGCGGCGGCGCAACGGTTGCTAGGCGCGGATGTCGCGATCATGCACGCGAACTCGGGCGCGGAATACCGGGCCGACGTGATCTTGCTGGCGGACCAGAATTACGATGAGGTCTTCGGGGTCGGCCCGGCGACCGGCGACTCGATGGCGCAGATCGCGCGGCGCTATCCGCGCCGCAATTTCGCGCTCATCGGCGCGATCGCCGACGAGCCCAACGTCACCTCGATCGTCTTTCCCGTAGAGCAAGGGGCTTTTCTCGCGGGCGTGCTGGCCTCGGCGCTCGCGGGCGGACGCGCGGTCGAGGTCGACGGCGCCCGAACCGGAAACGCGCGCGAGGCCGCGCTGCTCAGCGGCTTCGTCGCGGGCCTGCGCCAGTCGGGCGCTCCCGCTCCCGTGCCCGCCGGTCCGCCGGCCGCGGGTGACGTCGCGCCCGGGGCCACGCTGTACGCAACGGCTCGAGGGATCGCGTTCGAAACGCACCCCGGGCCGCGGCGCGGCGCGGTGCTCGCGCGCGTGATCGAACGGGCCGACGTCGCCGTCCTGCAGATCTGCGGCGACGCACGGTCGCTGAAGTTGCCCGCCGGACCGACGTCTTTCGGGATCGCGCAAAACAGCGTGGAGCTTGGACTGACGCCTGCCGGCAAGCGCGCGGCTGGCGCGGCCGGGCTCGCGCGCCTGGCCCGCGTTCGCGACGCGATCGCGGACGGACGCTTGCTGCCGCCCGGTTCGGCGGCGCAATTAGCGCGCTTCAAACCCGTCACGCTGTGAGCCGAGATAGTCCGGTGCTGAAACGTTGTCCACGTGGCTAAGAGGTTTCGCGGCCGGCAACGGTGATAATGAGGCGGAAGCTTATGAAGCATCGCGGCCGTGCATTTCCCCTGTGGCTCCTGGCGCTCGTTATGACGGCGCTGCCGCTCTGCGCGACGCCGCGACCGGCGGCCGCGGATGACGAGTCGGGACCGCTCGCCGACCTGCATCTCCAGCTGGCTTCGCTCGCCGATCATGCCCCCGGGCGGGTCGGCATCGCGGTCGAAGATCTAGCGACCGGTATGACCTCCGGCATCAATCAAAGCGCGAGCCTGCCGGCAGCGTCGACGATCAAGATTCCCGTGATGGTCGAAGTCTTCAAGCAGATGGAGGCCGGCGACCTCGACCTCAACACGGTCGTTCACTTGGAATCGAGCGATCGCGATTGGGGCTGGGGCGACATGGCCGACGCGGCTCCCGGCACGGCGCGCACGGTCAAGCAGCTGCTCTGGCTCATGATCACTCAGAGCGACAACACGGCCACCAACATGCTGATTCGCGTCGTGGGCCGCGCGCACATCAACGCGACGATGCGAGACCTCGGCCTGCGCAACACGCGGCTGGGCGACTACATCCGTTCCGAAAGCGAGACGATCCGCTATGCGCTGCGGACCAGTCCGCACGACATGCTGACCTTGCTCGACGCGATCGCGCGCGACCGGTTGGTCGATCAGTGGTCGTCGCGCGAGATGCTCGCGATCCTCGAAGGCCAAACGCACAACGGCCTCTTGCCGGCACCGCTGCCCGAGGGCGTGAAGATCGCGCACAAGACCGGTTCGCTGCACGATACGCTCAACGACGTCGGCATCGTGTACAACCAAGACGAGCCCTACATCATCGCCGTCATGACGACCCAGCTGCCCGATCTCGATCTCGGCCGCGCGTTCATCCACCGCGTTTCGCTCGCGGCCTACGATTCGTTCAGCCGCTTCGCCGATTGGCGTGAGGAACAGGGGATCGCCGCGTTCTCGCCGCTCGACCCGGCATCGCTGCCCGACGCGGCGCCCGTTGCGCCCGACGAGAAGATGTGGATGCCGTCCGCCGGCGGGACCGCTCAAACACCCGACGACGACTGAGCCGGCGGGCCAACCCGACGCGCCCGCGGGGAATCGCGCGGATCGCAGCGGAACTCGACGCCGAGTTGGATCGCATCATCGGTAAACGAAACGAGGCTGTGAGCGCCGCGCCGACGGTGCGTGAATCGGTCTTCGCGTTTCTGCGTGAGGCCGGAGCCACGACCGTGTTCGGAAATCCGGGCTCCACGGAATTGCGCTTCCTGCGCGATTGGCCGGACGACTTTCGCTACGTCGTGGCGCTGCACGAGGGCTGCAGCGTCGCGATGGCCGACGCCTACGCGCAGCTGACGCGCAACGCCGCAGTCGTCAACCTGCACTCGGCCGGCGGCCTGGGCAATGCGATGGGAAGCGTGTTCTCCGCGTATCGAAATCAGACGCCGCTGGTGATCACGGCCGGACAGCAGAGTCGCGCGATGTTCCCGTCGATCCCATTCTTATTCGCGCAGGACGCGACCACGCTACCCCAACCGTATGTCAAATGGAGTTGCGAGCCCGCGCGGGCCGAGGACGTCCCGGCGGCGATCGCGCGCGCGTATAGCATCGCGCTGCAACCGCCCTACGGACCGACGTTCGTTTCGATTCCCGAGGGCGATTGGGATCGGCCGGCGGAACACGTCTCGTTGCGTAAACAAGAGGCGAGCTTTCGCGCGCCTTCAGCGGCGGTCGCGCGCGTGGCGGAAGCGCTGGAACGCTGCGCCCGGCCGGTGTTCGTCGTGGGACCCGGGGTCGATCGCGACGATGCGAGCGCCGCAACGGTCGCGCTTGCCGAGCGCGCGGGCGCGAGCGTTTTCGTCTCCCCGCTTTCGAGCCGCTGCAGCTTTCCCGAACGGCATCCGAATTTCGCCGGCTTCTTGCCGCCGGTGCGCACCGGCATCGTCGAACTGCTGCGCCCCTTCGATCTCGTGCTCGTGCTGGGCGCGCCGGTGTTTACATACCACGTGCCCTCGCCCGGACCACCGGTCGCGGCCGGAACCGAGGTCTTTCAACTGACCGACGACCCGGCCGCCGCCTCGGCAGCGCTCGCCGGCACGAGCATCCTGACGACATTACGCGAGCCGTTAGAAGAACTCGCGCAACGGTTAGCGGGATTCGTGCGGCGGGAGCCGCCGGCGCCCCGCAGGCCGGTGGGCCCTCCCGCGACGCAACCCTTGTCGGGCGCGGCCGTCCTGGCGACGCTCGCGCGAACGATGCCGCGCGACGCGATCGTCGTCGAAGAAGCGCCTTCGCATCGTAGCGCCCTGCACGACCACTTGCCGATCGCGCAGCCCGGCACGTTCTTCGCCGCAGCTAGCGGGAGTCTCGGTTGGGCATTACCGGCGGCGATCGGCGCGGCGCTCGCACGGCCGTCGCAGCGCATCGTTGCGATCCTCGGCGACGGTTCGAGTTCGTATGCGATTGCGGGACTCTGGACGGCGGCCCGTTTCGCGCTGGCAATCACCTTCGTGATCCTCAATAATCGCGCGTACGCGGCGATGGATCAGTTCAGCCGGTACCTCGGCTTGGGCGGCACGCCGAGTTTCGATCTCGAAGGCATCGACTTCGCCGGCGCCGCGACGGCGTTCGGTTGCCGCGGCGCGCGTGTGGAACGGGCCGAAGACCTCGAAGCCGCGCTAGCGGCGAGCTTTGCCGATCCGCTACCGACGCTGCTCGACGTGCGCGTAGACGACGAACCTGCCGTCATCTACTGACCTCCAAGCCGCGAGTGACCGAGCAGAAATCCTCGCTGAAGCGGAGTCGCTGAGGATCCGCTAACCGGCGAGCGCCGCGCCGCGGCCCGCATACGTGGGCGTGAGCAGGTGCCGATAGCCGGGCTCCCGGCCCACGGCCAAGCGTCCGAAAATCTCGGAGAGCCGCCGCGCGACCGGCCCGAGCGCGCCGCCGCCCACGGTACGATGGTCGACCGAATTGACGAACACGACGCCCGCGGCGGTGCCGGTCAAGAACAGCTCGTCGCATGCGTAGAGCTCGCTGCGATCGATCGCGCGCTCGACGACCGTCAGGCCCAAAACGTCGCGCGCCAGCGAGAGGATCGTGCGGCGCGTGATGCCTTCGAGCACGTTCTGCGACGCGTCGGGCGTGAATAGTAGGCCGTCCTTGACCATGAAGAGGTTGGAGGTCGACGCTTCGGCGACGTGACCGTCGCTCGAGAGCAGGATCGCTTCATCGAAACCGTTGAGCTGCGCCTCGCTTTTGGCGAGCGCGGAATTGATGTAAGCGCCCGTGATCTTCGCGCGCGCGGGAGCCATCGTGTCGTCGATGCGCCGCCACGAACTGACGCACGCGCTGATGCCGGCTTCGGCGTCGAAGTACTTGTCGAACGGCACGCCGACGATCGCGAACGCGTCGGCGACGCCGGTCAAACGCACGCCGACGTCCTCCGCGGACTTGTAGATCAGCGGGCGGATGTACACGTTCTCTTCGAAGCGATTACGGGCCGCCAACTCGACGGTCAACTCGACCAGTTCGTCGACCGAGTGCGGTAAGACCATCAGCAAGATGCGAGCCGACGCGTGCAGGCGCGTGTAGTGCTCGCGCAACTGCAGCAAGTATAGCTCGCGCTCTTCGGCGTTCCAGTAACCGCGAATCCCTTCGAAACACCCGGTTCCGTAGTTCAGACCGTGCGTCATCAAGCCGACGCGGGCGTCGTCGTACTTTTGAAAGCGGCCCCCGGCGAAGACGGTCGAGTCGTTGATGCTCATCGTGTCGGCTCCTTCGTGAAACGCGACCGGCAGGCATGCTCGCGGCGGGCGCCGATGTCACGAGCGTGGCACCCTGGTTGGATGTCCTGGCGCGATTCCTGCGCTTGGGTTGTACGTCGTTCGGCGGACCGGTCGCCCACCTCGGATATTTCCGGCGGGAATTCGTGGAGCGGGCGCGCTGGCTCGACGACGCGGCGTTCGCCGAGATCGTGGCGCTGTGCTCGGTGCTGCCGGGCCCGACCAGCAGTCAAGTCGGAATCGTCCTGGGCGCCCGCCGCGCGGGTCCGTGGGGCGGCCTGCTGGCCTGGCTCGGATTCACCGCGCCCTCCGCGCTCTTGATGACCGCCTTCGGGCTCGCGCTGCGCGCCGCGTCCGAAGCGGCTCCCGCCGGGTCGCTCGCCGGCCATGGCGCCCTCGCCGGGGCGCTCGAGGGGCTCGGCGCGGCCGCGGCCGGAGTCGTGCTGGTCGCGGTGGTCCAGCTGGCGCGTAATCTGCTGGTTTCTCGCGCCGCGCAAGCGATCGGCGCCACCGGGCTTCTGCTCGCCCTGCTGGCCGGTCGCTACGCGCCGGCCTACCAGTGGGCGGTGCTGGCGGCCGGCGGTGCGGCCGGCGCGGTCTGGCGGATCGCGGGCTCGGGCCTGCCGCTCGGCGCTTCGCCGCTCGCGCTCTCGCGGCGCACGGCGGTGACCGCCGGCTCGGCCTTCGTCGTGTTGCTGGTCGGCCTGCCGATCGTCGCGCCGCCGGATTCGTACGTCGCGCTATTCGCGACGTTCTTCCGCGCGGGATCGCTCGTATTCGGCGGAGGTCACGTCGTGTTGCCGTTCCTCCAGGGCCTGATCGGAAGCCGCATCTCGACGGCGACGTTCTTCGCCGGCTACGGCGCGGCGCAAGCCGTTCCGGGACCGCTGTTCACGTTCGCCGCGTTCGCCGGCGCCGTCGACCGCCAAACGGGGGGTCCGGCGGCGGCCGTCGTCGCGCTTGCCGGAATCTTCGCGCCGTCGTTTCTCCTGTTGGCCGCGGTCGTGCCGCTTTGGTCGGCGCTGCGCACCTTGCCGCGGGCCGCCTCGGCGCTGGCCGGCTTGAACGCCGCCGTCGTCGGGTTGCTGGCGGCCGTGCTGGCCGACCCGATCGCGACGACCCTGGCCCACCGCCCCGTCGGCATCGCGGTGGCGTTGGTCGCGGCCGCCTTGCTGCAATTCGCGCGGGTACCCGCGTGGGCGGTCGTCCTCCTGTGCGCCGCGTTCGGAGCCGCGGCGCACACATTGCTCCACCCGGCATAGCCGGCGGCCGGCGAGCGAGGAGGCTCGCGCCGCCCGCGGAACCCAAAGCGCATGCTGGAGGGATCGCGGGCCTTCGATATCGCGTGGGGAACGGTCACCGCGCTCACCTGTTTCGGACTCGGCCTTGCGACGCTCTTCGTCTGGTTACGGTCGCGCCGCAGCGGCGCGGCGTCGCTCTTCGGCGCGGCGACCGACCCCGGCCGCGGGCTGCAACTGGCCTGGGGCATTTTCGCGATGGGCATGGGCGGCACGAACCTCGGCTGCCGTTACATCGACCACCGCTACCTCAGCGGCGTTCACGAAGGCTTCTTCGCGCTGACGCTCGTCGTCGTGGCCGTGCTGCTGCCCGCGCTCTGGCTGCGCGCGGCGCGTTCCCGCACGAGCGCGGAATCGCGGCAGGCCGAAATGCGGGTCGCGTAGCGGCGTCCTGCGGCCCGGTTAAACTTTCGCTAACCTGCGCGCGATACGATGCCGAGCGACGTGAATAGGGCCGCCGTCCGACGTGAATAAGGCCGCCGCGCTGACCTGCGCCTTGGTGCTCTCGACCGGCGCCGCTGCGGCGCTCGCGGAGATCGCCGGCCACGGCATCGTGCTGCCGACCGAATGGCGCCTATCGCCGGCACCGGACCGCGTCGCCGCCACCAAGACGCTGCCCCAGAGCGCCGTCTTGACCGGCGACCGTAGACATCTGGTCGTGGTCGAAGGCGGCGCGGGCTCGCCCGGCATTCGCATTCTCGACGCGCGCACGCTCGCTTTCGAACGGGACATCCCGGTACGGGACGCGTACGGCGTGCCGCTGCCCGACCCCGGCGGCGACGGCTTCTGGGCCGGCACGGGATCCCGCGACACGCTCGCTCACTACGCGGCCGCGAGCGGCGCGAGCGATCGACCCGAGATCCCCTTGCCCGCGAACTTTTGGCCGGCGGCCATCGCGCGTTCGCCCGACGGCAAGACGCTCGCGGTCTCGGGCGACCTGGCCGGCGCCGTCGTTTTCGTCGACGAAGCGAGCGGTAAGGTCAGCGACGCCGTGGCGGTCGGGCCGCATCCGGCCGGGCTCGCGTTCTCGCGTGACGGCGCCACGCTCTACGTAGCGAACTGGGGCGGAACGACGCTCTCGCGCATCGACGTCGCAAGCCGCACCGGCCGCGGTGAGATCGCGGTCGGCCGCCATCCCGAAGCGCTGTTGCTTTCGCGTGACGGCCGGCGGCTCTACGTCACCGAAGCCGACGACGACGCGCTCGGCATCGTCGACCTCGCGAGCGGACGGCGCAGCGCGGACCTCGACGTCGCTCCGTACGGCGACGGCCTGATCGGCGCTTCGCCCTCGCAACTGGCCGCCTCGCCCGACGGCAAACGACTCTGGGTCGTGTGCGCGGCGGCCAACGCCGTGGTGGCGGTCGATACCGCGGGCTCCGCCGCGCGCGTGGCCGGCGCGATTCCGACCGGGTGGTACCCGACGGCCGTCGCGCTCGACGCGGACGGAGCGAGCCTCGACGTCGTGGACGGCAAGGGCGAGAGCAGCCACGCCAACCCGCAGTTCGACCCGTTTCACTACGTTCGCGGGGGCGCCGATCGCGACGCGTCGGGTTACGACGCCGCCGCCAGCGTCGGAGACCTGCGCCGCATTCCCATCCCCGATGACGCGGCCCTTGTGCGCGGGCTCGATGCCGTGCGGGCCAACTTGCCGCCGCCCGCCGAGCCGCCGCCCGATACCGTCGTGCGCGCGGGCGGACCGCTGCGCCACGTCATCTACGTCGTCAAGGAGAACCGCACGTACGACCAAGTCTTGGGCGATCTGCCCGGGGCGAACGGCGATCCGGCGCTCACGCTCTTCGGAGCCAACGTGACGCCGAACCAGCACGCGCTGGCGACGCGCTTCGGCATTTTGGACGACACGTTCGCCAACGCGAAGGTCAGCGCCGACGGCCACAACTGGTCGATGGCCGCCTTCGCCAACGATTACCTCGAGCGCATGTGGCCGCCCAATTACGGCGGCCGCCGCGAATCGTACGACTTCGAGGACGGGGCCGACGCCGCGGTGCCGCACGCCGGGTATCTGTGGAACGACGCGCTGCAGCACGGGGTAACCGTGCGCAACTACGGCGAATTCACGACGGAACCGGAGGCGACGCGCACGCCCGTGTCGTCGCATATGGCGGGCCTCGACCGCGTCACGGACGCCCAGTTCGTCGGCTTCGACCTGCGCGTGAGCGACGAAGTTCGCGAAGCCGAATGGGCGCACGAGTTCGCCGCGTACGTCGCCAACGGCACGCTGCCGCAACTGGAAATCGTGCGCTTGCCCAACGACCATACCGCCGGCACGAAGCCCGGCCTGCGGACGCCCGAAGCCTTCGTGGCGCAGAACGACGTGGCGCTAGGGCGAATGATCGAGACGCTCTCGCACTCTAGATATTGGCACGACACCGTCGTTTTCGTAGTCGAGGACGATGCGCAGAACGGCCCCGACCACGTCGACGACCAGCGGATGCCGGCCTACGTGATCGGCCCGTACAGCGCCGGCGGCCTCGTCCACCGGCACTACTCGACCGCCGGGGTCGTGCGCACGATCGAACTGATCCTCGGCCTGCCGCCCATGACGGTCTACGACGCGCGTGCCCTGCCGCTGTACGCCGCCTTCGGCTCGCAACCGGACCTCCAACCCTTCGACGCGCTGCCGGAGCGCATCGATCTCGACGAAACCAACAAGGCGACCGCGTACCGCGCGGCCGACAGCGCGCGCGCCGATTTTTCGCGCGAGGACGCGGTGCCGAGCGGCGAACTCAACGACATCCTGTGGCACGCCGTGCGCGGCCGCTCGGCACCCGATCCCGCGTACGGCGCCATGGCTCCCCATTAGACCGCGGTCCGTTCTCCGGACTGACCGGCTGCGGCCTGGTCGCGTTCGGCGTAGCGCTGCAACGTTAGCAATTGTTTGCGAAACATGAATAAGTCGAGGTGCGGCATCGCGCGTCCGAGCAGGCGGCCGTAGGGCCCGGAGGGATAGCGCACCAGTACCTTCGCGATCAGGCGCGCGCCGCCGCCGGCCGCGGGCGCGACGCGATAGGTCCCGGCGAAGTCGCCCATCAACGCGCGGCCGAGTGCGGAGTCCAGCCGCACCGTTACGTCGTTCTCGTCCGCGGCGACGATGCGAAAGATGACCATCACGCGCTGACCCGCTTCGAGCGGCGGCAACCCCGGCGTCAGCCGCGGCGGGCTGCGCCGTCCGAAGTTGTCGAGCCAATCGTAGCTATAGGGCGCGACCCGCAACTGGCGCAGCCAGCGGCGCACCAGAGGCGGCTCGGCGCGCACGCTGACCGCCCGGAAGAATGCGTCGTCGTGCGCGAATTCGAGGTCGTCGCACGGGTAGTGGGCCACGACCTCGTCCGGCGTCGCACCCCACACGCGCGCATCGGCGGCGTTCACAGGCCCAGAGCCAGCGAGTCCGCGCGCGGATCGGCTCCGCCGGCCAGCGTGCCTCGCTCGTAATCGAGTGCGATCGCATGAGCGTGTCCGAGCGCGTTGTCGTACGCGCCCACGACCTGGACCGCATGGCCACGCGCGCGCAAACTCGCGATCACCTCCGGATCGAAACGCGCTTCGACTCGGACCGAATCCGCGAACGCCGATTCGCTGTCGCGACCGTAGACGAAGCGCGGCGCGTCGATCGCTTGTTGCACCGAGAGCCCACGTTCGTAAATGGCGTGAACGAGTTGCACGTGTGTCTGCGGCTGACCGTCGCCCCCCATCGTGCCATAGACGAGTTCCGGCCGGCCGTCGCGCAGGAGCATGCCGGGCGAGAGCGTGTGTAAGGGCCGGCGGCCGCCGCTGAGTTCGTTCGGATGGCCCGCGTCGAGCCGGAAATACGCGCCGCGGTTGTGCAAGAAGATGCCGGTACCGCGAGCGACGATGCCCGAGCCGAAGTTCATGTACAAGCTCTCGATCAGCGAGACGGCGCGGCCCTCGCCGTCGACGGCGACGATCGCGACCGTGCCGCCCAGGTCGGCTCGCGAAGCGCGCGGCCGCGCCCGCGCCGGATCGATGCGGGCGCGCGCCGCCGCCAGCGCCTGCGGCGTCAGCAGATCGTCGATCGGCTCGGGCATCGCGGCCGGATCCGCGAACCGCGCGTCGCGCGCGTCGAAGGCGTCCTTGATCGCTTCGATCGCCAGATGGGTCCAGTCCGCGTCGGCGGCCCCGCCATCGTGCTGTAAGGTGCCGAGCACCATCAATGCGACCGCGGCCTGTGAGTTCGGCGGGTGCGCGGCCAAGGTCCCGCCCTGCCACGGCAGCCTGACGGCGGGCGCGATCTCGGTGCGCACAGCGGCCAGATCGTGCGGCGTCATCGGATTGCCGAGCGCGTTGAGGGTCGCGCAGATCGCCGCCGCGATTCGCCCCTCGTAGAACGCGGCGGCGCCGCCCGCGCGGATCGCGGCGAGGCTGTCCGCGAGCGGAACGTTGCGCACCACGTCGCCCGCCCGCGGGACGCCGCGCCGCAGGAAGAGTTCGGCCGCATCGGGATCCGCCCATAGCAGCGGCTCGTTGATCGCGAAGTACCGGGCCGTTACGTCGGTCGCCACGAAGCCTTCGCGCGCGTAGGTTTCCGCCGGCGCCAGCAGCGCGTCGAGCCCGAGCGTGCCGTGCGCGGATGCGACGTCTTCCCACGAGCGGACGCAGCCCGGCGTCGTGACCGCGAACGCGCCGCGCTGCGGCATGACGGCGTGACCTCGCTCGCGCAGCGCCGCCGCGGAAAGGGACGCGGCCGCGCGCCCGCTGCCGTTGTAAGCAACCGTCGCACCGGTCTTGGGCTCGTAGACGAGCCACAGCGCGTCGCCGCCGATGCCGCAACTCGCCGGGTAGACGACGCACAGCACGGCGTTGGCGGCGATCGCCGCGTCGACCGCATTGCCGCCGCGCCGCAACACCTCGATGCCGGCCGCGGTCGCCTGAGCGTGCGGGCTCGCGACCATGCCGCGCGCCGAGCGCGCCACCGCGCGCGAGGGATGATCCGATCCCGCCATCGGGAGAAGCTTACGCGCTCGGCACACCCGCCCCCCGGCACCCGGCCAAGCGGGCGCGGGCCGCCACGTGCGGAAGAGCCCTGCATGCTCTTTGTCGATCGCGTCAGCCGCTCGTTCGGATCGGTGGCCGCCGTCCACGACGTGAGCTTCAGCGCCGAACGGGGCTCGGTGATCGGACTGCTCGGACCCAACGGCGCCGGCAAGACGACGACGATGCGGATTCTGCTCGGGATCTACGTCCCCGACGCGGGCCGCGTGACCTGGAACGGCGCCGCGATCGATTTGGCCACGCGCCGCCGTTTCGGATATCTGCCCGAGGAGCGCGGGCTCTACGGAAAAATGAAAGTACGCGACCAAATCGTTTACTTCGCGCGCTTGCACGGTCTGCATGCCGACGTCGCGCGCAAACACGCCGACGCCTGGATGGCCCGCCTGGAAATCGACGAGTACGCCGACCGCGCCTGCAACGAGCTCTCCAAAGGGAATCAGCAGAAGGTCCAACTCGCGGGCGCCGTCGCGCACGATCCGGAACTGCTGGTCCTCGACGAGCCCTTCTCCGGCCTCGATCCGGTCAACGCGGAAACGATGCTGAGCTGCATTCGGACGCTATCGGAGGCCGGCACGACGATCGTGCTCTCGAGCCACCAGATGTTTCAGATCGAAGATGCGTGCCGCTCGTTTTGCATCGTCGGCGCGGGGCGGGTTCGCGCGTCGGGGTCGCTCACGGAACTGCGCCAGGCCTTCCCGACCCGTTCGGTGCGCGTCGCGCCCGATCTGCCGGCGTTTCGCGCGCTGTTCGCCGCCCGCGGTGCGCCGGCTCCACGGGCGGACGGTACGGAGCTGATCTACGAGTTGCCCGTGACGGCCGACTTCGGCGCGTTGCTGCGCGAGGCGGTCGCCGCCGGCCCGCTCGAGACGTTCGAACGCCAAGAGCCGACGCTCAGTCAAATCTACATTCGCGCGCTCGGACCTTCGAACGGCCACCCGGCATGAGCGAACTCGGCGTCGTTCTCGTTACGGAACTCGGACGCAAATTACGATCCGCGATCTTCTGGCTCGCGACGCTCGGCGGCATCGTGGCGATCGCGTTTATGGTCGAAGCGCCCGTCCTGCTGGCCGCACTCGAGCGCTCGTCGAGCAGCGACATCGTGTTGGCGGGGCCCGAACCCTTGCGCGATCGCGCGGCCGCGCTCATGGAAGCACATAAGGACTATCGTGTCGTGGCCAGCGTCGACGCGCTGCCGCAACACGTGACGCCGAACTACCTCGAACGGCATGGCAAGGCGGGTGCCGCGGTCGCGATCTCGCTGCGCGCCGGCCGGATCCATCTCGACGTCTATCCCAAGGACCTCTCGGCCTTCGACGACGTGGAGTTTCGTAGCCTTTCACCACTAAACGTCGAACTGGTCACCGGACTCGCGTCGGCGCGCGTCGAGAACGCCAGTAAGATCGACCGCACGATTCATCCGCTCGATGCGAAGTTCGCCGACACGCGCGCGGCCGCGCTCGCGCACGGCGTCACGTTCGGCTTGGTCTTCATCCTCTATCTCTCGATCGTGATCTCGAGCCAAAGCATCATGTCGGCGGTGGCTGAGGAAAAGACCAACCGGATTGCCGAGATCTTGATCGCCACGATCGACCCGACCAATCTGCTCTACGGCAAGACCTTGGCCGCCGCGGTCGTCGCGATGGCGCAAATCGGGCTGTGGGTCGCGACCGCCGTGGTGTTGCTCCCGCAAGCCGCGTCGTCGCTGGTGAGTTCGTCGAGCGTTTCCTCGCCGCCGCGAACGGGCGACGCGGGAGCCGTTCTGGCCGTGCTCGACCCCGGGCTGCTCGTGGCATTTGCGATCTTCTTCGTACTGGGATACCTGCAATACGCGACGATCTACGCGGCCGCGGGTTCGCTCGTGTCGCGCACGGAGGAACTCGGAGCGGTCGCAACGCCGGTCATCCTGCCCGTCGTCGGCGCGTTTCTCGTCGCGAACTTCGCCCTCGTTCAGCCGGGATCGCCGATCGTGATCGCGTGCAGCTTCGTTCCGTTTCTCTCGCCGTTCGTGATCTTCACGCGCATCGCGATCAGCGAAGTGCCCGCCTGGCAGATCGCGCTGGCCGTGATCGTCAATATCGCGACCGTGGCCGGCTGCTTCTGGGCCGCGGGACGCGTCTACCGCGTCGGGATGCTGCTCTACGGCCGCCTACCCTCACCCCGTCAAATCGTAGCCGCCTTGCGAGCCTGACTTACAGAATCG
>Ga0116227_10009299_pt1 | contig 17918 bp, 21 predicted proteins | sample S1TSphgellanicum_FD_89693 | JGI IMG/M metagenome (GOLD analysis project Ga0116227, IMG submission 89693) | Host-associated microbial communities from peat moss isolated from Minnesota, USA - S1T2_Fb - Sphagnum magellanicum MG | ecosystem: Host-associated > Plants > Peat moss > Unclassified... | reverse complement strand
TACTGCTATGGATGCTGGGGGTACCGATTCCCGTCATTCTTTTGCTGGCGATGTGCTCGCACCACTGATCGCTGGTGCGTTGTGATGCGAATGTGATGGACGAGTGCGGGTAAGTCAATAATCAGGGGTGAATGTCATGTCTCGAATAATCATCGCGGATGATCACGCGGTCGTCAGGGCCGGTTACCGACAATTTTTGGAGGACCAAGCGGATATCACGGAGATCGGCGAAGCGGCGAGCGGTAACGAAGTGCTGGACCGACTGCGCGCCCAGCATTGGGATGCCCTGCTGCTCGATATCCACATGCCGGACCGGGGGGGATTGGACATCCTGCGCCGGGTGAGCAGCGGATACCCGAAGGTGCGCGTGCTGGTGATCAGCGGATTGCCCGAGGAGCAATACGCGCGCAATGTTCTGCAGGCGGGAGCCAGCGGCTATCTATCGAAAAATACCGCGCCCGAGGAACTCCTGAAGGCGGTGCGCCTCGTATTGGCCGGCCGCCGCTATATCAGCGCATCGCTTGCCGAGGTACTCGCCGCGGATCTCAACGACGACAGCGACGGGCCGCTGCACTCGCGTCTGTCGGCGCGGGAGTTTCAAATATTCTGCAAGCTGGCGAGAGGCTCGCGGGGTTCGGACATTGCGGATGAACTGCACTTGAGCGTCAAGACGGTCAGCACCTATCGCAGCCGGATTCTCGAGAAAATGACCTTCAAATCGAATGCCGATATTACCGCCTACTCACTGCGCAACGGACTGATCCAGTAACCCACGCGCGGACGCGCTCGATGGGTGCCGGAAGGGGTGAGGCGGGCCTCACCCCATTTGCCCACCCGCGTGCGGGTCCTATATTCTTCGGGCATGAAAAGGATCGTGGTGCGCGAACTGGCGCTGGCGGTGAGTATTCTGGCGCTCACTCTGGCGGCACCGGCCGCAGCCGATGGCGCGGCCGACCGGGAAGCGCCGCCGGAAGAGCGGCTGGGCTCGGTCGATTTTCCGGCATCCTGTGTGCCGGGCGTGCACGCTGGCTTTAATCGCGGCGTCGCCCTGCTCCATGACTTTTGGTATGACGAAGCCGAACCGCAATTCGAAACGATCCTCAACGCTGATCCCTCGTGCTCCATGGCCCATTGGGGCATTGCGATGAGCCTGTTTCATCAAATTTGGGATAGACCCAATGAGGCGGTCATGGCGCGCGCCTGGGCGCAGATTCAGGCGGCACAGGCCCATCCGCCCAGGACGAGCCGCGAGCGGCAGTACGTCGCGGCCTTGAGCGAATTCTTTCGGCCTGACCCGCGTGACTATCAGGCGCGGATCAACGCGTACGCGGCCGCGATGGGGGCTCTGTATGGCCGATACCCGCACGACGTCGATGCCGGCGCATTCTATGCTTTGGCGTTGCTCGCGGCGAAGTCGCCGGACGACACGAGCGTCACTCAAGAGCGCAAGGCCATGGATGTGCTTCGCCCGCTGTATCTCAAGTATCCCGACAACCCCGGCGTGGTGCACTACACCATTCATGCCTGTGACACGCCGTCGCTCGCGCCGCAGGGACTGGCGGCGGCGAATCACTATGGGGAGATCGCCGCGTCGGGTCCCCATGCGGTCCATATGCGGACGATTTCTTGATGTATGCGTACCTGCAGAGCGGTCAGGACAGGCGCGCCGAGGCCATGCTCGCCGAGGTGGCCGGCGTACTCGATCATTTCGAGGCCATGCCTGACATGAGCGTCCACTACATGGCGGGCATGTTTCCGTATTACCGCGCCAAGTTTCCGATTTTCTACCAACTGGAAATGCGGGATTGGCAGGCCACGGCCGCTCTCGAGCCCATCCAGACGGCACCACCCGAAACCCAGCGGCTGACCTATTGGGCGCGCGCGATCGCGGACGGGCACCTGCATCAGCCGCAACGCGCGCGCGCCGATCTGGCCGAGTACGATGTCTTGATGGACCAAGTGAAGAAGGGTAAGCATGCCTACCTAGCCGGCTCCACGCGCGTGCGGATCGACCGGGCCGAGATGCTGGGCTGGGTCGCGTTTGCGGAGGACGACAGCGGTGACGCAGTGAAGCAGATGCGAGAGGCCGCGGATCTGCAGGATGAGGTGGGGCAGGGCGAAGTCGATATCCCGGCGCGCGAGATGCTTGCCGACATGCTGCTCGATCTGAAACAGCCCGGGGACGCGCTGCTCGAGTACCGGAAGGCGCTGCAATTGAGTCCGAATCGCTTCAACGGACTGTTCAATGCGGGCCGGGCCGCCGAAGCGGCGGGGGATCAAGCGGTGGCCGGCCAGTTTTACACGACGCTTCTCAAGAACACGAGTGATGGGCGCGAGTCGTCCCGCCCGGAGCTGGCGCATGCGAAGGCGTTTGTGTCGTCCATGAGACTGGCGTCCGAGTGATGCTGCGACTTGAAAACTGCCGGGCAGCAGCCATGTTCTCGGAGTGATCCAGCCGGATGGGAACTTTAAGGAGCGGACCATGACCCAGTACCACAAGAATCCCGAGGCCATCGCGAAGCTCTCCGCGGAACAGTTTCGCGTGACGCAGCAAAGCGGCACCGAGCGGCCCGGCACCGGGCAGTACCTTCATAACAAGGAGCCGGGCATCTATGTCGACATCGTCTCGGGCGAGCCGCTGTTCGCGTCCTCCGATAAGTATGAATCGGGGTGCGGCTGGCCGAGTTTCACCAAGCCCATCGAGCCTGCCAACGTCAGCGAATTGCGCGATACCGCCCACGGCATGATCCGTACCGAGGTTCGATCGGCCCATGGCGACAGCCACTTGGGTCACGTGTTTCCCGACGGTCCGACCGATCGGGGCGGGCTGCGCTACTGCATCAACTCGGCGTCGCTGCGCTTCGTGCCTCGGGACCACATGGTGGCCGAGGGCTATGGTGATTACTTGAATCAAGTGGAGGATGTGCGATGAGCGAGGAACGTGCGGTGCTTGCGGGCGGCTGCTTCTGGGGCATGCAGGATCTGTTTCGCCGGTACGACGGCGTGATCTCGACGAGGGTCGGATATTCCGGCGGCAACGTGCGCAATGCCACGTATCGCAATCATGGCACCCACGCCGAAGCGATCGAGATCATCTTCGATCCCGCCAAGTTGAGCTATCGACAGATTCTGGAGTTCTTCTTCCAGATTCACGACCCGACCACCCGCAATCGCCAAGGCAATGACAGCGGGGCGAGCTACCGGTCGGCGATCTTCTACACCAGCGATGAACAGAAGCGGATCGCCGAGCAAACGATCGCCGAGGTCGACGCATCCGGAATTTGGCCGGGCAAGGTGGTGACCGAGGTTGCCGCGGTGGGCGATTTTTGGGAGGCCGAGCCTGAGCATCAGGACTACTTGGAGCGCTATCCCAACGGCTACACCTGCCATTTCGTGCGGCCCAATTGGAAGCTGCGACCTAAGGTGGCCTGAACCTACTGCGCTGACTCAGTCCAAATCATCGTCTTCGGGATGACCGAGATCGTCCTCGTCGTCCGTTTCGAACTCTTCCGGGGCTTCGGTTGAGTCTTCGGTTTCCCGAACCGGGGCCTCATTTTCGTCCTCGCGCTCATCATCGAGGTCGTCCTGGTCATCGACCGTGCCGGTCTCGCTCCGCGGTTCGATGTAATCGGGCGGCAGTTCAACGAATTCAGCCTTGGGCTTGTCCATAAACAGATCCTAATTGGCGTTGTCAAACGACTATCGGCGACTTGCGCGCCAAAGTCTGTCAGTGCATGGCTCGATTGACGTGCGCAATCAGGTATTTCTATAGTAACGGCGGTTGGGGCCGGCAATTCAACGTCGATCACCGGGAGCTGATGGCTCATGCGCGGTTTTGCACTCGCGATGTGTATGGGTCTCGCTGTCTGGTCAGGTTCGCCGGCGGCCCATGCGGAAAATCTGGTCGACGCGATCAATGAGGAGGCGAAGGCGGCAACCATCGAAGTGATTCCGGTCCGCGGCGGCATCAGCGTACTCACGGGATCGGGCGCAAACGTCACGGTGCTGAACTCCGCCCACGAGAAGCTGTTGGTGGACGCGGGCATCTCCTACTCGAAAGCCAACATGATCCGCGCGCTCAACAGTATTTCGAGCGCGCCGCCGCGCTATCTCGTCAATACCGATTTTCACTGGGATCATACCGACGGCGATGAGTGGGTTCACATGATGGGCGCAACGATCATCGGACAGGAAAATACGCTCAACCGACTTTCAGTCGAGACACGCGTGGATGATTGGGACTTCACTTTTCCGGCCGCACCGTATGATGCCCGGCCCGTCTTTGTGGTCAGGTACGACAAGTCGATGCATTTTCATGGAACGACGATCGAATTCAAGTATTACGGTCCCGCGCATACCGACACGGACATCTGGGCCTATTTCGTCGAGCCCGACGTATTGGCAACCGGCGATACGTTTTGCAACGGCTGCTATCCGTTCATCGACAATCACAACGGCGGCAGCATCGACGGGATGATTCGCGCCGCTCGAGCGAATGTTGCCAAGGCGAGCGATCATACCGTCGTCGTACCGGGCCACGGACCGATCGGTGGACGCGCCGAACTCATCGAGTTCCAAGACATGCTGATTGCCGTGCGGGGGAAAGTCGCCGCACTCAAGAGTGCCGGTATGTCGCGGGCGCAAGTGATCGCCGCAAAACCGACTGAGGACCTGGACGCCAAATGGGGCGGGTCCGTGATCGACGGGCCGTTCTTTACGCGGCTCGTGTTCGATGGCTTGAAGTAGGCGGCGATCAGTCGCCGGCTCTCCTGACGCACGGCGTTGAACATAACGCGGCCATCCGAGAGGCGCGGCCGTCTGTGGAGATTCTTTCGCAATGGATTGTTACAGCGCTTAATCGTAAAGTATCGGTCGGCGTTTGGCGTGTACAAAAATCCATTAATGCGGGGGAGTCAATTATGAAACGGTTACGTGTTTTTGCGTGCGCGTGTTTGATCGCGGGCGTTGGTGCGGGTGCAACCGCGGGAGCGTACGAACGGGACCAGGTTTTGGTTCTCGGCGACAGCGTTCCGTTTGCCTACATCGCGTCGGCGGGCTACGAATACATCAATCCGGAAAACTTCGTCGGCTTTGCCAATGACCTGCACCACAGACTGGGTGTCGAGGCCGTGGATGCCGCGTGCCCGGGTGAAACCACCGGCAGCTTTCTGTCCTCGACGGCTCCGGACAACGGCTGCCGGGCTTACCGTGCTAAGTTTCCGCTGCACGTCGCCTATGGCGCCACCCAACTCGCATTCGCCACGAATTACCTGAAGCACAATCGGAACGTTCGTGCGGTCACCATCACGCTCGGCGCCAACGACGGCTTTCTGCTCGAGGATAGCTGCGCGACGCAGGCCAATCCGACGCTTTGCATCACGGACGGGGTGCCGGCGCTGGTCGAGTCGATTGTAACCAACCTCTCCACCATCCTCGCCGACTTGCGCGCCACCGGGTATGGCGGCGCAATCATTCTCACCAATTACTACTCGGTCGACTATTCCGATACTGCAGGAACCGAGCTGACCGAAGTGTTGAACAAGGCGATTGCGGCTCCGGCTTCGGCCTACGGAGCGGTGGTCGCCGACCTGTTCACGGCGTTTGAAAAGGTGGCGGCCAATCCCTTATTCGGCGGTAAGACCTGCAATGCGGGGCTGTTGAATGCGAGCGTGACGAACGAGCTTCTGTGCGATGTCCATCCGAGCCAGTCGGGCCATCGCCTCATCACGGACACCCTGATTCGCACTTACGCGTCGAGCCACTGATCGGATCGGCTGGGCGCGATCGAGGTGATCGCGCCCGCCCGCTCCTCAATCTTGATAGCCGGGATTCATACGATCGAGCTTGCGCAGCAGGCCGGGCCATATGAGCGCGCCACCCAGGCCTCGCGTCACCTGGCTTGCCGCCATCTGGATGCCTTCCAGGATTTGCCCGGGGATGCGGATCAATTCCTTGCCGCCACTTTGCGCGCGCACCTGAATCATGCACGCTGATTCGAACAGATACATGAACAGAAACGCCTCCGCGGGCGATGCACCGACGGTGAGAAGGCCGTGATTCCTCAGCATGAAGAAGGTCTTGTGGCCGAGATCCTTGACCAAGCGCGGTTGCTCACCGGCATTCAAGGCAACGCCCTCGTAGTCGTGGTACGCCAACGATGCCAGGACGAATAGCGACTGTTGAGAGATCGGCAGCAAGCCTTCCTTCTGTGCCGACACGGCCACGCCGTTGAGCGAATGAACGTGCAGGATGCAGGAAACGTCTTCGCGCGCGGCATGGATGCAGCTATGGATCGTAAACCCCGCGGGATTGATCTCATAGGGCGAGTCCATGATTTTCTTGCCCGTCAGGTCGATCTTGACGAGCGAGGACGCGGTGATCTCCTCGAACATCATGCCGTACGGATTGATCAGGAAATGGTGGTCCGTTCCCGGAACGCGCGCTGATATGTGCGTGAACACCAGATCATCCCACCCATACAGCGCGACCAGTCGATACGCGGCGGCGAGATTGACTCGCGCCTGCCATTCCTCGGGGCTGACTTGCTGCTTGATCACAGGGATGGGCGCGTTCTGGGTGGTCATCCCGCAAGGGTAAGTGACTTCAGCATTGGCGGCAATCCAGCCGCTGCGGCGGGCTCGCGCGCAGGTCCGCCAAGGTGGGGTAACCATCGACCGCCATGTACAGATCCGCCTCCGCCAGCAGGCAGCGCAGCACATGAACGACGCCATCGACGCCGCCGAGCGCCAGCCCGTACGCATACGGGCGGCCGATCCCGACGGCTCGAGCTCCGAGCGCCAATGCTTTGATCACGTCGACGCCGGTGCGCACGCCCGAATCGAACAGCACGGGAGTCTTGCCGGCCGCGCTGACCACGGCTGGCAGCAAATCGATGGCGGCAATTCCTCCATTTGCCTGCCGGCCGCCGTGGTTCGAGCAGTAGATTCCATCGACGCCGCCGTCGATCGCTCGCCGGGCATCGTCGGGATGGCAGATTCCCTTGACCAGCAGCGGCAGCTTCGTCAGCGAGCGCAGCCACGGCAGATCGGCCCAGGTCAGCGGATTACCGAAGATCCGGGCCCACAGCATCGTGGCGGCGGCCACATCTTCCTCGGGCGGTTTGGCGAGCATTGCCCGGAAACACGGATCAGCAAAGTAATTGGCCAGGCATAACCCACGCAGCTGAGGGAAGTTCGCCGTCCGCAGGTCGCGAGGCCGCCAGCCGGTGAGCCAGGTATCGAGGGTGACCACGATGGCCTTGAATCCCGCCTGCTCGGCCCGGTGCACCAGACTTTGCGCCAGTGCCCGATCGGTCGGGGTGTAGAGCTGGAAGAATCCCGGCGTCGTACCGAATTCCCGGGCGACGGCCTCGAGGGGATCGACCGTCAATGTCGATGCGATCATTGGCACCCCGGTCTTGGCCGCTGCTCGAGCCGTGGCGATGTCCCCGTGACCGTCCGGCGCGCAGAGGCCGATCACGCCGACCGGGCTCATGAATAAGGGAGTCGGCAGCTTCAGGCCAAAGAGGTCGATCGACAGATCCCGTTGCCGCGCACCGACGAACATCCGCGGGATGACACCCCAATGATCGAAGGCGGCGACGTTGGCGTCCTGGGTGCGCTCATTGCCGCAACCGCCGGCGACGTAGGACACGAGACTCTCGGGAAGCGCCGCATGCGCCTTCGCCTCGAGTTCCTCGAATCGTATCGGAAAGCTCGGCCGGCCGCCGCTGAGCCCCGAGAAGTAAATCTCATTTTGATAGTCGCCGAAGTTTGCCATGTACCGTCCGCCGTCAGCCGTGATCAATGTTTAACCAGTGGACGCGGCGCGGTCATGGCATTCGATCGGGATTCGATCGCTACCGCCCGGGCGATCGCCGGCAAACGCCGCGCGGCCGCCGAGGCGATGTCGACTTCCAATTCGCGATAGCTCGTGATCAGCGACTCCCCGAATGTCGTGAGCGTCACGCCGCCACCGCCCTTGCCGCCTGTCGTCGCGAGGGTCACGGGTTCCCGAAAACACGAGTTCAGGTTTTCGACGAGCAGCCACGCGCGCCGATAACTCATGCCGAGACTCCGCGCGGCCCGGGTCAGGGAGCCATGGCGGCGAATGGCTTCGAGCAGCTCTATTTTCCCCGGTCCGACCCAAGAATTCATCGCGAAATCGATTCTGAACCGAATGACCGGAGCGACCATGACGAACCTCGATCAGGGACTCGCGACAATTGATAGACCATTATAGAGCACGCTTCCGCCTCGCGCGCGCCGGCGTTCCGTACAATCCGTGGCATGACCCTGCTCATCGACCTGGTCCGTACCTCGCAGCGCGTCGGCGCCGCGTCCGCGCGGCGCGCCAAAGTGCGCGCACTCGCCGACTTCCTCGGGACCTTGATGCCGGAGGAGATCGAAACCGGGGTGGCCTATTTGGCAGGAGCGTTGCCTCAGGGACGAATCGGCCTCGCCTACAAGGCGTTGCAGCTTGCTGCGGTGACCGCGTCGGAGCAGGCGGCGCTGTCGATCGTGCAAGTGGACCACGCGTTGAGCGCGATCGACGCCCTTCGCGGAGCCGGTTCCGCGGCCACGCGCACCCAGGCACTGAGTGCTCTCATGTCCCATGCGACCGCCGTCGAGCAGCAATTCCTGATTCGACTCATCGTCGGAGAACTGCGGCAAGGCGCACTCGCCGGGGTGATGATCGAGGCAATCGCTGCCGCCGCGAAGCTCCCGATAGAAGCGGTGCGCCGGGCGGCGATGTATGCGAAGAGCCTGGGTGCCGTGGCGCGTGTCGCCCTGCTCGAAGGTGCAGAGACGCTCGGTAAATTCCAGCTCGAACTGTTCGCGCCCGCGGCGCCCATGCTCGCTCAAACGGCGACGGATGTGGCCGAGGCACTGGGGTCGTTGGGCGGCGCGGCGGCATGGGAGTGGAAAATGGACGGCGCCCGCATACAGGTGCACAAGGCGGCCGACGAGGTTCGGGTCTACACGCGTTCCTTGAACGACGTGACGGGCGCGGTGCCTGAGATCGTCGATGATGTGCGCGCCTTCGCCGCGACGACCCTGGTGCTCGACGGCGAGGCGATCGCATTCGATGCCACAGGGCGCCCGCATCCGTTTCAGATCACCATGCGCCGATTCGGACGCAAGCTCAACGTCGACTTGATGCGCGGCGAGCTGCCGATCAGAGCGTTCTTCTTCGATTGTCTGTATGTCGACGGACATAGCATCGTCGACCGTCCCTACAGCGAACGCATCGACGCGCTTACCGCGGCGGTGCCCGCGCGGCTGCGCATGCCGCGACTCATCACGGAATCGGCCACCGAGGCAAGCGCCTTCTACGATGCCGCGATTGCGGCCGGACACGAAGGCCTGATGGCGAAATCGCTCGGTGCTCCCTACGAGGCCGGCGATCGCGGCGCGAGCTGGTTCAAGATAAAGCGCGCCCATACGCTCGACCTCGTCGTGCTGGCCGCCGAGTGGGGCCACGGGCGGCGCAGCGGCAAGCTGTCGAATTTGCATCTCGGTGCGCTCGACCCAGACACGGGCGGGTACGTCATGCTCGGCAAGACCTTCAAGGGGCTCACAGACGCCATGCTCGAATGGCAGACCCAGGAATTCCTCGCCCGGGAGACGCGGCGCGACGACCAGACGGTGTATGTCCGTCCGGAAATCGTGGTGGAGATCGCCTTCAGTGATCTTCAGGAGAGCGTGCGCTATCCGGGTGGTCTTGCTCTGCGGCTTGCGAGAGTCAAGCGCTACCGGCAGGACAAACGGGCAGAAGAGGCCGATACGATGGCATCGGTGCGGCGCATTTATGCCGCACAATCGTCAGTTGCCCGTTTAGCTCCAGAGTGACTCACGTGTCAGCTCGCGCCATGAATTGTGCGCGGCGTCGGCACCCCTTGAAAAAATTACAAACCACTCCCGGCTTGCCAGGCAGGGGGCAACTGGCACATTCTTATGTTTGGGACGCTAACAAAAGCCAGGTAGTCTGTCGTGTCACATGCCCCAACTGAGAACCGTGTAGAGAGCGCGAACGTTCCCCTCGAACGGGATGTATTTCTTCGCACGCTGATCCGCGAACTCGCCGGCACCTTGCAGGATGTGGTCGGATTGGAGGAAGCGTCCGGATTCATCAGTGTCGTGGGGCAGCGAATGGGGACGCAGATAAATGAGGACTACAAGACTGCACTGTCCGTCTCGAAGCTCAATCGAGCGCAAGTTGCCGATGTCCTGGTAGATCTGAAACGGCGAATTCAGGGGGAATTTTTTGTCATTGACGAAGCGGATGACAAAATTGTGCTCGGCAATCGACGCTGCCCGTTTGCGGACAAGGTGATTGGCCGCCCCGCGATGTGCATGATGACCTCCAACGTGTTCGGATCCATTGCCGCGCAGAATCTCGGTTACGCCAAGATCATGCTCGAGGAAACCATCGCCCAAGGCGCTGCGGCCTGTCGGGTTACCGTATTTCTCAAGCCGACGCCTGAAGCACAGACAGCGCCGGGAAGAGAATACCTGGGGGATTAGCCCGAGTTTTGCGCATGGATGTCGACGCGCCAGCGATTGCCGCCCTGGATTTGCTGCCGGAACTGATGCTCCTCGTCAGTCTCGACGGCGTCATTCTCTGTGCCAATCTGGCGTGTGGGCGGCACCTCCAACACTCCCGGGATTCCCTCATTCGAACGCCGTTGTCCGCGCTCGCCGTCGATGAACCGAGTTCACTCGAAAATTATCTTACGGAGTGCGCCCGTTCAGGGCAGCTGCACATAGGATCTTTGACGTTGCGGCGCTTGGACGGGACGTTGATCAAATTCCGCGCAGGCGGCGCGCTGTTTCACGGGTCGGACACCACTCCGAAATCGCGCGTGGTCTTGCTGCGTTTGGTGCCGGCTGCGGAAAGCGGAGTCGCCTTTATTGCGCTGAATGAAAAAATTCAACAGCTCAACGGAGAAATTGCGCGGCGTCGCTTGATCGAGGAGGACTTGCTGCGAGAACGAGAGACCTTGCAGGTGACTTTATCCAGCATCGGCGATGCGGTCATAGTTACCGACGCCGCGGGAACGATCACTTTCCTCAATGAAGTCGCGGAGTCAGTGCTGGGGTGCACACTTGCCTACGCATGCGGGCGTCCGTTGGCGGATGTGTTTCGCATCGCCAATGAACAAGATCGGGTGCCCGTTGAGGATCCTGTGAAGCAGGCGCTCAGGACCGCGGCCATCGTGAAGCTCCCCAATCGTTCGGTCGTCCGCCCGGATGGTTCAACAATACCCATCGACAACAGCGCCGCGCCCATTCGGCTCGGCGATCGCATCATTGGCGCAGTGCTGATTTTTCGCGACATTTCGGAGCGCAAACGTTCCGAGCAGGTCCTGCTCGATGCCGATCGACGGAAGGATGAGTTCCTGGCAACGTTGGCGCACGAGCTGCGAAATCCTCTGGCGCCCATCCGCAACGCCGTGCGAATCATCTCCGGGCGTGCCGACGCCGATGCGAACGTTGGCAAGGCGAAAGCAGTGGTCGAACGCCAGCTCAAGCACATGGTGCGACTGATCGATGACCTGATGGACGTTTCCCGCATTACGCGGGGAAAGTTGGAGCTTCACCAGGAGCGTATCGATGTGGAGGTCGCGGTCAAGATTGCCGCGGAGACGAGCCAGCCCCTCCTCGAGTCGAAGCAACAAGTGTTGCGTATTCAGGCAGCTCAGGGAGTGTTTGTGCAGGCGGACACGACCCGCCTCGCGCAGGTGTTTGCGAATTTGCTGAACAACAGCGCCAAATACTCGCCGCCCGGCTCCGAAATCTCAATCAAGATAGCGTCCGAAGGAGGACGTGCGTTCGTCAGCGTGAGCGACAACGGAGTAGGTATACCGGCGTCAAAATTGCCGCGCATCTTTGACATGTTTGTGCAGCTCGAGCAAAGCGGGCCGCGCGAAGGCTTAGGGATAGGCCTCACGCTGGTAAAGCATCTGGTCGAGCTTCACGGAGGGCTGGTTGAAGCCTCAAGTCCCGGTCCCGGCAAAGGGAGTGTGTTCAAGGTATACCTCCCCCTTGCCGAAAGTCCGCCGCCCGAGCCGCCTCACGAATCCGCTGGGAACGTGGCGCCTACCTACCGCGCGCGCATCTTGGTGGCGGATGATAACCGCGACGCCGCCGACACTCTCTCGGCGATCTTGGAACTCGATGGCCACGAAGTGCGGACCGCCTACGATGGTGCCGAAGCGGTTCAAATCGCCGCGCAATTTGCTCCTCAAATTGCGCTCCTGGATATCGGTATGCCAAATTTGGACGGCTATCAGACCGCTCGGCGAATACGCGAGCAGTCCTGGGGCTCCTCCATGTTGTTGGTCGCTTTAACGGGATGGGGCCAGGAACAAGCTCGGCGACAAGCGACGGAAGCGGGTTTCAATTGCCATCTGGTCAAGCCGGGCGACCCGCAAACAATCGGCGCGCTGATTGAGCAGATCAAACCTCACTAAGTATTGGAAGGCGCGTCAGGAGGTCGATGACGGATTGGACGGCACTCTTGCCGAAATCATGCGGTCGGCAAAAACTTGGTAGTGGTTGCGGCCTGAGAATTTCGCCCGGTACATGGCTATATCGGCGTACTTTATCAATAACCCGGCCTCGCGGGCGTGCTCAGGATAACTTGCAATTCCAACGCTCGCGCCCAGCCGAAGCCGCTGGCCGCCTATTTCAAATGACTCGTTGATGAGCATTATCATTTTGTCGGCACACAATGCCGCATCGCTTGCACGCGCAACATCAGCAAGTAGAATTACGAACTCGTCTCCTCCGTATCGACATACGGTATCGGAGCGGCGAACGCAGCTCAACAGCCGGCTCGCAACCGCTTGAAGCAATTGATCCCCCACCGCGTGCCCCTGCGTATCGTTTACACATTTAAAGCCATCCAAGTCGAGAAACACCACTGACACCGAAGTTTCGTTCCTACACGCGGTTTCGAGCGCTTGCTCAAGGCGGTCGACCAGCAGAGTGCGATTGGGGAGGCCGGTCAGGCCATCGTAAAGGGCCAGCCGCGCGAGCTTCTCTGCCTGCTCCCGCGCTGCCGTCACATCGTGCGCAACCATCACCGCTCCTATGACACCCCCGCCCGTATCGTGGATGGGGGACGCCAAATCCTCGATGGCGAGTTCGGCACCATCTCTTCGAATCAGAATGCTGGCAGCGCCCAGACTCACCGTCTGGTTTTCTATGATGGCCCGCATGGCCGGACAAGACACGGGCTCGCGCGTGCGGGAGTCCACGAGGGAGAATACCTCATCGAGATGGCGTCCTGCCGCATCGGACTGCGCCCAGCCTGTCAATTGTTCGGCAATCTTATTCAGGTATATGACTCGGCCTCGGAAGTCGGTGCTGACGACAGCATCTCCGATGGAGTTCAGTGTGACCTGGGCACGTTCCGTTTCTTCGAATAAGGCCGCGGAATGCAAGAGGAGGGTATTTTCGCTCTGTTGCAGCGCCAGTTCCGAGGTACGCCTCCGCATGATGTCGCGGAAAATCGTGATGGTCCCCCCAAGGATGCCCTGGGCGTCGCGAAATTCAGAGACGCTGTACTCAATGATGAGGGGGGAATCGGTGCCGCTCAGAAGTACGGCACGGCGAAACCCTGAGGCGGCATCTTTTTCCAACTTCAGGGTATCAATCGCCTCGGTGATCGACCCGCCCGTATCGGTATCGACGAACGTGAGGACGGTGGAAATTGGCTGACCGACCGCGTCCCGGCTCCGCCAACGAGTGACGCCTTCGGCGGCGGGATTCATATAGGTGACCAGGCCGAATATATCAGACGTAACGACGGCATCGCGAACGCGAGCAAGCGCATTCTCGAGTTGTTCGATCCTCTTCGTGCGCGCCGCCACCGTCTTTGCGGTGAATGATAGAGCGGATTTCACGGTACCTTAGTGCGCCCGAGATGATTCAATCCTGGCTGTCAAGGTGACTCGCGGGCGGGCGTTGGGCGGCACCCGGAGTCACATGGCCTTGGTGCGCTCGCGCTCGATACGAGTCGCTAGGCACCCATTGAACATAAACATTTGCATGAAAACAGCGCCGCAATGACGCCTCGTCATGTAAGACTCTTCCGGCTTCGATGACCCCCCAAACAAGCGTCAGAGGGAAATGTGAATCTTTTGTGTCAGCGTAGAGTCTGCGCCGCTTTCAGGTGCTAGTCCTACAGTCGCGTTGTGCGCGCATCCGCAAGATGCCGGCCATTCTCGGAGACTCGCCATGCTCAACAATCTCGATCCCGCCTCGGTGCTTGCCATCGCTCTGTTGATCTTCGCGCTCATCATGGTCATCTTATTCGAAGCCACCAACGGCTTCCATGACGCGGCCAATGCCGTCGCCACCGTGATCTACACCAAGTCGCTGGGGGCAGGTCAAGCGGTGGTGCTGTCGGGGGTCATGAATTTTATCGGCGTCCTGGTGGGCGGCATCGCCGTGGCGTACGCGCTGGTGGAATTATTGCCGGCCGAGGTGCTCTCGCCGCCCGATGGCGGCCCGGCCGTCGCCATGCTCGTGTCGCTGTTCGTGGCCGCACTGTTCTGGAACATCGGCACGTGGTGGCTGGCATTGCCGAACTCGAGTTCGCACTGCCTCATCGGCGCGCTCATCGGAGTCGCGCTCGGCAACGCCTTCGCGACTGCCAGAAGCGTGGCCGAGGGCGTGCACTGGCCGCAGCTCTGGAAGGTGCTCGAAGCGCTCGCCATCTCGCCATTGTTGGGCTTCGTGCTCGCGGGCGGCCTCTATCTGCTCTGCCGCAAGACGCTGCACGATAAGAATCTATACAAACCGGTGGGCGATAGGCCACCGATCTGGTGGATGCGCGGCATTCTCATACTCACATGCTCGGGGGTGAGCTTCGCGCACGGCACCAATGATGGCCAGAAGAGCATCGGCCTCATCATGCTGACCATCATCGGACTGTTTCCCGCCACCTATGCCTTGAACCCCACGTCGCACGTGAGCCTGCAAGATTTGGCGACGCTGGTGCAGCAAGCGCAACCCCTGGTCGTACGCTACGGCGACGATCAGAAGCAAGAGGCCCTCTCCGCCATCCATGCGATCGAGCAGCGTGCCCACGAGCCCTCGTCGTCCGCCGAACCCACGATGAAACCCGCGCGATTCGAAGCAGGGTTGACCTCCCCCGTGGCCAACGAGCGCTCGAGCGTGCGCGGCGATGTCTACCGAGTCATCTCGCAGCTCAAGCACGCGGAGGAGGTGAAAGGCATCAGCGAGTCAGATAAGAAAGATGCGCAAGGTTTGGCCAAGAAAATCGGCCGTGCCGTGGAATACGCGCCCACGTGGGTTCGCATGTTGAGCGCGCTGTGCTTGAGCATAGGCACCATGATCGGCTACCAACGTATCGTCAAGACGCTGGGCGAACGGCTGGGCAACGTGCATCTCACGCCGGCGCAGGGCGCTTCTACCGAACTGATTTCGGCCATCTTGATCGGCACCGCCGGCTTCACCGGCCTGCCGGTGAGCACTACCCACATTGTGACCTCAGGTATAGGCGGTACCATGGTCACCTCCGGTGCCGGCTTGCGCTACGGCATGATCTCGCGGATCGTGATCGCATGGGTGATCACCCTGCCGGTGACCATCACCATTGCCGGGGGCCTCTATTATCTTCTGGCAAGCCCGCGGATGTGAGAGGCGAAAGCCGCGCGGCCGGCGCACAGACGCCGGCCGCAGGGCAGAGGTTCAAGGTTCACACCAGGCGTCGCGGCGCATCGGGATGCATCGGCTGAAGAAGCGGCGCCGAAGGATCGACAGGCGTATCGCGACCTACGGCAATCTCGCGGCCTCGCGGTGCCACGCGAGGAACCGGCCCGCCCATCGCGCTCGGGCCCTTAAACGCGAACGACAAAATCAAGACGCCAACAAATGGCCCGCCAATGATCCAGAGGGGAATGAGCGTATCCATGTGACTGCTCCTATGAGGGTTGTTAATCGGACCTCGATAGGTTATCGCTGGACGAAGCGGATCAGCAGTTCCTGCTTGCCGCCATGAGGTGTCAGACAGTGCCATGCCCGACCGCCGTTCCGTACGAGGATCGCGGACACGACGAACGCCGACAACGTTACGAGGTTTAGTCCGGCGGAGCGTTCCAAGGAGGCCATCATGTCAACTGCAAAGCAAAAGAAGGCGGCGCAAGCAGGGGGGAAGAATCGCGAAAGAACTCGGAGTTCGCGCCTGATGCCGAACGAGAGCCCCCAAAACCCGCAGCCCGATGATCTACCGGAAAATCAGCGCACCGGCGATGAGCCCAATCCTTCAGAGAGGGCCCCGGCTCCCAACGCGCCAGCGGCTACCAATAGCGATTGACGATCGGCGCTGACACGTCTCGATGGCGCGATCGCTCAGGCTGCGATGGGCGGACGCTCATTGGTGCACCGATCCGAGCGACTATCGGCGTACGCGGAATGCCATCTGATCAACCCGCAGGATTCGAAGAAGCCGATTGACCTTTTTCGGGTGTTTGAGCCGCCGCGGCGTCCCACCTTTCGGCCGCGTTTGCTGCCAGCTGGCGTTCAGCCTCAAGCCAGTCCTCTTCCTCAGAACCATGCGGTCGACCACGCTCATTCCATAATCGATAGGCCAGTTCGGCAATTGATTGCTTTGATGTCATTTTATGACTGGATTCATCCTCACCGCCTTCTGTTGGCGGGTCATTTGGTTTGTCCGGCTGCTGGTCCGGGGTCGTTGCCATTGGGAACCTACTTGCCCACACCATATCGGCCCGTTGGTGGACTTGGTCGGTCGAGGTTCCTCCGAGGCGTGGGCCGTTCTCTCGCGCTGCTACGATCAGAAATCAGCAGCGAGTCATCCGGTTCCACAGGTGCTTGGGATCGGGTCAGCAGCGGCAAACCGAACACTGTCGATACAAAAAATCCGGCTGAAAGATTCGCAATCGCACCTACGGGGCGAGGCGCTGATAGGCGCGAAATCGCGCCCGGTGATTTATGGGCCGAGAGCCGCGAGATCGCACCGGGCGATACGTGTCCCGACAGTTTAGAGATGGCGCCCGGGGAGCGCCATCCGGACAGCCTTGAGATGGCGCCCGGCGACACAGGGCCGGAGAGCCGGGAGATCGCACCGGGCGATACAGGGCCGGACAGTTGCGAAATCAGATCCAGATCGGCAGTGCCCTGGTCTGCCCCCGGAATGCGGTATCCCAGCGGCGAGACGGGCGTCTCTCCACAGGTGCTGGTACCGCCCTTATAAATCGCTGATAGAGCGAGTAGTCCCAGGAATGGGAGGCCAAAAATCGAAATCGGTATCCATGCGTCAATCATCGCAGCATCTCCTGACGGGCTTGGTTGACGACGATGTTAATCGTCCGCAAATGCACTGCTGTCCGTCCTTTACATCAGTTGGAGACGGTGGATGTCTGACACGCGAACCGTCGCCGGCGAGCCGTCAACCGCATGGGGATGTTCGAGCTCACAGATCGCGAGATCGCGATGGGTCGGTTGAAACGGTCCGAAAAAGTCGGCAGGCTTATCGCATTTTGGTTTGTTCGCAATTCGCGGCGCGTGATGTCAGTTGTAGCGGAGTGCACCAAGATGAAAGACGCGACCGGACTCTCCGGGTCAACGACAGTGAACAGGAACGCGGCGGCTTCGTGCTCGCTTCGGCTGCGATGATTCGAGTGCGATCAGCGCAAGTGCAAGGCGCGAAGCGTTGAGAGCGCGACCGGCGGCCACGGCCAATTCAGCCGCCGCAAAGTCGCCGAGCGCAAGCCTGCGCCGTGTACTTCCGCGGCTCCAGCCATTCTACTACCTCAAAAACTTCGAATTGGTCCTGGCAACCGTTCTCGAACGGTATGAGGATCTGCTGTCAGCAGAGCAGTCCCGATTTATCACAGACTTCGTCCAGGTGCCGCAGCAATC
>Ga0116227_10009298_pt1 | contig 17920 bp, 11 predicted proteins | sample S1TSphgellanicum_FD_89693 | JGI IMG/M metagenome (GOLD analysis project Ga0116227, IMG submission 89693) | Host-associated microbial communities from peat moss isolated from Minnesota, USA - S1T2_Fb - Sphagnum magellanicum MG | ecosystem: Host-associated > Plants > Peat moss > Unclassified... | reverse complement strand
CTCTGGCCCTTGACCTGTTCATTCATGGGTTAAATTAACTGAAAAGAACTCAAATTGCTTAGTTGAGCTTTTTCTAAAAAACGCAACAACGGGAGCTGATGGTCCTTGGATTCTGATTTTTTTGGTTGAAAAAAAAAGGGGGGGATCAGTAGTTCTCTGATTCTGAAGTATTTTCAAGAAGCCCATCTTCTAGCTTGCAGCTCTGGTCTTCACACAAGTTGGATTGTTGCTGGTGGGTGAGTTTGCTTGCTTGCTGCCTTGCAAGTGTTTCTTTTGTTGGTTTCATGAACTGTTGAGCAGACATGGCTTCACTGGCTGGGTTGCACATGGAGGCAGCCTGTTTCTCCAAAATACCAAACACGAATTGGCATGGTTAATGCCTTTTCTATTTCAACTTGCACATGCATAGGTGGTGCACAAAATTTGAAATACTATTTCTTGTGTCATAAGCAGGGTTTTTCTTTTCCAAAATTTTAATAAAAAATTTGACTATTTTTTTTCCCCTAAAATTTAGCAAAAATAAATTGAATCTACAGTACAAAACAATTTAAAAATTCCAAAAAATTCCCTTTTTTTGGAAAAAAAAAAAGAAAATTACTTTTCCCCGACAATAAACATTTTCTTACTTAATGTCGATCCTGCTTCTTACAAAATTAATGCTCATCGTGCTTCTTATGTACTATTATTGTTTGTCCTACTTAATTTTCTTTGTGTTGTTAATCAAGCTTTTGTGTGCACTCACTACTCAGTGCTCACCCACCCAAAGGATTCCCTTTTTTTGTTTCCTTATTTCCCAGGTCAGCTTTTCATGAAACTAATTTTTTTATTGCACCAAGCTAATAGACGAGCATGTGTAGATTTTGGGTGCACCCATCCAATTGATGGGTTGTTTTGAAGTCTACCCATTTACTTGTTGGGTTTCTTTTCAAAATATGAATGTTGGGTAACTGATTTGATCATGCCTCTATATCATTTTATTTTTTTGGGTTTGTCACTTGCCTTTTTGTATCACAAGGTTTCATATCATTATGAAATGTTAAAAATATTCATATGACTAATTCTTAAAGTGAAATCTATTTGATAAACATACAAATAATTAGCTTCAATTCCTTTAAATCTTATTAAAATGAGATTCTTACAAAATTGATTAGAATAAAACATGTCAATTTAAAAATAAATTAAAATTTTAATATAAAATTATTATTTTTGAGATATAAGTGTTTTTAATTAATTTGATATTATTTTAAATATATAAATAAGTTTTTTTATGTAGATTTAATTTTTAAATCATAATAAAATTAATTTTTAATTAATTAATTAAAAAATATTTTGGTAGTCTTATATATTATAAGAAATTATTATTGCCCTAAGATAGTAGACATGCATGTATGATTTTAGGTTTTATCAAGCATGTATGGGCAAACACAACTAGTTTTGCTCATCTTCACAATGAATTCTTTCATTCATAGCCCCACCTCTCCCCTCCCCTCCCCTCCCCTCCCCTCCCCCACCAAAAAAATTAATTTAATTTAATTTTAAAAAAAATTGCTTGGCTTACAAAAAGAGGGGGGGCTTCCCTTACAATGTGCTCTACCAGCCTGTCTCTTCAGCTTTGTCAACAAAGGAAATCCCACCAAGAGTTGACCATAGCTATAGGGGTGATTGGAACTGATACAAAGCCTGAGCCCTCCAGCCTCCCCTCTCCCCTTCCCCCTCATGACGAAAGGCTGAATTAGGTCAGGTGTTGGGTGGGCAGGGTGGGTCACTTGGAGTCAGTGACACAGCCAAGAGTAAGAAAGACATTGTTGGCAGCTATGGCAGCTATGGCAGTGTGTATAACTTAGAGAGATTCAAGTGCATGTTGTTTCCCAAGGAATGAATGTAGTATGTAAGTGCCAACTAGGTACTGAAATTTGCAATCAGTAGTCAAGCTTCCAGCTTGTTGTGCACTTATTATGCACCCCACCCCACCCACTAATCAACTTTACTCACATCCATGTTCTTGCTCTTGTTTGTTGGCATTGCCTACCAAGGCAAAGGCTATTGTGTTTAGATTCATTATAGAGTATAGTAGCTTAAGGGACTTTGGCCCCTAGGTAGTAGTAGGTCTATTTTGAAACGAGGATTTTTGAAAGATGATATTTTTGGCTTGTGTTGAAACTTGAGATGAGTTGTAGAGTTATGATATCTTGAAGGATTCTGGTTTCTTTTAGAGGATTTTTTTGAAGATTATATTTTTGCATGGTGAAATATTTGAATTTTCATAATTCTTCTTTTGCCTTATGATACTTTTTGATGTAAATGGCAAGGCCACAGTGCGACACACCCCTTGTTCTTGTTGTTTTGTTGGGTCCTGACTCCTTACCGCCGCCTTAGGAAAATGGACTAAGCTTTAGGTAGCTTTGGGAGAATTGGGAGCAATTTTAACACATAAAAGAAGCACTGCCAAAAATTTCACAATGCATTTGGAGTGCACACCCTAAACAGGTAAGATTCACTCACTCAGCTACACTAGAGGGATGTTACTTTTTTTTTTTGCCTAAGGAGGAACATTTCATTGCAGGGGAAGTTGTTTTTATGCTTGATAAGGTCCTTCAATGAAAGCATAATCAAAATGTGGGCATCACCTTGGTTGCCACCCTTGTTCTGGTAGTGCCCTCAACCTCTGAGGCCTTACCTACCACATAATGACCTTGGCAGACATGCATAATATATTTTTAGGGCATCTTACAAGGCACAATTCCCTCACCAACTTGGAGCAAGAAGTTTCATATAAGAAAACAAGGAATTTTTTTAGTAAGCTAATCTAGGCTATTGTTGTTGTGCAAGGAAAGTTTGTGTAAGTGCATCTATGCCCTTGACCATTATGCAAGGGAGGCAGTGATAACAATGCCTTCTTCACCTATATTAAATTGAGACATTTACATTGAAGTAGTTCACTGGAAGGGCAAAATGCTATTGAAAGTTTCAAATTTAAGGCCTAGTCCTTATATCTCTCCTCCATTGGTCACACTAGTTGACACCACATACACACACTTCTCCATGCTAGGGAGTGACAAAGTAGACAAACACTCACTTAATTACTTGTTTAGGTTTTCTACATAGATCTTAAAATAAAAACATAGTATTAGGTAGTGGCCCATAAAAGTAAACAGAGCTCTAAGTCAATGTTACTTGATGTTTTTTCATGGTTTTTGTAGGTGTGAATGAGTCACAAAATTTAATTAACTAACTTTTAAGTTAATGTTAACTAACGTAACTCGTTTCCTTATAAAAATGATGTTATTTAAATATTAACTTAATTAACACTATAAAATCAAACACTAAGTTTGATTGAAGCTTTAGTAAGACACAACTTGTTTAACTCATGTGTGGGTTAGGGAAGGCTTACATAGTAGGATGTTAACTCTACCTAAAGGGAAGATATAAGGCTGATCAGTTCTTGGATTTTACATGAACTATGAAGTCCAAATCTAGAGTTACATTTTAAATGTAAGACCTTTTAAGTTCAAGTTTAGGGAATTATTTCAAAAATCAAAACCCATGCATTTGAAGGCTCGGTCTAATTTTCTTGACTAACAATTTCAAATTAGACAAGTCCAACTTTTATAAGAACCTCTAATTTTGAGTTTAGACAAAGACCAATTCCAATTTATTTTTGGGAGGGTTCAAAAGTTGATTTTGATATTGTTTTGGTGTTCCCAAAGTGTTCCTACCATGTTGCCAAAAAGTTCTCATGACATTCCCTTAAATTCCTAAAGTTCCAAAAGTCTTCCTCAACATGTTCCCAAAAGCAACAACATGGAACAACAAAGAAAATTTAGCCAACAATTGTCTTCACTCACATGGGTTGTATTTGGGCCTTTATCTAACATATATAAAAAACATCTCAACATATTGGTGTAAAGGCTAATTTAATGTTATAATTGAAAATGCCTTTATATATTAAATGTTAAGGTTAGATCTTAAGACCCTAGAACTTTATAACTTAGACATAGGAATGATCTAGAACCTAGAAACCATAAACATTGTCTAAATTGAAAAACCCTAGTCCCTACCTAGCCCTAAGAATTGGACCATGTAAAAAACCTTAACTTGTTACGTCTAATTCTTGGTTAGGTTCAAATCCATAAAAACTTGTTGGATAGGGTGCTAAGGCCATGTTTGGGTCCATGTAGACTTATTGGGTTTGGTTACTACACTCCAATTTGAACCCAATCAAAAACCTGAAATTGGCCAACACGAATAGATATTTCATGTAAGTGTAGTTTTTTTGTAAATGAACTTTTTGATTTAAAGTTGTGACCAGTAAAGTTATCTTAAATTTTATACCTTATCCACCATAGTTTTCACATCCTTTGGGTCCCATATTTCTTTCCTCATGCCTTCTTTGAGGTTATTTTTGAAGTCCTAAAAGGTCCAAATCAAATACAAAAATTTCACATGGGATTCAAAAAGGATTATAATAACATTTTTTTCAACTCTGGGCCGCCTAGCATAAGTTTATGTTACATGGGCTTTTTAAGTTGTAGGTTTGTAATTAGGTTGTACATGCTTGAAATTTTAGGGTTGAAAGTTTTAATTATTTGGAGTTGAGGTTTTAAGGCTAGGTCTTTTTAAGGTTAAGGATTAGGGTTTTTACGGTTTAGGGGGGTTAAGGTTTAGGTTTTGAGGCATGGGTTTTGGATTTTTAGAGTTAGGGTTTTGGGGTTTACCTTTTAGGGTTTGGGGTTTTGAATTTAACTTTCAAGGTTTAGTTTTTGATTTTTAGGGGATTTTCTGAAAAGTTGAAGATTGAGGTTTTTAAAGTTTAAAAGCTAAGGTTTAGTGGGAAAATTTCACATGTATGGTCATGTAGAATGTTAGGGATGAACATTTTCTTTTGAAAAATACAAAGATGAGTATTTTCAATATATTTTAAGAGATCCAATGTACATACAAGAAGAAAGGTTTATCATGCAATGGATAAAAGGATAATAACTACTTTGATATGTAGACATGGTGTGATTTGGGCTCAAAAGATGAATGGAAATGTCTTGAGAAGAAATTCAATTAAATGAAACCATACTTTACACATTTGTTTTAAATGACATTTTTTTCCATTAACTTCTTACACTAAAGGTGCATGGACCTCACATCCAAGGTCATTGGAAAACACAATCCTAATCCAATTGCATAAGGATGGGCAAGGTACTTCTAGCGACAAGTCTAAGATTGCCGTCGTTTCTATTATAAATTCTTCTTCTAAAAATAACTTGAATTTATAATAAATAAGTAAATGAATTAGAAGAGCTAGGCCTAGGGGATTGGACAAAGGACACATGGGAGTGCATTCAATGAAACTTTTCTACCTATTCAATATGTTTATTTTGATGTGCATCCATAGCTTTCAAACACTCATAAATTTATGGGTGAAATTTATTCACATGCATAGATTTCATACCATTTAGATTTGCAATGCATGAGTTAATGAATTTTGAATATTTTCATCATTGAAAATCCAATGTAAGTAAAAATTAAAATTTAATGAATTTGGGCATGTGCTCTTCATACCATTGGGCAATCATCAATGAGTATGGTGCACTAAGGTAGTTTTGTGGTTTTCATACCTATGGTACTTGGGAGTTTTTAAATTTTTGAAAATCATTCATTGGAAATTCAAAAAATCCAAAAAATATAATTACAATATGTGATTAATGGCATACACTGTGTGCTAGTAAGAGAGAGAAGACAAATTCTTTGATTAACATTCGTAAATAGAAACCTTTTAACAAAATGCTATTACCTTTTTGTAAATGGTGGCTTCTATGTTAATCACTTCAATGTAAATTTAAAGTATGTAGGCCAATAGTAGCAATTAAAATAAGAAATGTTTTATGAAGCTCCAAAAGATGAACTATTGCACACAATAACACATTGAACATATGAATCAATTTATGGGTGAGATTTATTCACATGCATATTTTGTGCACAACATTTTTTAATTCATATTTTTTTGGTTTTTTGTTTGCATCATGTCTTTCATTCGATTTGCACATTTTTTATAAGCTTATCATTGTCAATGTTGTGCAAATCTACAAGTTTTAATGGCTAATGAATTTGCATGATTTCATGTACACAAAGCTTGAAGTTAATGAAGATAATTAAATTCAATCTTCCATATGTTGTTTTGCACTTAGCTTGAGGGGAGGGGCAAGCACAAAGGTAGTTGGATAAATTGTAATGCAAGAATTTGGCAACAATGAAAGCTCAACCATGATCACATATGTCATAATTACTTTTGTGATGACCATGTTTATGACAATTGTTTCTTTAGGCAATGATATGGGATGCAGTGTACCCTTTTTGTCACATGATGGATGTTGTTACACATGATTCTAATTTCTAGCAAAAATGTGTTGCTTGTGACATTGTGGGTTTATCCTCAATCTGGAAATGCGTTACTATAATTAAGATGTTAACTTATGGTGTAGTTGATGATCCATGTGGTGAATATTGCAAGTTGGGAAAGTCAATTGCAATGGAAGCACTAAATAGGTTTTATAGAGCTATGAAGAAGTGTTTTGAATCTAAGTACCTTTGTAGCCAAACAAGGTTAGCATTGACAAACAACTACAAATTAGTGTTGATTATGGCTTCCTAGGGATGTTTGCCAACTTAAATTGCATGCATTATGTTTGGAAAAATGGTCCAATGTCTTAGCAATATCAATTCAATAACAAAGATAAAACAACAACATTATCCTAGAAGTGATTGTAATTTTGGCATGCACATTTCAATTTTCATAGGGGAATAATGATCTAAACATTTTTTTTATCATAGTAATTTTGTTGCTTATTTCTTGCAAGGTGTTAGGTTTGATGTGAGATTCATGGTTAACGAGAACAAGTATGCTCAATATTACTTGCTTGTTGATAACATATATCCACATTGGTCGACTGTTGTATTAACAATTCATAAACCCTAGGGGGGGAAAATCACTTTGTTACTTCACATGAATTTTGCAAGAAGGATGTTGAACATGCATTTGGAATGTTGCAATCTCACTTTCACATTATTGTTAATTGTTGTTGGCAATGGGATCAAATATCATTTTGAACATCTAGATGACAAGCATGTTGCTTCACAAGATGATTATAGAAGATGAATGTAGTGAAAAACTACAACCTTTTGAACTTGTTAAAACCTTCAAATCAAACATATAATGAATTTCACTAATTTCACGTAAGGTACACAACACATAAAAATATTAAAATATTTTATTGATTAAAAAATAACCTCATGGAACACTTTTGAGCACTTAGAAGCAATAACCATACATAAATAAAAATTTTGGTAATTTTTCCTACTATTCTTTTCTTTATTTTTTGAATGATTTTTTCTTTTGATTTAGTTTTATGTCATCCAATTTACAATGTTGGGAGCTTTAATGTTCATAATTGTTGTTGTAGGTGTAATTGCACTGGGCATTGTGGTGGTCATTGATGTAATCAAAGTTATAGTAGTAGTTTATGAAGTTGATGGATGTGACATTGAAGATGCAATAATACAACATAGTTTGGGTTTTGTGATTTCCATTTGCACCTAAGTATTAGTTGAAAGGGACATATCCAACTAATGATTACAAATTGTTAAACCTATGTTATTTCACCCACCTAGTTGCAAAGGACAATGATGTGGCATTTAATTGCAAAGCCAATCATATTATAACTAGCCTTTTCTCATTATGCGATAATATTGAAATTCCATGTAAAAAATTCCCATGGTGTGTGACATGTAAAATGTAAAATGACGTGGATGCCATGTCAACCTAATCATTTTACTTGATTAGGTGTTATAAAAGGTGTTTTCCTATAAAAGTGACGTGTCAAAAAATTGTTCACACATTTTCAATTTTGAATTGCACACAACCAAGAACAAATTGCGTGTAAAATTCACTTGTCAACCTTTTTATTGGATGTTATGCGTTGATAAATATGTAAATGTTTGAGTCAATTCACTTTGCTAAAACATGGCATATATGATTACATGTTAAAAACTTAGGTTAGTTAAACAAAACAACTTAACATAGGTCACTTAAGTTTAAAACATAGGTTAGGTGAGAGCCTAGGTGGCATAACCTACACATTTTAACTGATATTAACCATGTATATTACCTTAGTTTATATTAAGGTAAATATGTTGCAGGAATAAATATTTGAATTTTGATTTCCTCACCGAAGGGCGAAGTCTTGACCATCACACCAACTTTTTTTAAATTTTAAACATTTAAAAAAACCTATTAGAGTGACTTATTTAACTTACCTTAGGCTACCCAAGCTATTGAAGCATGTACCTAATGGTTAGTTAGTTGGCTATTTACCTTAGGCTACATAAAGGTTTACCTAGATGGGTCTACCTAGGGGTTGCCTAGGTTAATCATGTGTTACCTAGGCTACCTATGGGTTACCTAAAGGTTACTTAAGCTATGCTACTTAGGGATTTTTAAGTTACTTAAAGCCTAACTAGGGGCTATTTAGGCTATGTTTTCATTTATGATATCTATAATGTCATGTGTGAATTTTCGATTAAATTATTTGTGATTTAAAGTCGCAACATTCGCCTAATAGTCACATGTATTATGTTTTGTTACATCCATGTGTCAAGGTTTCATTTGATATTTTTCCACTTGGAGATGTAGACATTCATAATTAGTTACAGAATGGGGATTAGTTGTTACCACTGGTCATGATTATATTGGTCAAAACAATGCTTCTTTGGGTTTTTCCAAGTCATGAGTCTTGCGTGCTTGGATTCACAATGCACTCTTGTTGATTTTGTTTGTTTTTTTCACCATTTTTGCACCTTGGAGGCAATTTGTAGGTGTGCTAGCACTATAAATAGCTTCGACATCCATAACCTTGATGTCAATTTTGTCCAAAGGAACACGATGTTCACACTCTTGCTCATTGGTATGACTTGTGGGGTTTAGTTTTTTCTATGAGGCTAATTTCTTCAAGTCATCACGCATGTTTGCTCACCTAGGCATGTCCTTCAACATGGACTAGTAATTGATGAAGGTGAAGCTAATGTGTTTCAAGTGCTTCAACTTGTAAAGCCCCACTACCTTTTACAAAGTGTTTTCATGAGAGATCCTACATTCATCCAACACAACCATAGATTGATAACAATTGCAAAACTTATCGATGTCATGTTTTATGACGCCCCATTTTATTTCCATGGATCTTGCAAGTCTTTCAACACCATCATGTTTGTTTTTGTTGTAGTCTTCACACACCTTGTCTCATAATGTGTTGCTTCTATGACCATTCCCCATATTTGGGTCTTTGTTGATGTGCAAGAAATTACATCAAAGTTGATATTCTTCTTTAGCAACAATATTTCACCCTTTTTCATATGGAAGCTTGTGGGATGGAGTCTAAAATCAATGCCGAAGGTGCTACTAATACCATGGATGCTTGTGTGATGTCAACATGATGTCACAAAAGTTGCCCTGAAATTGATTTGCAAGTCCTGTATTTTGCAACAATTTGCTGAATGAAAGAGAAAGTTTTGTGAGGGTCAGCTTGGTTTTTAGCTGAACTAAACAATCGGTGGAATAGTTATCAGTGCTAAGTTACCATTAGTGCAGGATTTTGAGTACCCAAGTGGAGATGCTCTTAGTGGCAGTAGGATACAATGGTAGAATCACTATGTGATGAGCCACTTGCTTTACTTAATTGATTAGTACTGGCCATACATAACCCCTAAACAACTCTTAACGTTTGGAACGTCCAGAGCAGAAAACACATGTATACATATAGGAAACACAAACCCTAAATCCCCATTCCTGCTGAAAACCACATATCGACAAAAAAACACATCACCTTGTGAGACATAACTTATCTTCTAATTTACTTGGGTGGGAGGTGGGGGAGTATGATAATTAACACTGTATGTTGGATATGTTAAATAGCCACACAGGTCCAAATAGAGGATGTGGGTGGATTTGCTCTAAGGCCAGCAATGGAGGAGGAAAAAAAAAAAGGAGGGGAGGAGGGGGGCAGGGGGGGGGGGAAGAGGATTAGCATTTGCCATACCATTCATTTTTTTCTATAAAAAAGAAACTTGAAAAAAAGGGATTTATTTTTTTAATAGTGAAAATTTGGCTAATTTTGCTGAGTTTTTGGAAATATTTGCCAAATTTTTTATATCACAAAATCGAGAGAGAAAAAAGAGAGGAAATAAAGCCCCTGTTTCCTTGTGTCTTTGACCTTTACACAGTGCCTGAACTTATGCAACAAGTTTTGCATTCTAAATGTTGAAAAGTGCAAACAATGTGTGCTCCTGTGTCAGTCAGGATGATGGTTCTGCTCCCTTCCTTAAGGCAAGTTGGAACCAACAAACAACAATAACAGTTTGAAAAATTAGGAAATGTTGTATGAAGTCCCCAAAAAGTGAACTCACATTGCGACATAATAATAATAACACCTGGTGAACATTTTTCAAAATGTGGGACCAAATGAAAAACTACATTGTTGTTCTCAAGTGCTCTCCCTTAATTAATAATATCATCTAGTAGACCATGCATGCATCAAAGAGCAAAACATTCCATGAAGTTCTCTCCAAGAACTCACAAAACATACATTCCATGAAGTTCTCCCCAAAATGAACTCACAAAACATACATTCCATGAAGTTCTCCCCAAAAATGAACTCACAAAACATACATTCCATGAAGTTCTCCCCAAAATGAACTCACAAAACATACATTCCATGAAGTTCTCCCCAAAAATGAACTCACAAAAAATACATTCCATGAAGTTCTCCCCAAAATGAACTCAGCACCTACCAGTGCACTGTGAAGGATGATGGATGAATGAATGCTAAGTGATCAAGAAACAGTTTTCTGTTGGGTTTGAGTTTCTCTGGTTAGCTAACCATCCATGGTGGTTAGCTCAGTTGCTTTTGTTTTTGTTTTTGGGTAGGTAGTAAAAACAGCCCTTACCTATGAATATAACCATCATCCAGTTACAGAGTATCTAGTTACCTATTTTCTTACCTCTCTACCTATATATATATATATATATATATAGGACCTACTTTGGTCCAATCCCAGTGTGTGGATTACCTTTTAGTGTAGTTGCTGTGAGCATCACTGGCCTCTTATAGTCGCCATACTAAATCTAAGAAAATGTTAGATTTGGACTCACAGACCCTGATTTGGTCTATACAGAGGATATTTATAACATTTATAAGAAATTTAGATTAATTCTGGGGGTGTTTAACATAATACTGGGACTAGGCTCGTATATTCAAATCTCAACAGCAACCCAACACTGGAAATCACTTATGTGAGACAATAGTAAGCTACCCAATTACATAACACCTAGAAAATTGAAAATAAAAAGGCCCAATGTGCTGCTGCTTACTTGAACCTTGTGGCTAGAGAAAAAGCTCTGTATTAATCCAAGGTTATATATTTTCAATTCAAAAAATATGTAATTTATTAATAGTGTTACTGAATTGTTTAAGTTTTTCACTTTGAAAGGGAATTTTACTAAGCTTATTTTGTGAGAAAAGGTAAGAGTAATGGTAACAAAGGTGGAGGTTTATCAATTTAATAATTATTTTCATAAATATAAGTATTGAAATATTTATGGAATTTATCCTACTAGTTCAATTAAAATTAATTTTATGATCATTTATTTTCAATTTCAAAGGGAAGTTTTCAAAGGTTGTATGAGAAAGAAATAAATATAATGGTAAAGGAGGCGGCAATTTTTTTAAAAAAACATTTGTGAGTAGTTGGGTTGGTGATCATCCACAAGAGGACTTAGCCAAATTTGGCTACACATATAATAGAAGATAGTAGAATATTTTAGGTTTTATGCAATAGATTAGTGACATGCTACAACTTAGAGTGGTAAAAATTGTGACTTCAAAAAACAATTCTTCATAATGTGGTGACAAAGTGCAAATTTTTCTCAAAAGAAAGCATTTCCACTTCTGGCAAGCCCTTTTTTTTTGGTTGCTAGGATGCGAACTTTCACGGCAAAAAAATCATGGAAAGAGGTGGTGGTAAAGTTAATGTGCTTTTTCATATCCATGTATGTTGAGAGGGGAAGGGAATGAGGTAGTTAGGCTTGGAAAATTCATTTTGAAAACACCCAAGATAATGTCATGAATGGCTTGAATCCATAAACTGAAAGAACATGCCAAACTAGATATACATTTTATTTAATTAACCTGAGTTTCATGTCCAAAAATTAATGGGGAAAAAAATTAAAATAAATAATTTTTATAAACTTTCTTTATATGTTGAGTGTTTTTGTTCCCATGAAACTACATGGAGCTCTATTCACATGCATTTGGAGAATTACAATGTTATAAAAATGATTTTTCTAAATTTGTGACGTAGTTGATGTGGCAATCATCATCCATAAGATGAATTAACTAGATTTGACTATAGAAAAACTATGAAAGTAACATTCAAGCGTCCTTTTTTTATTTAGCTACCTACTAGTATTTCATATGAAGTCTTGCGATTTTTCATTTTTAGAGTTTCTTAATGAAAATTGGTGATTAAAAACTCAAAAAAAAAAACACATTTCTTTTTCCATTTGAAAAAGAATTGCCATCTTGTGAAAATACATCCCAAAAAAGACACTCTGAGGTTACAAGCAGGGTAAAACCTTAAGGTGGGAGCATTCCAAAAATATGTGGTCACCTAGGCCCCTTATTTTGGTAATGTTTCTCACCCATGAGCTTAACCTATTTTAAAGCATGAGGAGAAGGTCATCATGAACCTTAACATTTGTAAATCCGTATGTGTAGGGAGGGGAGGGTTCTTACAACTACTTAAGAGTGGGAGGGATCTTACACCTCCAAATACATTTTTAAAAACTCCAATCAAGTTTTTAGCTTTCAACTACACCCCCTCCTTTTTTTTCTTTAAAAAAATTGAGGTAAAGGACCCATATGTAAACTACACATGTACATTAAAATAGGGTTGGTGTTTAATGGTTAATGTCCCCACTCACAAACATCAAAAGTCATTTTAAATAGTAAAAGATTACTTACACCTTTATATTTGGACCAATAATTATCAATGGCTAAATTCAACTCTAGAGTAGAGATGTTAAATAGAGCATCAAAGATGAAAAAAATAAATTTGAAGCATTTTTGCAAGAGGTGTTAGACAAAGAATTGAAGATTAAAAAAATAAAAATTGAATCATTTTTCTTAGAGATGTTAAATAGAACATCAAAGATGAAAAATCAAGTTTGAATCCTTTTTATTGAAGAGCAACAAGATTTGCATTATTCTATTGCAAGATTTAATAAAAAAAACCACTATAACAAAATGTGACCTTGTTCACCAAGTGTTTTCATTGTATTTTGAGTGAATTCACTAATTTCACTAAAGGGGACCCATTGAGGAGTTAGTGGATTCACTAGTTCACAAGATTAATGAACATTTTGTAGTAGGGAAAAGTTTTTAAGACTATTGGGTGGTAATGCTCTTACCTTACATATACATACCACAATAATATTAAGGTACCAAAAAAAGCCATGGGTAGCAAATGAAGCAATAAAAACTTTGATGGTAGATGGAGGTATTGGTTGGTAGCACCTTGCAACCCACCAAAATTCTAGTGGGAAAAAAACTATGGTTACACTAGCAAGGTTTGGCATAAATTAATATTGATTTTAGACATGCTGAAATTTTCGAAAAATATTTTTTTCTGAAAGAAAATTTTGGTTGTGTGAAGGAAGAAGAAGCAATCTATTGAAATATTTTGAGAACATTTTATTTGTCGAAATGGAATTTGAATAATTAATTAATTAATTATTCATTAGAGACCCAATGAACCTGCTATGCAACTACGCTATATATTAGGTACAAAGAATTTTTTTCTTTTTTGACACCAGCCAAAGGCAATTGTCGACAGGAATATGGATGCATGAATGGTGGATGGATGAAGAATGTGATCTGGAGCTAAACTCTGTGGAAAAAAAATGGATGAGAAACAAGGGACGTATTTTAGCCAGACACAAATGGTAGGCACACACATGAAGAATTCTTCTTTTTCCGACACTAGCCAGAGCCATTGACAGCAAATAATATATACGGATGAAAGCCGGATGGATGAAAGATGCAATCCATAGCTAAATTGCTTTGGACAAAATGGATAAGAAACAAGGGATAGGGTATTAGACAGTTTGGCAGGTAGCAACTTAACAACCCAAAGAATTTTTTTCTTTTTCAACACGGATGACTGCTGGATGGATGAATGAATGATGTGATCTGTGGCTAATTGTTTTTTTAAATGGATGAGAAAAAAAGGGGATGTAAAATGTGAAGGTAGGTGGATGAGAGGGGATGTTGTTCGTAAGGTAGCCGGCGTTGCGGGCGGTGCGAGCGAGAGCGCGCGCAATCCGCGTCAGTGAGGAATTCTTTCCTCTCTTTCCTCTTCTTCTACTACTCGTGGCAGCGAGCCAGCTCTAAAAGCAAAGCACCCAGTTTTGCGGTTGTAAGAATCATCGGAGATCATTGCTGCCCAGTGCCGCTACTGCCAGAAGAAGAAAAGCAGGATGCAGGATTGGATGCGATCTGCCGCGTTCTTCCACTACCGCACATTCTCCACCTTCCTGCTCAGGATCATCCACCTTCACCTCCCCATCCATTATAGGCTAGGCTAGGTACTCTTGAAAATCCTCAGCTGCGGCTCAGTCAGTCCCGAAAAGGATGCACCACCCGCACACCCAACACTAAATAATCTCTGCCACAAGCTCAAAACAACTCAGCTGCTGCTATTTGTTGCACAACTGGCGGTCGTTGCAACCAACGCAATAATTTAGACTTCTTCATTCAACAAGTGAGAGAGAGAGAGAGAGAGAGAGTGGGTGTGAAAGAAAGAGATAGAGAAAGTTGAGAATCTCAAAACTTAAGTGTAGGGTAAGGTCCAAGGCCCGGGGTATTATAGTGTAGGGTAACGCCTGAGGCTGCAAGCATTCTCCAACTAAGGGCCCATGTGAGCTACAGCCAAGGCACACCTGAGGGCGTTGTTACATTGGGTCTTGTGATACTCGGAGGGTATTTGGTGAATGTCGTGAGAATGAAACAACAACAAGAGGCATTTATTTCAGAAAATGGAATGCTCCAGATGTGAGCAAATCATTCTTTGAAATATTTTTGCACACTCTGTAAGAGTTGCGCACACATGCACTACAAATCTGGGCAGAGGTTTTTACAGGGTAGTAGGTTTAAAGGCCCGCAGACAAGGGGCAATACCAGAATAAAGTGTTTGCCTGAGGTGGTAACCAAGGGCAACACCGAATTCCGGTAATGCACCCCTCCAAGGGCCTTACTGTGTGTGCATAATGACCAGTGTGGAGTGGGTATTGGTTTTCACCGGGTATTAAACGGGTATATGCATAGATTTTTTAATGCGTAATGGAAGATTCCTGAAAATCTTCTCTTTGATAATGGACAGCAAACTACAGAGGGAAAAAAATCCCAGCTCCTTATGGGCTATTGTGTAATGCGTTTGGGACCACCTAGGAATGCGCCAAGCTCAGTTTTGCTCAGTTTGAAATCTTGTTCAAAGATTACACTCATGATCATGAAATTTTAACTTAAAGATTAATTTAACTAGTAAAGTGCATTCCATAATTTTTTAAATGATTATAAAAATTATATTGATAAAAATAATTACAAATATTCCTCGTGTAAAATGATTTAAAATATTACAATACTTTCTTTGCCATTGTAATTTTTTTAATACAATAATTTATCCATTTTATTCCTTTATTTATTTATAATAAGTAAATAATCTCATTATAAATTATGAATTACATATAATTGTAGAATTTTTGAATTGACACTATATAACCTTCCATTAATCTAAAGCTTTTTCCCCTGACCATGTGGTTCTAGTGGACAAACATTTCAAAACAAAATGTCCTTCCTTAAGGAGGTAAGATACCTCCTCTGTTGTGGAGTTCATCTTACTTTTCATAAGAGTTCCTCCAAATACAACCAAAACTTTTGCTTTATTTGTAGGGTAAAAACTTAGGGTGTGGGTGTTTCCAAAAATAAAGGGCCTAGAACACAAGAGTAGGTGAGTCAAGCCAGTTATTTTGGGACCAAACGTCCCCCACCTCAAGGGCTTTACCCACTATAAGGCACATGCTGAAATTTTTCATGAACATACATAGATCACAAGGTGTATGAGCGGACGGTTCTTATACATACTCCTTAAGAGCAACCAAGATCTTATGCCTACAAGTAGGCATAATTTCCCTCCCATTCTTGTGTAGTAGATGTAAGATCCATCTTGTTTTCTAGGAAGGGTATATTTATTCTTTAGTAAAGGTCAAGGTTTTAGGAGTCAATTTTAGAAGGTGGAAAATTCAATTCTTATATGAAGCCCAAGAGATTGAAATTTAGGGTAAAATCCCATGGCATGGGCGGGTGGGGGGATTCCCAAAATAAGGTGTGGAGGGCCTAGCCTGATGAGATGGTAGCCCAATCCGACCTTGCATTTTGGGAATGTTAGTCTTTTGCTAGATCCAAAACGAAAACCAACGATTTTCATAGAGCCCATTTCTAGGTCTTCTCACAGCCCTGCCACGGCATAGCCATGATCTTTACTCCATCGTAAAGCCCTCGAGTGTGGACTTTACCAAAATCAGGCCTGTACTTAGCTCTGCCTTGCACAAGCCCTTATTCCAGTAAAGCATCTGTCCATGGGCTTTAGCTGAATGGGGCCTGTGATCAGCTTGGCATTGAGTGTTTCATCATACTAAAAAAATTCCAGGAAATATGTTCACTATAAAATGAAAAAATTGCACAACGTTATTCATTGTTCATACTTTTCAAATGAATAAAAAATTCAAGAAATGATGCAATATTAGCATTATTCCAGTAGTAATAATACCAGGAAAAAGCCCTTTTTCTTATTATTATTACAGGGCTACTGTATTCTGAGAATCATGGTTGAAGGTAAGTACAAGAAGCTGGTGGCTCGTTCATGATGATAGTTGGCTCAGTGGGTGTCTTGTTTTTGGACCATTGCAATGGTATCACAATCAAACAGATTCATGTTTCTAACTTTCTGCTGTCTATACAGCCTCCTAAAGGCCGGACAAAAGCAACAGTAAAGTGTAATGATACTGACAAGTAACTTGCAATTTGGGAACATATTTGGTTCTCTTTCGTTGTTGGGAAGCAAAACCTCGTTGTATTATGAGTGTGTGTGCCAGGGACAGGTACAGGCCATTGTGCCTGGGAGGATTTTGGGCTAGCCTGGAAGGATTTTGAGCCTAAATTTTAGAACATGTAGTAGAAAAAGAGGCACATTTGTCTGTATCTCATCATAAACTTGTCCCTCTCCATGTAATATGTGTTTTTTATAATAATTCAATAATGTGTTCAAAATTAAGTGTTAACGAAATGTTAATACAATTATTGATAGCATTGTAAGATATTATGGGTGAGCCTAGTATGGTGAGCTTGAATTTCCAAACAAGCACATTTGCTTGTACACAATGTGACAAAATTATTGATGGTTTTCATGTGGATTTGCATATTGTGGTTAAGTGGATTTTGCAAAATGATCTTGTAGATAATAGTTCTTGATACTTGCACAAGCTAGGTTTGGTAGACCTTCACATGGCCCATCCATTCTCCCTTCCAAGGGAACTAAAATAGAGGCTGACGGGGCCATAGGAAAACCATTCCATAGGAAAACCATTCGGTCTTAGATGATGATGAGCTACTTGGGCCATGCTTGCCATAATTGATGCCTATTGGAACAACTCTTGATAAGCACAAAAGGAGAAAGAACCCCCCCCCACCCCCCCCCCCACAAAAAAAAAAAAAAAACACTAACAACCTAGCAAAAAAACAAAAAGAAAAACAACCACAACGTTTTT
>Ga0116227_10009296_pt1 | contig 17921 bp, 11 predicted proteins | sample S1TSphgellanicum_FD_89693 | JGI IMG/M metagenome (GOLD analysis project Ga0116227, IMG submission 89693) | Host-associated microbial communities from peat moss isolated from Minnesota, USA - S1T2_Fb - Sphagnum magellanicum MG | ecosystem: Host-associated > Plants > Peat moss > Unclassified... | reverse complement strand
GTAAGGTGCACTCGACTGTCCTGCGTAGCCTGGGTTATACCCATAGGCGACAGGAGGCGGAGGAGGAGCGTACCCATACTCACCAGGAGGAGGATACACATACTCCACCCGCTCTTCATACGCGTAGGGAGGAGGAGGAGGAGGAACTCCATAATCCCCACCCTCAAACCGTTCCTCTCTGTATTCCTCATACCGATCAGGTCTGTAGTACTCCTCCTCCTCATCACGATGGTGATGATGATGGTGCGACATGATGTCGATCTTGCAAAAATATACTATCCGGCACTCCTGCAAAAATCTAGTCTCTGTATGACCACTCAAGATCAACTCTAGCTCGAGATTAATGATCCGGTTCTGACGAAAGACTTGCTGAAAACCTGCACGAGCTTGTGAACTAAACGGACTTACAATCACACGACCAGTGCACACAACACTAGATCTTAGAGGTCCTCCTGCAGCTTCAGGTGTACAAGATCTTTCTACAGATTTTTACAACAAAAGAACAAGTCTCGGATTTTAGCATCAACGACACTGAGGGATTTTTTTTTGACGAGAGCTGCAATTCCCGATTCTACAGTTTTATGCGCAGTCGCGAAGCGTGTGGAGTTGTTCGCCGGAAGCGAAAGGAAGAACTCGACGTCTAAACGCGTTGCGTCGGATTCTCGCGGGGCAGCTCTGTCGAAGCGACGAAGCGCTTGAAAGTTGACTCGAAATTTCCAGAAAAAAAGAAAAAAGAAAAACAGAGGAAAGGTGTGCAGCTGGTACCTAGTGCCCACTATTTCATATGTTTCAAGAGGAGTGGACTAAAAAGCTTTATTGTCTTAGCTTTTCATTCATTCATTCATCCATTTATGAGACTATTTTTCATCCACTTATGAAACTACTTTTCATCCATGTATGATACTAGTTTTCATTCATACATGATAATAATTTTCATTCACATATGAGATTAGTTTCCATATGTTCAGGTGTAAGACATGTATGAGACTAGTTTTCATCCATATTTGAGACTGGTTTTCATTAATACATGTTTTCATTCATATACCTATGAGACAAGTTTCCATTCTTGTAATAATGAGACCAGTTTAAAGTTTGGGTTTCTTTCCATACCAGTTTTTTTGGCTGGAGATTATTAAAAAAAGGAACCAAAAATAAAGTCGGTTTTTGGGGGTTTACAATTTTCAGATTTCAAAAAACATTTTATTATAATTTCTAGGTATAGTAGGTTCCTGTAGGTTGCCAAAATTTTAATTTTCAAAAAATAAAATCTTGTTGATAGCCAAAATTTGGTTTTTTAACACCATACCATTGTGGGTGCTGGTTTACTCAGGGCGCAGTGGTACTATGGTATAAATTGAAAACCCCAAAGTGTTTTTTTGGGGATCTCCTTCTCTGCAATCCAGTTCTCCATTTGTTCCCAGAAAGAGAGGAAAAAAGAATAGAAGTTTCTTTTGGGTTGATTCTAAAGATTAAACCTAGATGGGGTTTCTGAGTCACAATATAACATTTCTCAGGTCATATAAATGGGCCACCCTGAAACCCTAGGCAATATTTAAATGGAGGCTTCACTCAAGAAGGTGAAGGTACTAATGAAAAGTGTTGGTTCATGCTAGTACATTGCTGAATAACGTAAAATTGTTTTGTGTATAATCTTTTGTACTGGTGGTCCTGGCATTTGTTTTTCCGATGTCACAAGCCTTTGAAGAAATTGGATTGTTCAACACTTGTTCCAATTGCTACAATAACTTAATTGTGCACATGGTGCTCATCCAATGTTCTGTCACACTCTTATGTTTGACTCTCTTTGCTTTGGGAATCAGACCTGTAATTGAGTTCAGAAATGCACTGCAGTGAAGCGCTTGGAAAAATGAAGAAAGAAATGACATACTTTGGTTTAGTGGTTTTTGGGTGGTGAATTTCTGTCATTTTCCCAATAATTCATCCAAGTTTTTGCTGTTTTTATAAAATATTGCCACAATTGTCTAAAATATGAAATTGTGCTTAAGATTTTTTTACTTTCTCATTTTGAATATTGGCAAATTTGACTATATATACTTATGGATGATCAACACATGAGTCAAATCACAAAATTGAAAAAAAATCATTGCTTTGGTTCAGTGGGATTTTTCTTTCATATTTGTGATGTAGCTGAGCTCGCCATCATCCATGACACAGTTTAGCCAGATTTGGCTATTAATGGGATATGAAAGTAATTTAAAAATGATTTCTTGGCTTCATGCTAGAACCCAATAAAGAAATCTGGAGATATTTAAAATAAAACTGAAGAAATTTGGCAAGTAGAAAAAAATTAACCCATATTTTAGCCATTTCGAAAGAAAAATAGCCAACTGACTAAACTTAGCCAAAAAAAAAGAAGGCTGGAACTTGAAGTGTGTTGGTTTGGTTGACCATATCTGTGTGGCGCGAGTTAATATAAGACAATATTGTTATCACTCCTGAGACAATAGAGACATCCAAAAGTCAGGAAAAGACAGCGTGAGTACCCCGAGTTTGGTCATACACAGGGTAAGATTAAAAAAAAACGTGCAAAAAAGTACATTAGCATTCAAGGGCGGGGGGCGGGGTGAAACTCAGAAAGCCATCAATTTTGTTCTGAGTTTCACCCTGTCTTTCTTTTTTCCTGAGCCCCTCCACGGCTGCTACATAGATTTTCACTGCTCCTACCTATACAGCAGTGTCGGGCGGATATCCTGAAAATCCGGATATCGTGACTGGATATCGCTCTGGATATTATTCTTGAAATCCTTATTCTTATCTCTGGATCTCAAAATAATGATATCCGCTCATATAATATCTGAACAGAATATTTTTTTTGAAAATATGATATTAAATCATATAGGGCAGATATTAAATCCGTGCCTGGATATGGGATATGAAAGGGGTTTAGGTTTAAGGTGTAGACTTAAGACATGTAGGTTGTTAGAAGGATCAAAACAAAAGTGTGGGTGCTAGTGTAGGCCATTATAAGGAAAAAAAAAGCTGTGGGTGCCGGTGTAGGCTGTTACAAGGGAAAAAATTGCTGTGGGTGTTGTCATTAGACTAAAAAAACGAAAACCCTAAATCTAGAATAAAATGGGGCTCAAGCTCATCTCAGGCCGAATTTTTTCAATAAGTTTTTTTCCCTTTGTTTATTGTCATTTCTTTTGTTTTCAATATCGTGCTTTTTGTTCTTTTGTTTTAATTCTTTTTGCTTTTGGTTTGTGGTGCAAGGCTTATTACAAATTGTTTTGGAAACAAACATAAATTCTTATACTTTTGACAGTTTTATATCTTTGTTTACTTGTCAATATTTTGCATTATACTTAATTATGCACAAGAGGACTATTATCACATCACACAACAAAACTTTGTATTTGTTTCTTTAAATTTTTCCACCATTTGGCCTTGTAGATTAGTTGTGAAAGATGGAAGGGTCAAATGACATTAATAATCAAATAATGCAAATTGAAGAATATATAATATGCATAAATGATGAAACTAAAGTTAATTAAATAAAGGAAAATAAAGAAAACCTAAGCTTGCAAACTGAAATAAGTAGAGTGTTAAAAGAATCTGATGAAAAGAAAACTAAACAAATTTTGCAATAATTACATACTCAAAGAAAAAAATGGCGTCTTCATATTAGAAATGCACTTTGTTGGTCTTTTTATTGTGTTAATGATGATTCGAAAATAAATTTGGATGTTTTTCAAATGATGCGTTGTTTATTGTGTCATTTTCAACCTATTGTTTTTGTGAATTCAAGAAAACAATTAAAGAAAGCTTTGTTAACATATTATAAAACAAGTGGCATAACATGTCTATAGAAACATCTTGATGCAAATCATTTAGTAATTTATAAAAAATTTCAAGAAAAAAATAATAATCAAGGGAAAGAAAATGTTGAGAAACAATTTGCAAAAAAAAGGTTCTCTTATTTCCAATTCTTCCATATCTGAATTTTTTGCTTCAAAAAATCCCTTCAAAAAGGATGATGTGGAATAAAAGATGTTATTGGAAAATCTTGCACTTTTAATAATGAAAAATCACTTGCTTTTGCAATTTGTGGGGAGTTTGTGGTTAAAGCGTTTAGTGTTACAATTATGTCCTTGTGTTCAATTCCTTTCTCGAAAATTATTTTCAAACACAATTTTGCTTGAATTGGTGGAAAAAACTAAGGAAACATATGTTTTGCCTTTGTTAAATGATTATAGTTGTGCTATTACTAGTTTTGATTTGTGGATGTCCAAGGGTGCACATGATGTGTTTATCTTGGTCATAAATTTTTTGGGATCTTATTGGAAACTAAAACATGTTACTTTTGGTTTGTTTGAAGTTGTTGAAACTACAAGATAGGTGTTGATTAGAAATCTTATTGAACTTTTAGATGCATATGGCTTGAGAAATAAGATCATAGCATATGTGAAGGATGAGGGTTTAAATGTAAATATTTGAAGTCTATTGTTAAATGTGAAACTTTAGGTTTGGAAAAAAACTTTCAAGGAACCTATTTTGGTCATGTTTTTTCCAAAGCGTGCTAATATGCCACAATTGATGACAAAGTTTGTAAGAACTTGAAATATGTGTTTATTAAATTTGCCTAGATATATTTGCAGAAATGCATTACTTGGCCAAAGAAATTTGGTAAAGGTTGTAAAAAATGGAACAAAGTTTGCATTGAACTTGGTTTGAAACCCAATAAATTAAACATTTTAGTGAAAACAAGGTTAGTTTGGTTTTAAGACATTTACCTCTTTGTTCCATTTTTGCAAGCTATTGTTTTTAGTTTATTTTAATTACAAGTTGTTTTGTTAATCCTTGATCTACTTCTACAAGTTTACAAGTAAAATCATCCTATTTTAAGGGGCATTACAATATAAGGCAACAATTGTCCTTTGTTATAATTGACAAATTATAGTGAGGATTATTAGCCGTGTGTCCCTCCCCTTTTAACTTGGCACATATCTCAAATAATTGTTGATGTTTTGTCTTCAATTATAAGTGTTTGTGTTGAACCAATTTGTGGGCATTGGTTAGTTTTTGATGTTTTGAATGCAACAATCACTATGAGCCTAAAACTTAAAGAAGAATTTGAAATTTCATCTAACTTGCAAGATTTAATTGATGATGATTTTGTTGTAGCCCAGGAATTATCATTGTTTGCATCTAGCACTAGAAGAAAAGTATGAGGCATTTTAGATGGTTTTTTTCTCATTCTTTAAAAAGTATGAAAAAAATAAAGCACATAACATGTTGTCTTTGATGTTAGACCTTAGATTTAAAACTGCAAGGTTGGTTTCATCTTTTATTGGTCAAAAGCAAGTTGTTTCCATTGTGGAAGAGTATGACCAACAATCCTTTGAAATGCTACCACATCCTCCACCATATGGTAGAATTTGGACCTATTATAAATATGGAAATTGATGAAAAAAATTGCTTGGACATTTTTGAGATGTTTGTTGGAACCAATGAACCAACAAAGGAAGTGGTGAACAAGGAGTTGTTGATGTTTAGAAGGTTTCAAGTGGATCTTAAGGACATTCAATGTCCTTTAGAGTGGTGGGCGAGTCTTTATTTCCAACTGTGGCATTTTTTGCTCATTAAATTTTTGGCATTGTTACTTTTCAAATAGAAACTAAAAGAATTTTTTCATTGACTAGAATTCTTAGAAATTTGAGGAGATGTCACTTACAATCAAATAATTTAGATGAGATAAGATAATTTTTGTTAATAAAAATTGACCTAGTGATCCTAGGGTCGGTTGTAGTTCACCTTTTAGTTTGATAGAGTTGATTGAGGTTGATGTTGCTTTACAAGAAGAATTAGACTAATATGAAGGTGAATTTGAACAAGATGAACTTTTGGACTTATAATTTGTAAAATATTTTTGAAAAAAAATTTGCTTTATCGTGTTATCCGGAATGTTAGGTTATCCAATGGATATTAATTTTGACGAATATCTGATCATACTGAAATCCGGCAATAGATTTTTATTTTTTTATGATATCCTTAAAGGAATTACAATTGATTTTAAAAATAAAAATAAAAATAACCGGAACAGGTTGATAACAAATAGGTGGATAACTGGAAATGGCGGATCAAAAAAATGATTATATCTGCCCAACACTGCTACTATAATTCCTTTGAACCTTGTGCATTAAATGCTGAGATTCAGCATTTCGCACTGAGTTTCAGCATTTCATGCTGATATTTCCTTCGCTGATACCACTAAAAGAGGGGTTAGGGGGTGAAAGACAGGGTGAAGACAAGGTGAAGACAGGGTGACTTAACGGATATCTTTAATAGCCTACTGTTATGGGACTCTTGTTATCAAAATGAAGACAGCACTGTTCACTAGAGTTATCCTTGAAGTCACCCTGTCTTTGGGCCCCAGTTTGACCCTGTAATCCCTATTTCATCCTCAATTCCAGTGTAGGTGTAAAGTGAGCAAAACAATTTATCCTTTAATGAAATTAGATAGCCTATCAGTAGAGATTTGCGGAGTTAGTTTCACTCTGACAACACTGGACCTAACCAAGAATATGAGCAGCAGTAAAGGCAAATTGGGAACTGGGGGTGAACCTGCTGTGAGGACGAATTTAGGTGAGATAACCAGTTTCATGCCCTCTTTTTTTTTTCTTCTTCTTTTCTTATTTTCATATGGGCTGTTTTCATCCTGACTTTGGATTTCGTCCTCAGTTTTGGAAAAAAAAACACTGGGTCAAAACTGGGCCCCTGTGCCCCCAGTTTGGGGTATTTTGTGGATAACTCTTTGAGTAGAATAATGTGATTTTTTTTTTGGGTGATAGTGAATGTGTAGGTAAAATCAGTGTGGGATTCTTAGTTAAAGCAAAAGCACTTGAAGAAAAAAAATTCCCAGAAATCCTGCTTCTTATCTTGACATTCACAAGCCAAGAAAATCAGCTTTAGGGTAGAACATATTGCACACTATTGGCACTTATTCATAGAATATATTGCCCCATTCAAACTTGCATACATCTTCTGAAGGATGGTTATCACTTGGGAAGTTTCACTACATCACAAATTTTGGACAAAATTAACACCCTGATATCTATTGTCAAAATTCAAGATATTTAGAACGGTAATAGCTAGGTTGTTTATAATAGAGAGAAAATAAATTTCTTCTTGATTGTGGTGGCAGGCAAAATTTCGCAGGTTATTAAACATCGAAGGACCTTGGGCCAGATGTCTTTTGAACCGCCAAAACTAGATATTTGTGAAAGGTTGCCAAACAGAGTAACACTTTTTTGGGCAACTTTGCAACAAAGTTCTGGGAAGAGTACAAAGGCATAAGATTGGCATCAAAGGAGGCATAAAGCACTTGAAGAAGTATCCTTGTGTATTTGGAGGGCACATTTTCATCATGAATATCCATTTAGAGAATTGAAGGGATATTATGGCTACTCCTTAAAAGTCAGGGGAATCTTATGCCTATAAGCGTCTTATGCCCACGTTATGTATACTCCTTAGGCATGGGGATCTAAGCCCTAAAAGGATAAAATGTAAGATCCTCCCTACTCTGAAATAGTAGGTGTAATACATTCTCTGTTCCTCCACCTTGTGATCTAGGTAAACCCTACACCCTAGGTTGGTGATAATATTTGTGGCGTGCTTTACTTCAAGTGGGTAAAGTCCAAGGGTGGGGATTCTAAATAACCTCTAATGAGCTCTGTTCGGACTTGTCTTTTTGCAACTTGTTGTAACAAAGCTTGTTAGGGTATATTTAACGTCATCCTGACATTGACACATGCATGGCTGGGCTCAGCTGCAACCTCATCCTAGGCCCCTGTTTTGTGACTCTCCCCCCACTCTCCGGATTTTTTGTACACAAAGTCCACCCATCAATTTCTTGGTGCTACTTCCTAGCTTGGATCGAGGAAAATTTTGCTGCCGTTTTTCTCCCACAGTGCATGCTCCTTGACCTTCTAAAGAAGTTCCAAAGACTTTTACTTGAATGGTCTCTTCAGCTACATGGAACTTGAGCAAGTGGCTCCTCTTTTCCATTGCTTCTATATTACTTTACAAAGAATTATCACAATAACTTTAGGAATATTACTTTTCATGAACCCCTTAACAAGCTTTTAAGAGAGAGGACACAATTGCCTACTTAAATTTGTGTACTACATTTTTTTCTTTACTTTGAGTGCTTAAGGAGTTTACCCAAAGTCACCTGAATTCAACCTAAACAAGCAGCTCATCACATAATGGCTCTGCCCAATGTTATATGACTGTGATCAATATTTTATTCCAAAAATCAACTTCTTAGGAAGGAAAATAAAGAATCTTTAGGAGTAGTTTATTTTTTGAGATTGAATATTCAAAATTAATTAATTGTTTGGGAAGCATGTGCCAAAACCTGCCAAGTTATTACAGTATATGGAATGTTTGGAACCTAAAAGTTTGAAAATTGAAATGTTTGAATTTTGATGTGTGAATATTCAAAACTGAAATTTGACATTTGTATGTGAAATGTTTGGAATCTGAGATTTTGAGAATTAAAATGTCTAAATTCGGATGTGTGAATACTTAAAGCTGAAAATTGAAATTTGAAACCATTATGCGAAGTGTTTGGAATTTGAAAATTTGAAAACTAAAATGTTTGAATATTGAAAATTGAAAACTGAAATGTTTGAAAACTAAAAAATGAAAATTGAAATGTTTGAATATTGAAAATTGAAAACTGAAATGTTTGAAAACTAAAAAATGAAAATTGAAATGTTTGAATATTGAAAACTAAAAACTAAAATGTCTAAATATTTTACCTTCATCACAAATTGCAGTGACAAGCTATCATGACTATCTAATGACTTCATCAGCTTTGCAACAAACTAAAAAAAACACAAAATTCTATAGCAAAATGTTTTTCAACAATTTTGCCAAAAATTCTTTTTCTTCTAAACTGCAAAGATTGTAACAAATTAAAACATCCTTTCCTTTGCAAGTTCCAACATGGTGAGCTCCCCATGATCTCCCAAATTGAAAGGCTAGAATTCTTTCAACTTTTGCAATGGTTATCAAAACCTAACATTCAAATACCTGAAAACCTAATGTACTTAGGGTTACATCCATCCAAACATGGAATCAACTACATGAAAACCTAATGTACTTAGGATTACATTCACCTAAACATGAAAAATTATATCCATGTGAAAATTTTCATTTTATGAACACTTGTCATCTTCACATTGGCCAATGAGTGACCCAAAATTTTATTCCCAAGTCCAAATCTTGCACAGATGCATAGTCTTCTCCTTATGGGCAAAATCAATAAATGCCTTGTCCCAAGATGTAGGTAAAGCTCACATACTCAGTTGTATAAAGAGAAAATAGATTTCACATTTCCAAAGTTGTCCCTTGAGTTGACGTGATTCACCCTCATGTTGAAGAGTAAGCAAAGATCAGATATGAAAATAGTTTAAACAAATTTTGACGCTAACCAAAGCTGTCCAAAGTTGCATGAAATGAGAAAAATCTACATCCATACACCCTAGGTGTTGGTATTGAAATATACCAAATTGGGGAGATTTGTGCCTCAACAAGAAAAACCCTATGGTGTTATACAAATAGAAGTGTACCACAAAAACTTGTCTATTCACCAAATAAGACTCAAGCTAAATATAGAAAGGCCAGTTCATATTAAATTAGTGTAGTCTATGTTGTTGGCCTAAGTGTGAATTGGTTACTCAACCAACTTTTCCTTCCAAATCATTTTCTGTCATTTAATTGAATTTTCAGTGACAAAAAATTACTAAAACAATAATATTTCCAAGACCTTAAGGTCTAGAAATTTCCAAATTGCCTTCATTACATCCTAATCAGAGAAGGCTTTCTAACAATACCAAGATCACATCCAAATTGGTGAGCTGTGCTCTTTCAATTTCTAGTACCGAAAAGTAAATTGTTGACCGTTTAAAGAGTGTAAACATACCAACAGTGAAAGCCCAGATTTCCCCAAGTTTTTTTCAAAATATGTTTCCAAAATAGAAATAAATTGCCACCAAAAGAATCACTTTTTTCCAACTTGTTTGAAGTGTGTTTTTAACTTGATGTGTAACTTGATTACACAATTACTTAGGTAATTGTTTAATGGGGTAGGTTGGGTGTAAGATTCCATCATTTGGTCATGGTGCATTAACTTATGTCATGTGCACCATGTGATGTTGTTTCCTTGTGATTAATTGTGGAATCACATGGGGAACCATGTGATGTTGTTTCCTTGTGATTAATTGTGGAATCACATGGGGAAACATATGATTTTGTTTCCTTATGATTTTGTTTCCTTTTGATTATTTGGGGAACCATGTGGTGGATAAGTTTTAGGAAGTTTCTTGATTAGTTTCCTTTTGGTTAGTATATAAGGAGGTGTTTGTGACCTTGAAAAACACCTTCATTTGTACAAAGTCATGGTATGAATACAAAGTTTGTGAGAATTTAAGTTTTGATTTGGAAAGGCTTTTGGTTTTGGTGTTGTTTGTGTGTAGTTTATGGTAGAAGAATGGGAGGCTTGCATAGCTAATAGAAAGGTGGGAGGATAATTTTACAACCAAGAACATAGATTTCATAGCTATGTAGTAATCATACATAGTTTCGGTCCTAAACCCATTCATGTTGTACATGTCCACCAGAAACAAATTGAACAGGTTGGATACAGCCCCATCCATTTTTGGAGATTCCCAAAACCAGTTTTGCTGCATTGCATTGACTTTATATTTTCATTTGTCTCTTACAAAGATAGATCTAACATGGTCCCTATTCTCTACAGAGAAAGGTCAAATGGGTTATGCCCTTCTGCTCAATGTCTTTTTTTCACCCCTCAATTTTGTGATGTAATGGAAGACAACAATCATCCATAAGGAATCTGGATCTCAACTATGAAACCACCACTTGATGAGATTGAAACTTGAACTTTAATCAAGTTACATAGTCCCTTTCAAAACATAAATGTCAAGTTCTTTAATCATATAACTGCAAAGTTTGCATTAAGTTTTTTTTGAAAATGCAACAATGAAGCCTTGATTTTATCTTGTGACAACTTAACTTTGGGCAAACCTTATGAGATAAATTGTGATGAAGGTGTTGAGTGCATGTTGTGTTGCCAAGCCAAAAATAAAAAGAGGTTATGTCATTATGACCTTTTCTTTAAAGTTCTACTCAGGAGCTATTCTTGGTTAACTGGAGTAATGCTAGGTGACTACAATGTTGTGATTGGGAATTACTGTTAATTCGTCATACTAATGCTAAGTAATTAACAATGTTAGGATCAGTTTCCAGTTTGCAGGGTAAAAATACGGGTCCAGGTTCTTGTGACCTGGACTTGAGATAGCACCCTTTTGTTGGAATCAATGGAAGAATCAGACTGTGGAATTAGTCCTTTGCTAGATTTGATATTGAAATTTGAATTGTGAAAAAACATTTAAAAACCCAAGGTTAAGATCTTTAGATTAAATTTATTATTATCATCATTATTTTAATAGAAAGTTTATAAGTAGGTTCAACTTTATAATTAGATATTAAAATTTTAAAAAAAACTCTGTTTTATTTGTATTATTTGTAAAAATTTATACTCATACAAGTTTTAGCATTGGGGAATGTGTAACATGTACATAGAATTGAACCAAGTTCTTGAATCAGGCTCAAAAGTTCCAGAACTTGAAAAAATGTGTTAAAATTGAAACCAAAAGGTTTTAAAGTTGAAAATACTAGATTTAAACCTCCAACCCAAGAACCTCTACATATGTCTTATAATATCCAAATCAAGATTAAAGATTCCCTTTAAAGAAAGAACCAGACAACATTGGTGACTACCAACTGACTAACTACACCATGACTTAACTAATAATACCGAATTCATCTGTTCCTCTTCTCCCAAAAAACTCAGCTACTCTTCTCCCCTTGCCAAAAGGAAAAATATGTGGGCCTCTTCTTTACCTGTTGCCTTACATTTTACCTTGTTTCATTGGATGTTAGGGTTTTTTTCTTCTAACTATATTTTTTCCCAAATTTCTCCTCCACTAATATCCCACTTCCATGGTCATGGGTAACCTATGTCAGTAAGGTTATTAATGTTAGTTTCGTGCAATGTAAATGAAACCAAACCCAATCTTGAACTAGATGGAGCTTCAAAACTTGTGAGGAATCTCCAAAACTGAAAATTTTATCAGTTAAAAAAACCATTCTCAAAATTGCACTGAGGATTCTATGAAAAAAAAAAGAAAAGCAAAAAACTAAGCAAAGGTTCCTTTGAAAATCAAGAACCAAACAACACTTCTTGGAACTTGCCATATGGGCCACAGAAAAAGGCCCAGATGTTATTGTGAACTGTGAGCTTGTTTTCTTAGTCATTCATTGAACATTTCCTATTTGAACCATAGCTAGTTAGAACTGGCTGTGTGGCTCACAAAGCACGTGAGCAGGTGCTATAATTGTGAACTGCGACTTCTGGTTTTTTCCTTATGGAGGAAGGTTAGTGCGTAACAACCTCGGAGAGAATTATTAGTGTATTTATAGGGCAGATTACATTTAGTAATCAGGCTTACAAAAAGAGCCCTAGGACGGAGGGTGTGAGATTGTAAGATCCCTAGGGCGCAGGGTAAGGCCCTACAGTCAGGGAATTATTGCGTGGACCTCGGCGCTGCTCACACAGTAATTCCCTGATAGCAGGGCCTTACCCTATACCTTCAGCCCTGTAATCCAAGCAAGGTTGGAGCCTGATGACCACAGCCAAAGGCACTGACAGCCATCATAACAAAGAAGGTGATCTGACAGTTCAGCATAGGGTAAGTCCCTGGTGTCAGGGATTTACTGTCTGGTCCGCCCTTGGTGCTCACACAGAAAATCCCTGACACCAGGGACTTACACCGCGTAACAACCGATGTAATCAATGCTTTACAAAATAATTCCCTCCCTTTCAGACGTCTGATTGGGTTACGTCTTCTGTCCTAGGGATCTTACAAAAATTACCCTATCTGCCTTAAGGAACATTTTGTAAGCCTTCTTACAAAAAATAATCCACCTTCCAAATACACTAATTTTTTCTCTGAGGTTGTTACGATCACGGATGCCGAGGGAGCATACGCTTAATATCCTGCTTCCAGTGAGAGCGAGAAATTGCATTGTGTAATGCACCCTCCTCAATGTTGCCTATGGAATCTCTTGGAGGTTGTTACAAAAGAAGAACTTCATCCAACATGGAGGAACAAGGGACAGAGCCCTTGCTCCATGAAGCTGCTTGTATTTTTATTTTTTTTTGCCCTCCTGGTTAGAGTACATCAGTCAAAATGTACTCTAATTGATTTTCATCCTTGAACTGACTAAACCCTGAAGACGGGGCCAAATACCCGTCGGGTACGAATTCGGCGAATGAACCCCGAGAAACCGGCAACTGGGTATTCTCCCCTTAACCGCCCCCGGGCGCCTAACCCATCGTGCACTGCCGTCCGCGGCGTCTGCGGCCGATGTCGCGTTGCGCGGAGTCCTTCGACGCAACCGTGCGGAGGCGTAATGACGTGTTGGTCATGCGCTCCTTACGTGTTGTCGTGTACATCCGATGGCCATCAACACGCTCGCGTTCATAGTTTCTGACGCGACTCCTCCGTAGCGCTTCACAAAGGTGAGAAACGCAGCATCCTATATAATACTTGTTTGATTTACATCTAGGAATAATTACAGTAATCTACTCCCGCAAGCAAGGCTCACGTTTCTGACTCGATTCTCGGAAGAAAAGGTTTGAAGGTTGGAAAATCGGTTGCTTAGATAGTGGATTCTTGTTGTTTTGAAGGAGAGTTATAGAGAGAAGAAAGAGAGAACGAGAACTTGTTTCGGTTTTGTAGCACAGGAGATACAACAAATCTTTGAAAACTTCTTTCTAAGTTGTAGATCGGACATTGAATCGCACGCGACTTGAAGAACGTGAGAGGGTTTCGGATTCGTGAAGCGCAGGAAGAAAGAGTATCGACGATGTCGCATCATCATCACCATCATCACCACCAGGGTCAAGGTTCTGATGCGCCTTACTATGGAGCTCCTGGCTATGGAGCTCCTGGCTATGGAGCGCCTGGCTATGGAGCTCCTTACTATCCCCCTGGTCAGGGGATGATAGCGCCAGCCTTCGGAGAGCAATCCTACTCCTACAATAATGCGTATGGCTCAGCATACCCTCCTGTGCCGTATGGCGGAAATTCTCAGATGATGCCGGTCCAAGGTTTAGGCGGTGCTCCCGGGTTGTATCAAGAACAGCAATATCAGCAGATGCAGGCGCAAGAGCACAGGCATAGACAGAACGAACATAGGGCTGAAGTAGGAGCTCTGGGAACTGCGGCTTTTGCTGCCGTGAGTTTTTCAATCCTTCTTTCTTTTCGCAGTTTTTGATTTTGGGTTTTTGTGCAAGGTTTCAAAGCGTTGCACATGAATTGTCATCTTGTTTCCACGAAGTCTGAATGTGTGTGTGACTTTTGTTTCTGGAACAGTATGAGCTACATGAAGAGAAAGTGGATCCTGCGCATGCACATCGACATCACATGGAAGCTCAAGCTGCTGAGGCAGCAACCTTAGGGCTTGGAGGTTATGCTCTCTATGAGCATCATGAGGCAAACAAAATCCACAAGGCTGAAGAGCAGATGTTTGGCCATCGCCAGCATCACAAGCACGGCCACCATCATCGTTGATTGCAATACTACAGGGTGACTTTTGAGGCCTTTGATAAGTAAGCTTGAACTTCTTTGCAATGCAAATAAACTGAAACAAGGTCATCTATCACTCCTGCCTGCCTGCTGTATATGAGTTTCAGGTAGAGGATTTTGGGAGCCAACTTTTATGAATTATGCCACAGGGTTAGAAATCTGTAGAACTTGAATCTGCGAATCCAGATTCTTTGTCAAATCACAGAATGGCTTTGTAGAAGTGAGTGCTCTTTGCACTTTGGTGAATCCCAGTCTATTTCTTATAATTGCTGAAAGAGGGCACAGATAGGTTTGTTTGTGATCATGGGTGGTTATCAGATATATCTAGTACTCAATGTTTGAAAAACTATTTCTCCAAAAGTAAAGAATTTTCCATGTTAGATTCATTCTTCCTCTCAGAAATTAACTGCTGATGTCTCTGAAAGTTGGCAATAGTAATTGATTGTCATTGTTGTGACAATGTGACAGTAAAAACTGTTTGCAGCACAAACCTCAAATGAGGATCTTTGTATATGATTGAGTGTTATGTTGAAAGTAATGATCTGAAATTTCTTCAGTGATGGGATGGATGTACATGGTTGCCTTCTCCTATGTTTCCACCTTGATGTACAATATGCTTCAAATGCATTCCTGATGTCATGCCCTTCTTGACTGGCATAATTCTTTCCTTCCAGTGCTATTGCATAGTGGATTGAGATCCAGAATGTTAGCAATTGTCTGAATTTCTCATCTCTTATCGCAGCAACTGTACATTCAACATCTGCAAGATTTAAGGCAGGAATAGGATTATTTCTGATTTCATATTCTGCGGCTCAAGCTCAATTCTGATTGGCTGGTCAAAATAGATTGTGTACAAAACTATCCAGTTTCACTAAGATTTTGATCAACAGTCATATCTATTAGTTTTCTTGTCATGATATTTACTAAGCACCACAAATTGAAAGGTAAAGTGAAGTTCATCATGAATGTAGCAGGTGCTCTTGAGAATACATAAACTGATGGGGGGCATCTGACTAACATGGTAGCACACCATTGGACAAGAACTCCTCAGTTATATTACATGTTTCACTGCCTTCTGGCATTTTTGTATCTCCATAATACTTTTAGCATGTTCCTGGTCGGTGGTTGGCTGAACCTCATAACACACCCTCTTCTATGTCCCATAACTTGTAAGCTTGGCGCTCCTGTACAATCAGTTATGTGAGGTATCATGATCATGTGCACTCTTGCAAGTTAGTGAGTCCATATTGTGTATATGTACTAAAACATACGACTACACACATATTTCAGCCATCAAACCCTGAACTTTATTTAAACCCTAAAATAGTCGCAACAGATTGCATTTTTTTGAGTAGATGAATGATGAAGGAAATTGACAATCCACCAAAGTATTAATTGTTTGCTAGTATAAAATTCATTAACATTTTATTTTCTTCCATTTATGGAAAGTTTACATTTGTCTGCCCAACACCTTTTTGTTTGCTATTCATTTCAATTGATAGGTATTCCTCATACTTGAGGGTGTTGAAAGAAAAGAGATGTATATGACCTTATACAACCACCTTGTGATTCTCCAGTACATACCTTAATATATTAGCAATGATTTTGGGTGCAGTACTTTGTTTCATTTTTCTGTGGAACAATTTGAATGGTTTTGAACTCATTTTGGAAACCCCCTATTTTATAACTGATCTTTTGGTCCTCATGCCATAAAACTTGGTTAGAGTGGAAGAAATTTCAGTCTAAAGACAACTGGTTTTTTTTTCCCAGTTTTCTGATGTATCATGGCCAGCCATTTTTTTTTAGTGTGAGATCCACAACAAACGCCGACTTCTTTTCTTGAAAATGCAACAGAGCAAAAAGTTTAGGGTTCCTGATCGCCAAATTTAGACTGTGTTTTTTTACCTGAATCACTGACATTCTAGCGCAGGTTTCAACAGGGAGCCAAAAACTGAAAGGACCCTTAATTCATTTTACTATCATATTTTGTTTCTAGCCAAATTTGGCTCGATCATCTTATGGGCCAGAAATTTGAAAACATATCCCAAAAAAATGCAAACAATTTTGTTAAAACACTGTCCAACCTGTAGAAACTGGTGAAAGGCGGCCCCCAAAACTAAAACGTATGAAAAAATGTGACAATTGTTTTCTCAAAAAAAGGTTGTTCTAATGAAGATTTGACGATTTTTTTTCCTACAAAACAAAACAGGGAATTTCGACAGAATGATCCTTTTAAATTGCCTAGTTCATCAAAATTTTGCTAAAAAACACCACACAGAAAATCACCACTAAAGCCACACACCCTAACATATGTATGAAAGTTAAGTGTACAAAGAATTACCACTAGTTGTGGACACTTTTGCAAAAACAACTGTCCAACCTATAAAAAAACTGGCAAGAAACTGCTCCAAAACCAAAACCTATGTCAAAATGTCACAAAATTCTCTCAAAAAACGGTTCTTTCAAAAATTTGACCAATTTTTTTCTGTAAAAAAAAAATGAAAAAGGGAATTTGCTATTAAATTTTTGAGGTCAAAAATTTGAAAAACTCCACCACACAAAAAAATCACTGCTAGCCTAAGCACACAATGCCCTCCCATATTTCTGCATCAAAGCTACAATTATATTGTACAAAGAATTAGTCTGCAGCTGCAATTTGCAAACTAGGCACTGTGTGAACTAAATTTAATATTGTGCTCCACCTCCCAAGTCACTGGAGAGAATCCAGAGTGTGGTGAGGAGCTCGCCACCATCCCTAAGCATTGCACAATGCTCCTCCACCTTGTTGGCTTGAGCTAAACACGCAATGAACCAGCAAGCCGACGTCCTCAACACTTCCCATCTCTTCGCCGCATCCATCTGCAGAAGCAACACTGCTAGATGGTTGCTGGCCCACTGGCAATCGCTAAACTGTTCAGCTTCATTGCTCAAGTGACCCTCGAATGCGAAACCTTCTACCTCGGTTCCATTTCCCAATCTGAGTTGCACGTGGATCGCCTCTCCTAGCTCCGACACCTCCTGTCTCGTATTCTCTAGCCATCTCGATGGATCCTTGATGTCCGCCTCAGCTTGCGCCAAGTTCCTTTTCACTAGCTCCTGCGTTACGTCTAGCTGGGTAGGTAGAAGTTGGGGACAAACCGTGAGCAGACGGTTCACGTATAGCATTTGCCACACTGTCTTAGTCCGATCTGCTACCTCGGAGTTCGTCGTCACAGATTGGGT
>Ga0116227_10009293_pt1 | contig 17928 bp, 13 predicted proteins | sample S1TSphgellanicum_FD_89693 | JGI IMG/M metagenome (GOLD analysis project Ga0116227, IMG submission 89693) | Host-associated microbial communities from peat moss isolated from Minnesota, USA - S1T2_Fb - Sphagnum magellanicum MG | ecosystem: Host-associated > Plants > Peat moss > Unclassified... | reverse complement strand
TTTGGCATATGGGCGCACTGGAGCCCGCAGTGCCAGCCAGAGCGCGGAGACTGGTATGCGCGGAAAATGTACCAGCAAGGCAGCGACACCTATAAATATCACTGTGAAAAATACGGACACCCGTCAAAGTTCGGATTTAAAGACGTGATTCAGGAATGGAAAGCGGAACGATGGAATCCGGAAGAGTTAGTATCGCTATATAAAAAAGCAGGTGCAAAATACTTCGTGGCCTTGGCAAACCACCATGACAATTTTGATCTGTTTGATAGTAAATATCAATCCTGGAACTCGACAAGGATAGGTCCGAAGAGGGACCTGATCGCCGGCTGGGCGCAGGCTGCTAAAAATAACGGGCTTCCTTTTGGCGTGAGTATTCATGCGGCCCATGCCTGGAGCTGGTATGACCCCGCCCAGCTAGCTGACAAAACCGGGCTCTTGGCAGGAGTTCTTTACGACGGTAAGCTAACCAAAGCAGATGGTACCGGGAAATGGTGGAATGGCTTTGATCCTCAGGATCTTTACGCTCAAAATCACGATTCCTGCGGAAATGGCTCCGATAATAAAATCATGTCCAAACAATGGGGTTGGGGCAACGGCGTAATACCGCCAAGTGCAGCATACTGCGAAAAGTTTTATAACAGGATGATCAGCTTGATCGATAAATACGAACCGGAATTAATGTACTTTGACGATAGTGTGCTACCGTTATGGCCTGTCAGTGATGCTGGATTGCGCATCGCAGCGCATTTATACAATGGCAGCATCAAAAAGCACGGCAAGCTGCGGGCGATCGTTAACGGTAAAAAACTGGACGAACAACAGCGCAAATGTATGGTATGGGATATCGAACGCGGACAAAGCAATCAGATCGAACCTTTTCCATGGCAAACCGATACTTGCATCGGTGATTGGCATTACGATCGCCGCATCTACGACAATGACAAATATAAGACTGCCAAAACCGTCATTCATACACTGGCTGACGTCGTGAGTAAAAATGGCAACCTGCTACTAAACATCCCGGTAAGGGGGGATGGGAGTATTGATGATAAGGAACGCGCGGTTGTGGACGACGTTGCCGCTTGGATGCACATCAATAGCGAAGCGATCTACGGTACCCGTCCATGGATTGCATTTGGTGAAGGCCCGGCTATGAACACCGTTGCACCATTAACTGCGCAAGGCTTTAATGAAGGAAAAGGAAAACCTTTTACAGCCGAGGATATGCGTTTTACTACGAAAGGCAGAACGTTATATGCGATTATGCTTGGCTGGCCAAATGACGGAACAACGGTGATTAAGAAATTGCCTGTTGGAAACGGAATAGGCAAGATCAAAAAGGTTCAGCTATTAGGGTATGGAGACCCAATTATTTTCGACCAGACACCGGAGGGACTGAAGTTAAACCTTCCTGCACAAACAACAGGAAGAGACGCTTTTGTATTTAAAATAGATGGAGCTATACTAAATTGAAAATGAAAAGATTGATACCCGGCCTTTCCGCTCTTGCCAGTCAGTGGCTGATGCCATTGGAAAATGAAGTGGTGAACCAGACGACAGGTGAGGAAATTAAGGGAATCTAATCAGCGAACCAAACGGTCGGCTTTAAAAAACAGGTATCAACAACGAAGCATAACGGGAACATAGAACAGACAAGCCAATAATCCTTTCACTTTCAGCGTTTTACTTGTCAAATGGGATACTAAAACACTACATAAAGAAGCGATGCAATACCGATAAAAAATGCCCGAATTTGATTAATGCCATCATAAATTACTTATAATGATAATTTAAATCATGAAGACCTGACTTTTTGCGGTCTAAATTTAAGACCTATAAGCGAGGGGAAAATTTAATTCAGGTCCTTAAGTTTGCCGGATCAGCATCGTATCGACTTCAATCCATGTTAAAATTTCAGAGAAACAATAAATATTTGAATATTAACAAAAAAAGATGTTATATTGTCCTAACCAATTATTATGAAACCTATACTGCGAAAAGTTACCCCTAACCCGGAATTTTCCTTTACGGTAAGGAGAGATTTTGCTGAAGCGATGATCAACTCGTGGCATTACCATCCGGAGTTTGAAATCCTATACATAAAAAGAAGCACCGGCACCTGGCTTATCGGCGATCATATCGGGCATTTTGAAACCGGAAATGTGATTTTATTAGGTTCGAATCTGCCGCATTGCTATAAACATGAACCCGACTATTTGAGAAACGAAGAAGGCATTGGCGGAGAGACTATCGGTATTCTCTTTCTGGAACAGATTATGGGCCGGGGTTTTTTTGATATTCCTGAAACTGCACCTATTAAACAGTTACTTGAAAAAAGCGCCAAAGGTTTACAGATCACCGGAAAAGCCGAGCGAAAATGCGCCAAGATTATTGATAAAATGCAAAAAATGACGTCGCATAAGCGGTATATTGCCCTGCTTTCACTTCTTAATATAATCGCTGAAAGAAAGGAATATCAAGCGTTATCTACTGGTGTATTTACAAGCCTCATCGAAAACGATTCTGACAAAATAAAGATCATATTTGATTATACAATGGATCACTATGATGAAAAAATTACGATAGAGCATGTGGCATCGTTAATCCATATGACAGGTACTTCGTTTTGCCGGTTTTTCAAAAAAAAGACAAGAAAAACGTTTGTCCAATTCCTCATGGAAGTAAGAATAGGAAAAGCGGGCAAGCTTTTGGTAGAAGAAGAAAAAAATGTGACCGAGATTTGCTATGCGTGTGGTTATAACAATTTATCCCATTTTCATATTCATTTTAAAAAAATCACCGGCATGAAGCCCCTTGAGTACAAAAAGAACTATATTTCCAAGGCAAGTTAATCTTCAGTGCCAAACCGATCTTCTCTGGTGCCGACAAGTTTGGAGCGATCAATTAATTCAATCGTTTTGGTTTCACTAAATCCTACACTACACCTGCACGGTGTTGAACGGCAGGTCTTATATCAGAGATATCCTAATACTCTAAAATTGAAACTCCTTATCTTCTATTGGGGTGTTAATTTTAACATCGCTTAGCGTAATGATCAAAACATTTTTATCTTTCAGTTTGCTAGTGGCTTTAAAAGGTAGCTTTAAACCATCAACAATTTTGTAGTCTGCATAATAAGTATCCAGTATTTCACCAATCAATTCAGAATTTTTTGATAGTGCTCTTTTCATTAATAACTCGCTGCTGTTCACGCCAAAAAAGTAATATTCCTTTCTACCGTTCTTGCGTATAAATTCTATTTTGTAAGATAATTTTCCATCGATGATCTCTTTTCCTAACAATGTAACCGAATATCCCTTTTGTCTATAATTTAACAAGGGAGTCTCCAGCTCAACATCGGCTTCATTCATCATGGCTAAAGCATCCTTTCCTTGTAATTGGGTTGGTTTAGTTTCATTTTTAAAGGCGTCTATCTTCCAGCCATTTTTGCCATCATATGCTTGCGCGAAATATTTTCCCTTTAATGGAACATTAAATTTGTAAAGGTTTGGCGTCTTTGCAGAAGTAAAAAATGGGAACTTAATACCGTTATAATTATACTCGCCCGATGTGGTCATTGTTTTTAAGTTTGCCCAGGCTTTAGCGCCACCAGTAAACTCAACGTATTTAGCAATAATTTGGCTGGCGGTTTGAGCTTTTACAGTTAGCGTTAATATTGATAGCAATATTATAAGCGACTTTTTCATGGTATTATCAGATGATATTTGAGATCACGTTTTACAATGTTTGCTTTTGATGAATTTACGCCCGACCAGCCATTTGGAGATCAATAATTTGCTGTTTTGCTTTACGTTTTTTGTATAATACTAAGCCGATGAAAGCAAGTATAAGTATAAGCGGTATAACCAATGTGGTTTGCAACACCTCGGGCCCGGCCAGGTTTTTAGCGCTGCCTAAAGAGTTTGCCACATCGCTGCCAGCCGGAGCCGATTGGTAAACACCCAGATCTGCACCTGGAGGCAAATGTTTGGCTACCAGTTTATCGTAATATCCGCCCATAAAAATAGTATATACAGAAACCGCGAACATGCCCGCACCGCCCATTAAGTTTAAGCCCAATGCGCCTGATTCGGGGATATTTTCGGCAACGAAGCCTATCATTGTGGGCCAGAAATAGCAAACACCAATACCAAATATTATAGCAGCAACAAATATGCTATTACCGGTAAGGGTACTTAACAGGTACAAACCCAATGCAGCAAATACTGCCGATATTAACAATACTCCCTCCGGTGCAAATTTGTGAACGATAGGTGCGGCAAAAGCGCGCCCAATTACCATGATACCTGTTGTTAGGGTCAATAATAATATGGCATTTTGAGTTACATTGGCTAATAAAAGGCCTATCCATTGCCCTGTAAATAATTCGGTTATCGCGGTACCGAACATGCAAATAATCATGAAAATAAACAATGGTGTTAAAACGGCTTTATACATATCGGCTGTTGTATAGCCGGATGCCACACGCTCGGTAACAGGGAAATCAAGTTTAGAGAAGAGGTACCCATAAATCAATGTAGGAATGAGCATAAAGCCCACTTTTATTTGCCACGAGATACCTAGACTGGTAGCCAAAAGAACCACCAATGTACCTAATACTATACCACCTGGAAACCATAAATGGAAGTGATTGAGCTTGGTGGTTTTATTATCGGGATACAAAGTGGCAACTAAGGGATTACAGGCCGCCTCAACTGTGCCATTGGCTATACCTATCAGCAAGGTTGAGAAAAACAAGGTCCAATAGCCGGTGGCTGTTATGGTTAAAACAATACCCAGCAAATGAAATATAAAAGCCATTACCAATAGCTTTTTCATACCAATAATATCAACAATAAAAGCTCCTACTACAATTGCCAGCGGGAAGCCCCAGAAAGCAGTTGCTGTTATGGTGCCCAATTCGCTGGCGTTCAAATGGAAATCGGCACCAAGCTGGCCCATTATCCCGGCACGGATACCGAAAGAAAGCGACGTAACTAACAGGGACAAACAACTTGCCCAAAATAATTTTGAAGTTTGAATGTTTGGCATAATATGGTTTATTTTTAGGTTTAAGTATCAAACAAATGCCAGGCGGCGTATTGCAGTAATATCAAGCGGCGCTCATTGGTAAGGCGCCGCTTGTATTTTTTTATTTTTTTACCGGTGTAGCGGCTGGTGCCGGTGGTATAGCATCAAGTTCGGTCATTGTCCAGTTACTGGTTCTTCCGGCGGTTTGCTGGCGGATCCTTTTAACATCGGCCACTGTAACAGTTGACGCTTTATTACCGAAATCGTTACGGATATAGCTTATTGCCGATGCGATATATTCATCATCGTTAGCGCCTAAAGGTGGCATCACATCAGCGTAAGTTTTGCCATTAACCGGACCACGCAGCCCGTAAAGTAAAATCCTGATCAGTTTATCCGGATCACCATTCACATCTTTATTACCGGCAAGTGGTGGGGCAGGCATATCTTTTCCGCCAATAGATATACCTTTTCCATCAGCACCATGACAGGTGGCACAAAGGCTTTTAAATATCAACGAGCCTGCATTTACCAGTTTTCTATCCGCTTCTTTTAATAAACGCTCTGCCTCTTCGTGTTGTTTTTGGGCTTTAATAGCATCCTTATATTTGTTATTCGAAGCCAGCATGGCTTCATCTTTAGGGTAGCTGTTGTTGAGATAATCGATAATACTTTGAGCGCGGGGATCACTGTTAAACCTTAAAGTAAGTGCCAGCTGATAACGAACATCGGCACTGGGATCGTTCTTAAGCGGCTCCAATTGCGCAAGTATTATATCGTTGCTGGTTTTCATCCTGTCTTCGCTTATCCATACCGAAGTTTTACGCACTTGTGCATCCTTATCTTTTAATGCACTAAACAATATTCCATTATCAAGTGAGTTCAAACCTTCTAATGTCCATAAGGCGTGGATACGGGTTATTGTGTTTTGCGAATTAACTACAAGTTGTTTTAATGCAGGCACAACTGATTTATCGCTACGAACTACTAATAATTTTTGAGCATTTTCTCTCCACCATCCGTTAGGGTGCGATAGGTATTCAACCAATTTGGAGCTTGGTTCGTCCAACATATGCGGGCGTTTTTTGTCTGGCTTCATCCCTTTGTAAACCACGCGGTATATGCGTCCGCGGCCAACGTTCTTTTCCAACCCTTGACGTAATATTTGCGGCCTTAAGTAACTTCCTTCTTTTGTCCAGTTACTTTCCTGGATAATACCATGGTACATATCTACAATATACAAACAACCATCCGGCCCGGTAGCCGAATTTACCGGCCTGAAGTTCATATCGGCAGAAGCCATAAATTCCTGCTTATCATAAGCATTTTCAAGTGTAATTTTTCCATTGGTGTCTATCACCTTGGCACGACGAATCAAACGGCCCACGGGCTCACATAAAATATAATCGCCTTCCATATCGGCAGGCAATTTATTCCCTCTGAATATAGATTGGCCGTTACATGCTGTGAAGTGATTCAGTGTACTATCGGCGCGTAACCTACCCTTACCACCCTGAACATCGGGTGTTGATATGATAGGCCACGGCTCCTGGAATGCTGCGCTAAATTGATCTTTAAAATCTATACGTCCATAAAATGGATTTTGCTGAAAGTTTAGAGCTGGTGTTTCACTCCCCGCGGCAGAGAAGAACAAGCGGCCATAATCATCATTGGCCAAACCCCATTGCCCTCCGGGCCCTTCGTATAATTTTTCTGATACCAATTTGCCATCCATATATTTATAACGCAAGCCTTCGACTGTTACATAAATACGGTTATCTATGTTCCATATCAAACCACTTTTTTGGTGCTCCAAGTTGCCTTTATTGATATTATCGTTGTTATAAACCATTACCTTTTCGTTGGCATGTCCGGTACCTTTGGTATCGCGGTAGCTATAAATATTATTCGAATTGGTTTCGTTCACCAACAGGCGATCGTCAAGCGTCATCATCATACGCGGTAGTACAAGGCTATCAATAAATACAGTAGCTTTATCCATTATGCCATCGCCATTGGTATCTTCCAGTCGCTTTATTTTGCAGGTTCTATTGCCTTCGCCGGTACCGTTTACATCCTGCATGTAAGTGTTCATTTCGGCTACGTACATAATACCGTTGCCATCCCAAACAATGGCTACGGGCTCACTTATCATAGGTTCGCTGGCCACTAATTGCAGGCGATAGCCCGGTTGCATAGCCATATTCCTCATACTTTCCTTTGGCGACATAACCGCTGGTGAAGGGTGCGTATTCACAATTATTTTACCGGAAGGATCTTTTTTAATTGCCGACTGGTACGTTTTACAGGCCACTATAAACATAGATACAGCGGCCACGCTTAAAATCCATTTCTTATTCTTATACATATACCTTTTGGGGGATTGAAAGATTGAATTTATTGCAGGTTACTTCTTTTTGCCCATGGCATATTTAATACCGCCTAACAAGTGCTGCAAGTACAAAGGATCGGCATATGATTCGTCGGTGTGGCCCAATTCGGTATAAAATGCACGGCCGCCATCATATTCGTGGTACCATGCCATCGGGTGGTTATCTCCCATTCTGTTTTTTGCAGGATCGTACGTTTTTTCGTCTATTTTGATCAACACATGCAAATCGGTAGCCATCCATTTGTAACTGTACCACTCATCTTTTCTTTTCCATACGCGTGGCAGATGTTTGGTAGCGATGTTGGTTGAATCAACTACGTTAAGCTCGGCTACCTGTTGTGCCGGGTGACCGCCAAAGTATGCTCCCGAAAGGTTACCATACCATTGCCAGTCGTAACCACAATCGGTAGCGGCGTGTACGCCTACATAGCCACCACCATGCTGAATGTATTGCACAAATGCTACTTTTTCATCTTCGGTAAAAAGCTTAGCGCTTTGCCCGGTAGTGCTTAAAAACACAACTGCAGCATATTGCTTTAAATTATCTTTAGTAAATTTTGACGCATCGGTAGTAGTATCAACATCAAAATCATTATCGGCCCCCAATTTTTGTATCGCAATGTTACCCACTTTTATAGAGCTATGGTGATAACCGGCCGTTTTACTAAAAACCAATATTTTAGGTTTGGATTTAGCAAAACTCGTACTAAATATAACTGATAAGGCGGCAGTTGCTACGAAGCATAATACCAGTTTAATGTTTTTTGAGGTTATCATAATTTTAATTGGTTTAGTATTTATGGTTTAAAAGTTTGCTTTGATGCCTGCTCCAAAAGTTTTAGGGTTGCCTAAATGAGCGGCTCCAAAATCATAAGCATAATCTATATAGTGTTTATTAAAGAGGTTGCTACCCCAAACAAACAAATCGAACTTGCGGGCTGAAAGGCCCAAGCGGGAGTTGAACAAGCTATATGCGCTTTGTTTGATCTGGTTGGCCAGATCAAAATACTGATCGCCCAGGTATCTCCACTCGCCGCGTGCCACCAGCTTATAACCCTGGGAAACAGTATAATTATATCGCAGACCCAGCATTGATGTAACATCGGGTGTAAAAACCTGATTATTTCCGTTCAGGTTAACTTCTGAGCCGTTTGAAGCTACGTTGAGTGCGGTATACCTGGCATGTGTATATCCCAAATTATAATCAAGCTCGACACCTTTAAGCGGTTTAAGTGCTAACTCGAGTTCTGCACCTTTACTAGTCAGTTTCCCGGCGTTACGGGTTACTGTAATGGCATCAGGTAATATCAGGGTAGGTACCTGTGCATCGTTTACCGAAGTATAAAAAACCACAATATTTAACCTTGCATGGTTGTTCCACAGGTCGTTTTTTGTGCCTATCTCAAAGTTATTGCTCGATTCGGGGGCATAAGCGTATAACGGCGGCTGTGAAGGATCTGATGAGAGCTGACTAATACCACCTGTACGGAAACCACGACTATAAACTACATATAAGTTATTAGCTGAGCTAATATGAAATTCCAAACCCAATTTGGGTGAGAAAGCTTTAAAATTAGCGGATGACGAAGTATCAGCACGCGTTACCATTGATGGCTGCCCATCCATTTGAAACTCGCCTTTTACGGATTGTTTAACATGCTCATAATCAAAACGCAAACCGGCGGTGATATCAAATTGTGAACTCAAAGTATAAGTTGCCTGACCAAATGCAGCCCAGCCAATACGGTTCTGCAGGTTAGTGCTCAAGCTTGTAAAATCAGGGAACGGTGCGCCAACGTACACTGCATCCGCACCAAAATGGGTGCCTTGTTTTACCGGGTTATCCTGGTAAAAGCTATAGGTGCCCGCGATCCATTTTAAAGCCGACCCTGATGAAGCTGGTGAACTGAAACGGAATTCCTGCGTACCAACTTTTACTTTATTATAGTTATCACCGTAATTGTTGATCAGCGATACACCATCTATAGCCGAAAAATCGCCATCGATTGGGTTAGTATAGTAACGGTAATCCGATTGATATGAGCTTTGCGATGTAAAATTGAATGCCTTACCTGAGTATTGTAATGACAGCGACGCATTAAATATATTATCGATCAGTGTTGTGTTATTATTTTGATCGACCAGGAAAGGGAGGCTCAATGCAGTAACAGGATCTGAACTTAATGGAAACGCGCCGTTATTGCGATTTTCGACATGTTTAACATTGAGCGTTAATGATAACTTTTGGCTTGGCAGGTACTTTAGGTAATAATTACCCATCACACTATGCTGATCATCAAACTTAGAGCCGTTGAACAGGTTGGTGTAAAAACCGGTTTGTTTAGTAAATAAGCCCGAGATTCCTAAAAACAACTTGTCTTTTACAAGCGGGGTGCGCAAACCAACATTATAACGCTGCTGATGAAAGTTACCATAACCCAATTCAACAAAACCATGCGCATCGTTAGTGGGTTGTTTGGTGATGATGTTGATCACCCCTCCCATCGCGTTGCGGCCATACAATGTTCCTTGTGGGCCCCGTAGTACTTCAATACGTTCTATATCTGCCAGTTGGGCAATATAAGTATCCAACCCGAACTGGTTAACACCATCTACATAAGTGGCAACAGTGGGATCATATGAGGTTGTGGTAATACCACGGATAGAAGTTACATTCCGATTATCACCCGGACTTGCCGAATACAGATTAGGTACTAAAGCAGTGATGTCTTTAATGTTCCACAACTTATGATCTTCAACCTGTTTGGCAGAAAATGAGGTGACGCTTAAGGCAAGTTTTTGCGGATCTTCGTCCCTTTTTTGAGCGGTTACTATTACTTCGTCCAGTTGTTTATCTGATGTAATTAACTGCAGGTTGAGATTAGTGCCTGAACGCTCAACAGTTACATCTTTCACCAGTGTGGCATAACCAAAAGCATTTATCTGAATGGTGTATTGACCATTTGAAACTTTATTGATGCTAAATTTACCTTCACCATTACTTGATGTATTGTAATTGGTGTTTAACAAGTATACCGAAGCACCTGAAACGGGGGTCCCTTTTGCATCATGAATAAAACCACTTAATGATTGCGCACTAGCCGTTACCTGCAATAAAATTAAAATACCTAAAAATGTAAGCCGTTTTATCATATTCTGATCTGCTATCAACACTACTTTATTGATAAAATGTATTGAACCATTTTCTTTACATCGGCAGCAGGCAGATTAGGGTGTGCAGCCATTGCTACCTGCCCCCAAGTACCGCTTCCTCCGTTCATTACCTTAGCCACCAACAGATTGTAATTATCTTCGGTAGCGGGATATTTTGCGGCTACATCTTTATAAGCAGGGCCAACCAATTTTATATCAACTTTATGGCAACTTAAACAGTCGGATTTTGTGATCATGTCTTTACCTTGCGCCAGCGTAATTGCTGAAGGTTTTGGCGGGGCAATAACTTTTGTTTTAGCGATCGTTTTTTTGTGGGTTTGCGCTATGGCGCTTTTTAAACCCGAAACCATTAATGCAATGCCCAATAGCATAGTAAATTTTGTATTCATGTTATATTGAAGTGTTTGTTTTATATACCTAATATGTCTCTGTTTAATGCTTCATTGATACCCGACGATGCAAAATCATCGAAAGCTTTTTCGGTTACCCTGATGATGTGGTTCTTTATAAATTCGGCACCTTCACGCGCACCATCTTCAGGATGTTTAATGGCACACTCCCACTCCAGTACCGCCCAGCCTTTAAAATTATAAGTTGCCAGTTTGCTGAATATCGATTTAAAATCAACCTGCCCATCGCCAGTTGAACGGAACCTGCCGGCACGATCAACCCAACCCTGATAACCGCCATAAACCCCCTGTTTGCCTGTAGGATTAAATTCGGCATCTTTTACATGGAACATTTTGATGCGATCATGATAATGATCTATGTAGGTCAGGTAATCAAGGCATTGGAGTACAAAGTGTGAAGGATCGTACAGCAAACAAGCGCGGCTATGGTTATTTAATTTTTCTAAAAACATTTCGTACGAAACACCATCATGCAGGTCCTCACCCGGGTGGATCTCGTAGCAAACATCAACACCGGCTTCGTCAAAAGCATTCAATATTGGCATCCACCTTTTGGCCAGTTCGGTAAAACCTGTATCAACTAAACCAGCAGGGCGCTGTGGCCATGGATAAACGGTCTGCCATAACAGTGCGCCGCTAAATGTGGCATGCGCATTTAAACCTAAGTTTTGAGAAGCTTTTGCAGCATATTTTAATTGTTGGACCGCCCATTCAGTACGTGCTTTGGGGTTATTGCGGTAAGCGGCTGGTGCAAAACCATCAAACAGCTGATCATAGGCTGGGTTAACAGCCACTAACTGCCCCTGTAGGTGGGTTGATAGTTCGGTGATCTCTAAACCCAAGCCATTTATAAGACCCTTTATCTCATCGGCATAGGTTTTGCTTTCGGCAGCCTTTTGTAAGTCAAAATAATGGCTGTCCCAAGTGGGTATCTGCACACCGGCATAACCCAAATCTTTTGCCCATTTACAAATGGATTCTAAATTATTAAAGGGCGCGGTGTCAACTAGAAACTGGGCTAAAAATATTGCGGGGCCTTTTATGTTTGTCATTTGTTATTGTTGATTATAATTGGTTTTTTTATTTTTACAATCGGTTGCATAAAGCTTGCAAATTTTTTTATTTGACTACCAATAATTTAAAAAGATCAATCATACATTAAAATTAGTCCACTTTTGTTCAGACCGCCCTGAAGCGATCACATTTTCGATAAAAGCCATGCCGCGTATGCCCTCTTCAATACCTGGGTAATCCAAATATTCGGCTTTGGGTTTCTCGCTGTTGTTGCGTGCTTTAATTGTTAGGGCAAAGTTGCGGTATATATTAGCGAAGGCCTCAAGATAGCCTTCGGGGTGACCAGCAGGCGTACGGGTGTTATGCTTTGCTAAAGAGCCAAGGTACGCACCACCGGTACGTAATATTTCGGCAGGTTTATCAGTCCATTTAACCAATAACGTATTGGCATCATCCTGTTGCCACTCGATGCCCCCTTTTTCCCCATAAACTCTTATTTTAATATTGTTCTCTTCGCCGGCGGCTACTTGTGTGGCAAATAAAACCCCGCTTGCACCATTATCAAACTTCATTAATACAGAGCCATCATCGTCCAATGTACGCCCTTTTACAACAGTATTAATATCAGCATTTACCTGTGTTACATGCAAACTTGTAACATACTCGGCCAGGTTAAAGGCATGGGTGCCTATATCTCCCATAGCATTGGCAATACCGCTTTTTGAAGGGTCGGTGCGCCAGCCTGCTTGTTTGTTATCGGTATTATCTTCTTCTTTATTGCTCAACCAACCTTGAGGGTACTCTACATATATTTTACGTATCGGGCCCAGCCTGCCATCAGCAATTAATTGCCTTGCTTCTTTTACCATAGGGTACCCGGTGTAGGTATTGGTAAGCGCAAATAACATCCCCGTTTTTTGAACAACTTGTTTTAACTCTTTAGCTTCTGCTAACGAGAAAGTGGCAGGTTTATCAATAATAACGTGAAAGCCATTTTTCATAGCCAGCTTAGCCGGTTCGAAGTGCGCATGGTTTGGTGTTACAATGCTAATGACTTGTACCCTTTCATGAACTGGTAATTGCCTTTCCTGCTCAAAAAGTTGTTGATACGAATCATAAACCCTTGTCGGGGCCAGCCCTAATTGAGCACCGCTTGCTTTTGACACTTCGGGCTTACTACTGAAAGCACCGCATACCAGTTCGTACTCATCATCAAGCCTTGAAGCAATCCGGTGCACCGCGCCTATAAATGCGCCCTGGCCACCGCCTATCATTCCTATTTTAAGCCTATTTTGCATAATTGTATTACGTTAATGTTTAACTGGTGTAGAATTAATCTGTAAAGTTTTGGGTAATGGCCACCCTGGTTTATAAACTTTAAAGATCACTCTAAAATAACACATTAACCGGTTTATAATCTGGTTTATATATCCAGTTTATCTAAATAAACCATATTTTGTTTCAGGCTATCTAACGGAGATATATTGTACTCTTCCTGTTCTATAAAAAAGTATTTCATTCCTGCTATTTTACTACTTTTCAACAGGCCCGCTATATCCAGATCACCTTTACCAAAATCCACACTATGTTTATTTTTCATATCCTTTAAGTGCCACAACGGGAAACGGCCCGGGTAATTTTTGAAATACAACATAGGATCTTTACCAGCGGCTACTACCCAACCCAGATCCATTTCCATATGAACCAGGTTGGGCTGGGTGTTTTTTAACAATACATCGTAAAGAACCTGTCCTTCCTCCTGCTCAAACTCTGAATTGTGGTTATGGTACCCGAATTTGATGTTTAGCTTTTCGCATTCTTCGCCGGCATGGTTAAATTGATCTGCTACTTTTTGATAATTGGAAACCGTTTGACCTTTAATAGGCATAGATGAACAAATCAAATATTCCATACCCGCCTCTGCAGCATCTTGCATGGTTTGCTGCCATTTGCCATCAATAGACGTATGAGCGCTACGCAAAGTCATTCCTAAATCATTGCAGGCGCTTTTCATCTCCGTTGGTTTTAGACCATAAAATAAGCCCAATTTGCTCGACGCTGATTCGATTTGCTTTATGCCCAAACCGGCTATTAGTTTTAAAGTACCACGCGGGTCGGTTTCCATTTCTTTACGGAAGGTATAAAGCTGGATGCCAGGGTTTTTAACTTTTTTATAGGCCATTGCCAATGATGGCATTAACATAGCACCGGTAGCCAAAGCGCCAAAGGTCTTTAAAAAATCTCGTCGTTGGGTCATGTTTATAATGGTTTGATTAGTTGTTGAATTTAATAGAGGTTATATTTATTGAGGCATCGGAAAAAACAAAATATAGATCAGATATGCCTGTACTTTCTATTATATTTATATTAATGGAGGATTCGGCAGGTACGTTTCCCGAATATTTTGCTATCAGTTTTCCGTGCGTCGCTCCGGAATAAACTTCAATGGTGCTGGATAATGCCGGCGGTTTCTTTTGCTCTGTCTGGTCCAAATTCAACTTTATTTGTTTGATACCTGTAAGATCGATATGGTTAAATTGTAAAGTTGCACCACTATTTTTTACTTGGGCAACGGTACTATCCTTATTAAAGCGAATGTTTTTAAACTGTACAGCTTTGGAAACGGGAATGGTAGGGCTGTGTAAAACCCAAATATCTTCGGATGATTGCGGCGGTAATTTTTTTGCGCCTTTATCCGTATAAGCCGCTCTGAATATAAAGGTGCCATCTGTATTTTCGCCATTGGGTATTTTGGTGGTATAAGTACCCTCAACGGGTAGGGACTTAGCCCGTGGCGGCGGATTAGAAAGGCTCAGTATATATTTCACTATGGCTTTAACATCGGCATCAACCATGGTTGGATGGGCAGGCATCATGGCATCGCCCCAACTACCCGAGCCACCCGTAATTATTTTGCGGGCAAGCATATTGGGGGCCGCATTATTACCTTTGTATTTTAATGCCACCTGCTCAAAGGCTGGTCCTAATATTTTTTCTTTAACAGCATGGCACGAGCGGCAATCCATTTTTGCGATAAGGGCCACACCTAATGAATACCGGGCCGAAGCATCAACGGCCATTTGGCGTTGGGCTATATCAGTTAAATTATACCCTTCGGAAAGGTAATTGCCGGTTACAGATACGTGCCCAGGCTCAATACGCTTGTTTGCCAGGCTGCCATCTTCTTTGTCTTCTACAGCAACAGCGTACGTAATACTTTTACCAGGAAAGAAAAAGCTTGAGTTGCCGGATGTAATGTTGAATTTAACTACCGGTGGATCATTACCAGCAACAATTTGGATTGTTTGACTATTTTTTGCTCCTTTATTATCAGTCACCGTAAGGGTAGCTTTATATATGCCGGCGGTAGTAAATGTTATAGCCGGATCGGGTTGCTTAATGGATTTAAATGGCACACCATTTTTGGTTATTTTCCATTGATAAGTTAAAACATCACCTTTATCAAAATCTTTTGTTCCTGCCGATGAAAAATTAACTGCCAGCGGTAGCGCACCGGCTACTTTATTCGCGGATGCCATTACCTGCGGGCGGCGGTTACCACCATTATATTCTATCCTTATCAATTCAGCTTCGGGATTATCTTTAAAATAGCGGTTGCCATATTCCAAAGCATATAAGTCTCCATCGGGGCCAAATTTCATATCAATTGGGCCTCGCAATTTCAGATCAGGTAAAAAGCGTTCGATGCTTTTAAAAGCTCCGTCGCCGGATATCTCAACAACATTTATCCAGCCGCGCACCCAATCGGTGATAAACCATTTGCCTTCATAATAAGGAGGAAAAGGGCGCAAAGGGTTTTTAAAATCCTGCCGATGAAATATGGGGCCGCCTACGGCGCTGTTGCCACCACTGCCTAAAGGAGGAAACTGAACACTTGGTGCTTTAGAATACCACATAAATGCCGGCACTGCTGGAGGCAGATCAACCATACCTGTGTTGTTGGCTGATGTATTTTTAGGTGCAAGGGGATCAAAAAAATCACCAGACTGGTGTGTAGCAAAATCGTATTCACGGTATGCTTTATTATTGGCTACGAAATACGGCCAACCATAATTGCCCGCTTTTTTTGCCTGGTTAAACTCATCATATGATTGCGGCCCGCGTTTTTCAAAATCGTCCCTGGAGCCATCTGGGCCAACTTCTCCCCAGTAAAGCCAGCCTGTTTTACTATCGATAGTGAGGCGCCAGGGATTACGATTCCCCATGGTAAATATTTCGGGCCTGGTTTTAACAGTACCTTTGGGGAACAGGTTACCTGCCGGTATAGTGTAAGTTCCGTTGGCTTCGGGATGAATGCGTAATACTTTCCCTCGAAGGTCGTTGGTGTTGCCGGCTGAGCGTTGCGAATCGTGTGCTGAAAAGCCGGGACGTTCATCGAGCGGTGTAAAACCATCCGATGCGCGGGAAAATGTATTATCTCCGGTACTCAAATACAGGTTTTTATTTTTATCGAATACCATACCACCACCTACGTGGCAGCATTCTTCGCGTTGTACGGGTACATCAAGCAAAGTTTTCTTTGAATTTAATATCAACCCTTTACCAAGCCATGTATAACGCTCAAGGGTATTTTTACTTTCGTTGCCCGCGGGCGAATAATAAACATATATCCAATGATTGATCTCATAATCGGGATCAAGCATAACACCCTGAAAACCATCTTCGCCTTCGGTTACTTCACCAGTTTTGCTGGTATATTTGGTACTTACCGCCAGATTGGCTATGATAGTAATACTACCTGTTTTGGGATCGTAAAGTTTTAACTTTCCCTTGCGTTCGGCATATATCACCTTCCCATCATTCATTACCTGGAATTGCATAGGTTCCTCAACACGCTGGGCGAGGATAACTTTGGTGAAACGGTCATCGTCTGGCTTTTCTGTATTTTGGGATAATACAGGTAATCCCGATGTCACTAAAAATAAAAGCACAAGCGCCCCCCTCGCTGCGAATAAATATTTACCCATCAATATTACTAATTAATTGAAGTTTATAATGGTTAATATCAAGACTTCGCCTCGACATTAAGAGCCAAATATCATCTAAAGTTTGGAAATATTCTTAGCAAAAAAAGATGTTATATTGTCCTAACCAATTATTAAGAAACCTATACTGCGAAAAGTTACCCCTAACCCGGAATTTTCCTTTACGGTAAGGAGAGATTTTGCTGAAGTGATGATCAACTCGTGACATTACCATCCGGAGTTTGAATTCCTATACATAAAAAGAAGCACCGGCACCTGGCTTATCGGCTACCATCGGGCATTTCGAAACCGGAAACGTGATTTTATGAGGTTCGAATCCGCCACATTGCTATAACATGAACCCGACTATTTGAGAAACGAAGAAGGCATTGGCGGAAAGACCATCGGTATTCTCTTTCTGGAACAGATTATTTGCCGGGGTTTTTTTGATATTCCCGAAGCTGCACCTATTAAACAGATACTTGAAAAAAGTGCCAAAGGTTTACAGATCACCGGAAAAGCCGAGCGAAAATGCGCCAATCTTATTGATAAAATGCAAAAAATGACATCGCATAAGCGGTATATCACCCTGCTTTCACTCCTTAATATAATCGCTGAAAGAATGGAATATCAAGTGTTATCCACCGGGATATTTACAGCTCTCATCGAAAACGATTCTCACAAAATAAAGATCATATTGGATTACACAATGGATCACTATGATGAAAAAATCACGATAGATCATGTGGCATCGTTAATCCATATGACAGGCTCTTCGTTCCAAGGCAAGTTAAATCTCCAACGCTTGACTGCCCGCTATTGGTGTCGTTCCGGATCACGATCCTTTTTTTAGAAAGATTGCCGTTTGATAAAATCAAAAGAATTTCTGTAGGACCTGTGCTGGCGATCTATAATCAGCTTA
>Ga0116227_10009291_pt1 | contig 17928 bp, 12 predicted proteins | sample S1TSphgellanicum_FD_89693 | JGI IMG/M metagenome (GOLD analysis project Ga0116227, IMG submission 89693) | Host-associated microbial communities from peat moss isolated from Minnesota, USA - S1T2_Fb - Sphagnum magellanicum MG | ecosystem: Host-associated > Plants > Peat moss > Unclassified... | reverse complement strand
CACGTTTTCATACTCTGGCACATGGTAGGTCAGATGACGAAGAGAGTCACCAGTATGCAAGAGCCAAGCGATCACTGCTGCCGCTGCGAATCTGTTATTGTGAGAAATGTGCAAATTTTGGAGACTCTTTGTCTGCAGGATTGTGTTTGTCAACAGAAATTCGAACTCTTCTGTTTTGGATATCCCCCTCAGTCGCAGAGTGTGGAGATGGTGGCGTAATGCCAGTCTCCATTTTCGGCATGTCCATGACGCCATCGCGACGTCCTTCACGTCCGCAACATGTGACAGGATGTTGCCCATTACCTCTATTGGTAATCCCTCCATCCCTCTCTCTTGATCTCCTGACTCATTTGCCGTTTGACTGCAACTCGTCCTTCCTTTCTGTCTCTTCCCCTGCTGGCCTGTCATGACCAATCTATCGCCAGCAATACGCACAACAACAGAGTTATCGCGAAAAAAACGAAATACACACGTGGGAGGCGACCCAAGAAAAGAACACCTGACACCGTCTCCAAAATCCTGGACACAAAAGCAATCGAATGAAACAAAGGGTATGTGCAAAACTTAGACATAGCTATGACACACACCTCTTGCAAGAATCAGAATGGAGACCTAAAAGGGCGGGAAACAAGAAACGGGATTGAAAAACATTCCGAGCGCAGACTGCTCAACGTAAAGCACTGCCGATTTTTTTTCTCTGTATTTTTTTGTGCCTCTCTTGCCCGAAATCTCTGGCAGGTTGTCAGAGAAACTTCCGCAGGCTGGAAGGTACCCGACAGGCTGTTATTTTAATTTGAAATTCATTTTGTTTTTTTCAATTTTAAGTCTATTTCAGAATTTTAATTAAATTTTAATTTTCTTCAATTAGTTTTAATCGTTTTCATTTTGATTTGCTTTATTTCTCTCCACTTTATTCAATTACTTAAAAATAACTTCTTTAAAATGATGATGGCGGAAAAAAAACGGACAAGGCTTGATATAGGTGAAGCTCCTAGTGCAATAAAACGGTGAAACAAACCTGATCACACCAAAAAAAAAGAACAATTAATGATGAAGTAGGAGTTGCAACCTGATGAAGCAAAACAAAAAAATAAAAAAATAAAAACAACAACCTAAATCAATGAAGCAAAAAAGGAAAGAATGGATTTAGTGATTGTTACAACAAGTGTGATTAAACAACACCACCTATAATTAGATGAAGTTGAAACAATAGTTGTAGTCAAATGAAAAATAGCGTCATGTGATCCAACAGTAGTAGTGCGATGAAAAACAGCTGGAACAAGGTAATGCAGCATATCATGGCATTGCAATAGCAATAGTGAAATGAAACAACAACAAGAACAAGGTAATGAAACATAAACAACTTGTTTGCATCTTCCAAGTGTAATCAAATTCGTCTACTTAGCAATGGAGCAACACTTACGACCACAAAAAAAAAACTCATAAAGACTCAAACAAATATATAACCTACCTCAACCTAATACCATCGCAACTTAAGTTTGCTTTTGGCAAAAGCAACAAATGGGATGGGATTGGCTTTCGGCTAACGCGGAAGGTGGGAATGGCTTTTAACAAAAGCAAGAAGCAAATGATGGTATCGATGTAACAATTTTTTAACTTTAGGGTTTGGATGTGAACGGGAAAAAGTCTTAGGGTTTCAAGGAAGAATGTTTTTTTCTATTTTCAGTTGGGGGTGTTTTTGCACGATGGCAATGGAGACAAGGAAAAGGAGTGATGGTGTTTATGGCATGATGTTTTTATGTTGTTTTCTTTTATTTGGGATGAGTGACTTGGAGTGGATATTATTCGACACTAACTGAATGTGAAGCAAGGGAGCTGCCAAGCAATGGGGAATCAATGAAATTCTCGCTATGGAGCTAAAGAAAGAAGAACAACAAGGTAAATAAGTGGGCGGGGGGAGGATAAAAAGGGGAGAAGAAAGGGGAAGAAACCTAGATTTTGGGGTTGTAACAAAAATACTAAGGAATCTACTACGTAATGTATTTCAATAGACATGAATTTAATCTAGGAGGTGGATTTGAAGGTTGATGACGAAAGGGATGATGAAGATTTTAAGGGTCTCAAGAACAATTTGGAATCTTTTTAATGTGTGCGTCAAGTTAATTTGTGTGAGAATGTTGTTAATTTACATATCATGAAAGAACACCCTAATTACTCGGAACTCCAAAAAACAATCACATTTTGTTGAATTTTACAAGGAGGATCATGTAAGGGGTTGTGGTTCTTTGTAAAAGTCGTGAAGCAGTTAATGGGGAGTGGAAGTGTGTTGTTTTGTTTTTTTTTTTGTTGTTGTCAATTTGAGGGGTGGTTCATGAGTACTAGTTTATGCAATCTATTTGGACTCAAGGGTCTATGTTATAAAATGTAACATGGGACTTGGGCTCTTTTGGAAATTTAATGTTGTTTTGGGGGTTTATGTGGTCTAAAGTAATTGAGAAGAAAAGGAAGGCCAGTGGGTTCAAGAGAGAGAAAATCGGAGAGATCTAACCCCTTAAAGACCTCAAGCCTTTCATTATTGGTGATAGCAAAGATTTGGTGGCCATAGGCTCAAAGCCAGTGGGTAATTTTGAAATTGGCTCTACCATTTAATATGTGTGTTCCTTGTTTTGATTATTGTGTGTCCAAGTTTTTGATATCAAAGCAAGTCGACATAGGTACACAATTTATGAATTGGGGTTAGCATTATGTGTGGTGACAGGTTTTATGCCTTGGGAAGCCATATTTAGTCCTGAATACCTGTAACAACACACACAATTTTAAAGAAAAAAAGAAATTTGGCAACAAAATTTTGAAAAACAAAAAAAATTTCACCAAAAAAAAGGTCATTTCTTCTTGCAAGGGTGAGAGGGAGTAAGGAACAATAATGCAATTCATCTGGTTCCACATTTTGAGGAATGGTCACCAAATGTTACTGGGAATTCTGAGTTCATTAGTTTAGAGTGGCCAGGGTGAACCATCCTCTACACTAATACTTTCACCTTCTTGACTAAAACATCCTTATTACACATTATAAGCAGGCAAGGCCAAGGGCAAGTTAGGATTTGTAACCGGCCAAAATTGTTGTGTAACAACCGTTGTAAAATTGGCAAGGTCTGCTGATTAAGTCCACAAAATTGGCACCTATGCTGAACAACTGATTCAAGATGAAAGGGTTAGTCCATCAAAAGGGAAGATAAGATCTAACATCTATTGTTGATGCTTCCTTCCAAAATGGGTACATGAGGAAAAAAAAACAACTTCTGACATTATTGCCTGAGACTATTCTGGAGAAAAAGCTTGTGTAGTTTAGAGAGTAATAGTTACACACTAAACCCAAAGCCTAATCTTGTTCCTTTATACCAAAACATACCATGGCGGGACGAATGGATGATCGGACGGATGGATGATGGGACAGATGGATGAAATGATGGTTCACGATGTCCTTTACTATATGTAATTCCCTAGTAGGACATTCCCTTTTTTTTATTCTTGGTCTTTTTGGAAGATCCTATTTGACAACTTGTTTAAATATGCTCAACATGCAAGCTGCCGGTTTGTTGTGCTTTGATCATTCAAAAAGGGTTGCCTCATTTTCAAGTATTGTGCTATAAATCAAGGTACCATCCTTCACCTTCAAGGTGTGCACAAGGGAGTGAGTTATTGATTAGTTCATCATAATGTTTTTCCTAACATTCACGACTACCACCACCTTGGCAATATCGTTTGTGATCTTGTAAAAAATGAACCTTAAATGGGTACCCATTCACACCTTAAGAAAAGTTGTTAATTGTCTTCATTACAAAAATGTTAGATCTTTTGACAAGGAACCTTGTCATTTGCATCTCCCAAGTTTAGTGATTTTGAGGGGAGGATGTTATATATATCGACTGAACAACATTTCCACATGAAACATTGGATCAATAACAAGTTTTTTTTATTTGGTTATACTGGGTGTTTGATAATTCCATGTTCTTTGCTTGAATTGATCTTTGAGAACATGGCTTCCCATCATTGCAACAATTTCAAATGATGGTGAAAAAGATATATCACAAGATTATAATCATAGTCATCTATGTTGATTGTTAAGGTATAATGGATTGTATCAATATAAACAGAACATATTAGATATATAGGTTGATAGGAACTTATGGGAACATAGTTTTTTTAGGATTTGAATTATGTTGCAATATAATTTTGGTTGATAAGGATTATGAGAACATTATCTTGTTAAGATTTCAATTATGTTTTCAATTATCTTTTGGAAGGAAATATATAACCTTATTGTGAAAAAACAATTAGAGATTGGAATAATTTGTAGTTGTTACAAAGCAAAACAATTATAGTTGTTAGAAGTTGGAAAACATAGTTATGTTGCGTTTTTTTAAGGAGACGTTGGAAATTTTCTTTTAAGAACATATTGTTCAAAAGTGATTATTGGAATGAAAAATAATGAAGTTTCTTATATGCTTTCTTGCAACATCTTTTCAATAGTAGTTACTTTTGTAGTTTTGCTAGAAGTACATAATTCATTTAAAAAATAATACTTACTATTTGGTGGCTTTCCTTGAGATGATTTCATAAATAAATAGTAATATTTGAAATTTGTTTTAGGATTTCCATTCTTGCTCTTAAGGAATTGTAAGTTTGAAATGTGTTAGTTGAATTTTTGTAAGTTTTTGACCATTATTTTCAAAATTGTTATTCAAAGCAGGGTAGTTGCTATAGAGGATAAAAATTTGAAATAGTTATTGAAAGTAAGTTTTAAAGATGGCAAACATGTTTCAAATGGTTACAAGGAATCTACAACAACAATTGGATCAAGCAGAAAATTATATGCAAAATGAACCATATATGTAGGAAAAACATTTGCAATTCGCAACCTTAATTTGAATACAAAGTTTAAATTTGTCTTTATTGCACATATAGGAATGTCTTGCAAGATACCACAATGCCAAAATGTGGCATTTACACTTACAAAAATCTTGTTGTATGTGCCATCTATGATTAGAGGTGATTAAATGACTATCTAGTCCAAATGATCACATTGTAAATCACAATAGTCACATTAGTCACAATCACATTAACAACTACGATTCGCCATGACTGTAGTCGCAAAGAACATGGTCCTATAATCAATGAAACACATGGCATCTTCACAAAGTGCCACATTTGACAATTTTTTAAAAACCAAAATGTGTATATATATATATTTCCAATCAAATATTTGTCATGTGCTAGCCTTTTAACCTAGGGGACCCAATTTAAGAAGCTTAGCCTAGACCACCTAGCCTAGAAAGCCTACCTTAGGCATCCTAACTTAGGCACTAAAAAAATTCATAGGCTAAATAAGCCACCAAAGTATCTAGGTGTCTAAATTTGCGAGTGGGAGGACTTAAACTCCTCACCTCCACTTTGGAAAACAAGTCCTTAACCATTGCACCACATTATTTATTTATGATAACTACTATTTATTAATTTATAAACAATAATGTTTTTAGTTCAAGTTAACCTAACTCACCTTAAGGTGACCTAGGTTGACCTAAGTTAATATATACTACTTAGTAGCATAATCTTAGCTAACATAAGTTAACATAAACTAATTTAAACATTCTTAACATAAATGTAGGCCTACTTACACTAAATTAATGTAGGTTTAAATTAGGGTAAAGTAAGCTAAACTTGATTAAATTAGGATAAACACAATTGTTTAGGCTAAACTTGGCAAAAAAATTGGCAAAATTTGGGTATTGAAGCAAAACTTGGTTATTTAGGTTAAACTTGGCAAAACTTGGCTAAACGTAGCTATTTAAATTAAACTTGGTTAAACTTGGAAAACTTGACAAAACTTGGCTAAACATAGCTATTTAAGGTAACCTTGGCTAAACTTGAAAAAATTTAGATAAATTAAACTAAATTATGGTATTGTTGTAAAAGTGGAAAAACTTGGTTAAACATGGCTACCTAGGTTAAATTTGGTTAAACTTGAAAAAAAATTAAATAAATTAGGTTACACTTTAAGGTATTGAGGCTAAACTTGGTTAAATATGGTTAAATTTATATAAGTTATGATAAACTAAGGTATTGAAGCAAAATTTGGCAAAACATGGTTATTTGATTTTAAATTGGCTATACTTGGCAAAACTTTAAAAAATTAAAATAAATTAGGATATTAAGGTTGTATTTGATTAAACATTACTATTTTAAAATTAAACTTGGTTAGACTTATCAAAACTTGGATAAATTAAACTAAAGTAGGGTATCAATTTGGTTAAACATGGTTAAACATGATTACTTAGGTTAAATTTGAATAAACTTGGCAAAACATGACAAAACATAGCTAAATTAAACCACTTAAGCTAAATTTGACTAAATTTAAATTAAATTTTCTTCAATCTAGTTAATTTGGTTTTTAGAAAACTAACTAAAATTGGATAAACCAAGCTAAATTAAATTATTTATAATTTTTTAGGTTAAAATTAGGATAATTAAACTAAAACATATAAGTTTAAATTATATTAAATTATGTTAAATTAGGTTATAGTAGGTTAAATTAGAATAAATTGTATTGTTATTTAAGCTAAATTAAGCTAAAGTAAATTAAGTTGTGTTTAGATATGTCAATTTAAGTTATGGTAAAGTAAACTAGACTACTTTAGCATTTGTTTGTCCATTTCAAACTAAATTGAATTTGGTTATACTATTTCAAATTCAAATATTACTTCAATATGAATACATTAGTTGTGGAGTCATATTCTTAGTCATAATTACTTTTAGTCTTAATTATAATTGTATGTATAGTCATGTAGTCATAATTTTGACCATAGTCATTAAGATGGTAATAGCTAAAGACCACATATGATTACATGACATGTTTGAACATTAGTTGAAAAATGTTCTGGTCATAAAACCACATTTTGGCCTCATGTACATAAGTCCTACAATAGAAGTAGTGATTCCAAAGGAAGCACTTACTAAGAAAGCATAGAGGCAACCCAGTCATTGAGTTGGAACATTGGGAGTAGGCGCCCAAAGCAATGGGCAAGAAACACTTCAAAACGTACAATGCAAATTTGACGCAATGGGTGAAGGGAGGAGTAGAAGTGCACTTGACAAATCTTGAACATCTAAATTTGCAGACTTTAGAGGTTGACTCAGATTGAAGAAATAAAGGAGTCAGTGCAATCCATCAATCTGTCAATTGTCATTTTCCTATGGAAAGATGAGCTTGTGATGCACAGCATGGTTGCTTGATGTATTGATGGGAGGGGCTGTTTGAAGTTTCAGTTTTTTGTGATTTGTTTGCTCTGGCACTGCTTTCAGGTGGAATTCTGCAGAAGAATGCCTCATGTGTGTAAGAAGGCACCAGAGGAATTATGTTGCCTTGTTATGTAAAAGGTTACATCTTCTGGTTTTGGACTGAGCTTTTCTGTAGAATGCGAAGTACTACTGGATTGCAGTGGCTGCAGTCCTAGCTAGACAATAAAATTACAATAAGTAGAAGTCCCTAGTGACTATTGACACCAATAATCTTGCATTTGTTGAAATCATGTATTGTCAATGTCTAGTTGGAAATCAACCATCTTGATTTTTGTTTGGCATTAGACATTCCAGATAGATCAAGACTTGCATTTAACTTCTTGATCATCAGAAGGAGCTTCACACTTTCTGTGGTCACTGTGAAGTTTACTTCTTTTCTATTTGTGGATGTTGCAGAGTTTTCATGTTACAGTAAAAGTATTCATTTGAGCAATTCACTAGTTGCCTTTTTCCACTTCATCCCACTCCACACCTGGCAGCTTTAACCTGCCACAATACAGAATGAATCAGGAGCCAGTTTCTAACTTCAGTACATCTGGGATTGCTTTGGCAGAACAACTATTGCTTTATGGAAGAACCGACATTTGAGCCCAATGCAACAGATGGAGATCAAAGCAAGTGTGGAAGCAGGGGACATGGAGTATGGAGTGGCAGAGAGACAGGCAGATAGATACTCAGCTGCTTCTGGCAGTACAGGAAGCTAGTATGTCTGAATTGACATCAACTGAAATTCCTATTACAGTAAGAACCTTCCTCTGGCTTTTATTGATAGTTTCTCTAAGCATCTTGGTTGCATTGGACCGTCATATCAAAGCTTTGGTGTTAAACAACAGAAAGCATGCTTGTAAGCTTGGGGTTCTGTCAACTTGTACCTTACTACTGTATTCTGATTTTTGCGTGTACACATGTCTCTCCTCCTTACACTTTCCAGATTTACTTCCTCTTTTCATCACTTCCTTCCAAGTTCTTCATTTTATGAATTTCTCTCTCATTCAGCATTGTTGTGGTTTCATTTCCTTTTTTGGTGTCCTATCTGGTCAACATCATAGCTGAGTCTTTATCCTTCAATATTTATGATAAATCAGTATGCAAGATGGTGTCTCACATTAAACGATTCTTGTTTCTTGGGTTGTCCTGAGATTATTATTACACTACACTTGTAATTTATGTAGGGGCTGAGTCTGTTCTGTCTGTCTTCTCAAACAAGAATTTGGATGAGAGTACATCAGAAGCCTGGAGTCCAGCGGCACAACTGAGCTACACCCTTACCAGCAGATTAGTCAGTTTGGCAGCAAAGTTTTGCATTCAAGAAGATAACTGTAACATCAGAAGCTGCCAAGAAAACAGTGATTGATGACATGCTCACACTCCATAATGTGACCATTGGAGACCATTTGCAGGTTTGCTCTAATGATTGTGGACAATTTAGCATTTCTTATTGTATGTCCATGTAAATGTTCTGCTTTCAGACGTGTTGCCACATTTGCTTAACTTTCCAATCCTTCAATGCTAATGAACAATCTAATGTAAGCATGCTAATGTAAGCCAAATCACCCAGAAGCAACAGATCGCTGACAGTATTATTTAGTTTTGCCGACCACAGTGCATTGGAAACAAGGCAGCCACTGAGACAGAATCAGCTCTCCAGATGATTCTTGCATCAACAAACATGCACTGTACAATAAGATGGGGACCATGATACGCAGCAAAAATACAAAGGTGCCAACACTCACATCCTTCCCAAAAATGGCCTCCATAACCAGGCTGCCATTGACAAACATTATCTGTGACACAACTGTCATTCCTATGGGAGCAACTCAAAGGGCACAGGCTTATAGTGATATTTTGAGCAGCAATGCAGATATCAGTATTGAAATGAGTCTTATTGCTTAAACAAATATTATTGTTGTATACTCAAATGCCACAACTTTCAGCAGAAGCAAAAGTATAGGTACGGTGATGGCAGACTCAATTCTGAAAACTCTGGACGTCTGCATATTTGTTGGAAGTCATTCTCTGTTGGCAACTGAGCTAACCCAGAGGCAATACCACCATGCTTTATAAATAGGGCAACATAACCGTATACCTGTGACATTGCCACCAGAATTGGCCTGTCATTCTCAGGCACCTGGCAATAGACCCACATCTTCAGAAACACTATGCCAACAACTCACGTGCATGACTGGAGAATCTCTAGATAGCTTTGGTGCACTCTAAGTTCTATTAGCCAACAAACTCCCTCCTTTTTACTTCACTGGGAACATTGGCAGTTGTTATTTACATCCTCTGTGACATGGAAAAAAGAAAACATCACCTAAAAATCCAGGTACTTCCTTCCACCCACCAGGCCACAAGTTCTCCTGGTTGTGCACAACATATGAACTATCATCTTGTAAAAGATCAAGATTGTTGTCCCTGGCAAAAAGAAAACATCTGCATGTGTATATTGCAGGTGAGAACTATGGATTGCATACCATGCTCAGCACGACCATCACATTCAGAGGTGCACATAGATTATACCAACCACCGCATAATTCATTCGGCCTCAAAAAAAATCAGACAATTGCACCTTCGCAGAACAGATCATAAATGAGAAGGTGAAAGTCAATACTAACAAATGGAGCCACAAATCTTATCAGGATGCCTTATAGCATTGCCAAGTGTGGACTCTTACACATGGCCCAGTGTCAGGATTACTGCAATTTAAGGTGCATGGACATTGGTTGCTGCAAGAGCACAAAGTACATCAAAAGCACAGGAAGTCAATTGAAAAGTTGATTTGCAGACATCTCAAGTTACTGCAACACTCCTGGAATAGTCTGCAGTTAGAAACACTGCAGCATGCAATAATGGTGAAAGGTGCAAGTTTGTACCATAGCACCACACTTTATAAACAAAGTCCACAGTATGAAGTGGATAGTATAGACTTGCAAAGCAAGAAGGTGATGTTGCCACAGAAGCTTGAACCAGCTGAGTCAATAGACCAAACACCCTTTCTTTTTTTGAAAGAGTTCCAAGGTAATGTGCAACTTTCCAACTACCTCCCCAGGGATAATGTCTTATGCTAAACCCTAAAATCTCCTGTCAGTTCTGCATCATGTTTGATACAATTCACAACCCAGAAAAAATCCCAGCAAGTTCTTCATAATAAATTGTATGTTGCTTACTGAGGCCTAAGTAACTTGTAATCCAGTGCATCTGCACTTTTTACTAAGACAGAGGAGGAGAACACAAGTGCTGAAGTTGCTGTTGGATGCAGACTGCATTGCAACATAGTGCAAGCATTTGCATGGACAAGAGGTGATAGCATGAGTACAAGCAGCAGCAACAACTTTTTGAGCAATTTGAAAACAAATTCTTAGACTGCAAACAAATGGAATCATTACGCAGAAAACAAACTTTTGCAGTATCAATTCCTTGACAATCATGTGTGACAGGTGAGGTGATGCTAAAGTCTGTTGCACTGTAAGGAAGGCTCTGCATTATTTGGAAGACCTTCTCTGCCTGGATATTGAACCCAAATAGCTAGATATTGCTTGCACTAGAGTAAACTAAATGCCGTTCCCAGCTGGGATGCAAAGAAAAATGTGAACTACTCCACAAACAAGTAATGAACTAGAATAGTTATCTAAGCGTCATGTTAATGTGCGAAAATTGGCGTACCAGCTGAAAAAATGAAGTCGTGAATTTCCCTCCTACTTCAGACACTTGCTGGTCACTTGTCATTCGCAGTTGCATCAAATTAGGGCATCTTTTGAGGGCCACACCCATCAGGAGAAGAATTGTGTCATCAATTTGTGGACACCAAAGCTACAAGAACGCAACTTGCTCTTGGACTTGGGATCACATTCCTGCAAGGCTGGTTATGCTGGTGAAGATCAACCGAAATGTGTCTTTCCCTTCTGTACGATCCCTTTCTTTCTCACTTTCAAACCTAGAGCCTTCCAGTGGGTGTCAGAATGTTTTGATCTTGGTCGACCTACTACCTTTACCCCACGTAGTGATCGAGCTGCTGCGTCTTCTGGTCTTGAAACGAAGTGCATCCTGCACATTGCAATTGCAGTTCCTGCACTGATGATGAAGACATTCCTTTGCAAAAAGCTTGGCAATTGCTCTCTCTCCTCAGAATCCAAAGTAGTGCAAATCCCTCTTGGGCTAAACTCTATTGGTTCCATTCCAAACTAACCTTGACAAGAATTCAGGTGGTGCAAGCAGTGGAGTAGACAGCAGTGCTGAGTGATCATGGGACAGACACAGATATGGAAGCTAAGAAGCCTATGGAATCTGAGAATGTGAAAGCAGGAAGAAAGTTATCTCCAAGTTTCTCAGCTTTCAACTAATGTCAGGACGACATGGGAGTTGTTATTATAAGCCCTGAAGCATTTGAACCTGTGTTTATTGCGCAGCAATCTGCAGCTTATCAGATTCCTGGAAGATTCAAAAGGCCCCTGCACAGTTGCAGCAGAATAGCTGTGCTTCTATTGTAGTTGTCAAATCATTAGCATCTTGTGCCATTTCCATATAATTTGGCCTGTTTATGAGCATGCAAGTGGTGCCGGCAATGAAAGATGGACTGGTGGCAGATTGGGATACTGTCAAGTCCATTTGAGACCATGCTCTGAGGTAAGTCTTGCTACTCTTCTGGAATGATTCTGTTGATGAATTGCAGATAGAGAACCTGCCAGCATATGAGTTTTTGAATTATCACTTTGCAGTTTGAAAATTTAGGGGCAATTTATGAGTGACATGAGGATCTACTTTAGAGTCATGGATGTTGAACGATTCTCTAATGAATTAGATTTTGAACAGAGATAGTTGCCACAGTTGAGTGGTTGGCAGAAACTATAATTGATACATTGCCATCTGTAGATACCAAACACTGCACAATACATTTGATTGAACCCATTGCAGCTGCCACAAACAATGACAAACCTACAACATGTATAGGTGCCACAGTTGAATGGTTGGCAGAAACTTGCTGATCCCAATGTTGGTAGCTCAAATTTATTGTTATGCATACCATGGACCAGAAAGATGCTCATAAGATGCTCTGCTCATCAAGTAAGCATCATCCCTGGGCTTTCCAGGGAGAGAGAAGGTGTCAAAGTGTTGGAGGCATTGAGAAGCAAGGGAAGCACAGAAGCTTGGATTTGAAATTGAATAAAGCTAAATGCACCAGAGCTAGCCATTTGAATGATACACAATGGAAGTGACTGTAAATCTGAGGTCGAATGCAGTGTATGACTATAGAATCAGTGGTGACTATAGAATCATGGCCACCTGACACCAGCACATTCAGGCAAGAGATTTGTTTTTCCATGTGAATGAGTAGACACTCCAACAGATTGATACAAGGAATTTGAGGGTGAAGTGGTAAGTGGCATATGATATTGTTAACATTCTAAGCAAGGTGTTTGGAGTTACTAAGAATAATGAGGTGGAAAAGAGAGGTGAAGAGTCAGGCACCATCAGTAGTTATTGCATGAACCCACTGCTGGTTCTTCAGCTGTGTTGGTTGTTGTGGTGCCAGACAACAATTGAAGGTTGGCCAGAGGGATTGTGATGTCTGTTCCTAATGGCATTGTGGGAATTGGACATGTTAAGTCTGATAACTAGGCTAACCTAAGGGCTAACAAACACTTGATGACAAACGAAGGACTTGAAGAGCTCTGAAGCTGGCAGAATGTATTGAATGGTGTGATTGTATGCCCCTGCCGTCTGTATCCACATTCAGAGTCATTTATGTTATGCCTGAACTCAATGAGGGAGATGCATCATATATGTCATCATAGGGAAACTACTGGTGTTTTGACTACCTGTGTCTTCAAACTCATGGATAAAAAACTTGATCGGATTATGCAATATATGCAAGCCATTGCTTGTGCTTATGTCAGCTTACTCCTTGAAATCAAAACTCCTTAAAAATTCTGAGGGCACATGTTGCAAAAGGACTTGTGTACCAAGAGTCTTACATCATTTTGAAAGACACTTTGGCAAGCAGCAGATGTCATGGGGTTAAAATCATTGCGATACCAGAAAAGGGCCAATGTAGGAAGCAATTCAATCGGTAACAATGTGTTCCTGACAAGGTCTATAAGCATAGAAAGTCAGGTTTCTAGTCTCTACCTCATCTCCCTGTTTGCAATGCAACATTTGATCTAAAACACAACAAAACTCAATGTACTACTTCCTCATTTCTAATTCACATAAGTGATGATGATTGCTTGGTTCAGTCTGAGTTGTACAGAGTGAATTTAGTGCAGCAGAGGCTGCTTGTTCAAATAATGATGCTTGCTCATAATGAACTTCTCCGGCCTGACTTGTGTTCCACTGTAGAAGCTCCTTATATAATCGTGCTCCTTTCCTCAGCAATTTATTCCATGATGGTGAATGCTGAGCCAGTATCTCACTTATAAGTGAGCTTTCAAATATAATGAATCTGGTAGCTGATGTTTCTACAGAATTGCTTACCTACAGTGATTGACCATTTGTACCTCAGGTAAGTGAACCTTAAGTGTCAGCTGCCTAAAATGGACACCTATTTTTGCTCATTGAAGCACACTCTTGGTTTCTTAAAACAGTCTCTTAATCAGAGTAATGTTATTAGTCATGTTAATGACATATTTAGCAGTGGAAGGTGGGCCCAAATAATAAACTGAGGAAAACCATATGCAAAAAAAAGTGAGCATTTGCTGTGTATTGGTTGACTGCTTCATATTGCAATCTCTCATTAATCACATTATTATAAGGTATTACTCTGGTTTTGTTTCAGAACAGTGTGTTGGCTGGCTTGAGTGAAATGGTAAAAGCATTTTCAAGCCAAAACTAATTCAATCAGATAACATATTCAAACCTACAATAAGATCTTATTTAACCATTTCAAGCACACGTAATAAGTTTCATATGAGGTGGCAAATGCTTATTAAAATAAATAAATCAAGTTTTATTTTGACAAGCTGATGGTCAATTTGATCAAACTAATCAATGCACCATTGACACACAAAGAAATTATTCAAAATATATACTTCCCAGCGAAAAAAACTGTTTAGCCTGACTGTTTCAAGCACACTAGTTGGTCACACATGAGATAACACTAAATACCTTAACAAGCATCTAACCATCGCGGTTGGATTATTTCTAAACACAATTAGATTAGTGTAGGCATTTGACCATTTCAAGTGCAATAGTTGATCATACACAATCCAATGGCACGCAACTTCACAAGCATCACTTCACCATGTCAAATTGTCAGTTGTTAATCGAAACCATGGTGAGATAATTCAAGAAGATCTTCCTAATCTAAATTTAGATGAAGGGATTATTGAGGTTGAAAATGCAACTTGTCACAATGAATAGTGTGCCCAGAAAAGGAGAGTGATCCTTCTATGTCCTTTTAGCACAAACAAAGCCAACAAAGCACTCCAAGAAGCCCAAGATTCAATAGCCAAGATGATGATCACAACGCATAGGACCTAATGAAAGTGGTAAAAAGCAAGATTCAACATGCAAGTAGTGTGTGCAAAAACAACGAATATTCAAAAAAGGCAATTGGTTGGATGTTTCTTTGCAACATGCCTTTGCATTAGTTGAAAGTGGTTTGAAAATTGCAAATGCAACACAATTTTGGGGGCTCCAAGTTTTCTCCTTGAGGAACCACTTGTACACAATGATGCTTACTAAATGTAAAAATAAGTTAGATGTTCATAAAAAATCCAAAGAAATAATGATTAAATATTATATTAAAATGATGTAACAAATGGGCCATCCCATCACATTAACACAATCACAACTAAAGGTAGCAATTATTGTAAACAAAAGATAATGTTTATTTGTATTCTTTTACATCAATGCATAAGGTGCACAAGGTGTTTCAATTTCCAGCTTTTACATCTTCAAAGGTAAACATGAAATGAGTGTTGTGAACCTAGATCTACCATGGTTATGCAATTTAAAGCATGGATGATTACATGTTTATTTTTTCACATGGATTTTTGATTTTATTACAACAATGTAAGCATGTGAAGGCAACATATCAATGAAAAATAGACATTTATTAATTCTTGACACTCACAATTACCATGTCATTATTGATGTAGTCCAAACAAGAAGAAGAATGGGGTTGGATTTAAATTTGTTGCCATTACACACATCCCATACATTCTAGCACTAAACATTTCTTATTTTATGTCATTCAAAATGGCTTTTCATTCATCTCTAGAAATTTTTAAAACTTTAACAAATTAGAGGAAAGGTGTAAAGAAGGAGGATTTGGCCAAGTGGGTTCCATTAGCCTTCAAGAAGGCTTTGATTCCTCACAACATTTGAAAGGGTTTTGAAATGACTAGCATGTGGCCATTCAATATTGATGTCATGACAAGTAAAATGCACCCTTCAAAAAGCTTTATGGAAATGCAAGAACCAATCACTACAACAACAAGGGGCTATTTTGCAATCCAAATATCATCGCAAACAACAAAGAAAGAAATTTTCGAAAGCCCGTTGTTGCGAACCATAATTCCTCGCAAACTCTTAACCTTTTGTGATACCATAACATTCGCACCCGTACCATTACAAGTCCTACACAACTTTCGAACTTGATAAAATCGCAAAACTTTTCCGATTATAACTGCTTTTATACATTGTTTGTGATTAACACTACATTGGAAACTATTTGCAACAAACCCATCACTGCAACGACTTAGCGAATCGACTCAAAAGTCTATCAGTTTCCGATATAAGATCTAACGCAAACATTTCGGGATTTTCAAAATGTTGTTGAAAGTTTGCGATTAACATTACATCGGAAACTATTTGCAACAAACCCATCACCGCAATGACTTAGCAAATCGACTCAAAAGTCTATATGTTTTCGATGTAAGATCTAACGCAAACATTTTGGGATTCTCAAAATGCCGCTAAAAGTTTGCGAAATCTATGATTTCACAAACCTATTCTGAAATGATTTTACCTATAATAGTGTAGCAATGTCTGTGACATGGTATATTTGGTCTTTTGCCTTTTGCAGTGTTGCGAAGAATTATGATTCACAAATGGTTTTGAGATCCACTGTGTATCACAAGAGCATGGCACTGTATTCTTATTTTGGAAGCAGGGTTTATATTCATTTGGAGTCACTTTGGAAGGCAAAAATAAATATCTATATCAAAATTTCAAATTTTACAATGTAAAAAGGTTTGCAACCCTTGGGTATTGAGGAGGTGGCTCTATGAAGTGTTAAATTACACAACTCTCAGATAATGTTACTAGATCCCCTACCTTCCCTTCCATAACACACCTATCATAACATATCATGACAGACTTAAATGTCCTGCAATATTCTTCTCTACCCTACAAAAAGCACCCAGTTTCAATGCAAGTGTTTAGACTTCTTTAATCTCCACTGTGTTTTACCCTGGAGGATTTCTGCACCATCAACTTGTAACCGCAACAAATGTGTAAATTGTAAGTGTGGAGGTACACACTTGGCAACATCTGGAATTGATGTTTGAGATCCAGCTGTGTATGAACAACTTGCTCCATTCACCTCTACTTCAGCTTCCTTCTCTAGCTTTGCAGTACAGGATGTAGGACAGCACATTGTAAAGCATCAGATTGGCTGCACTGTCTTCTGTACTTGAGTGTCATGCTTGAAAGTTCATAGTTTTCAAAAACTGCAACTGGAACACTTTGCAACCAAAGCCACATTCTGAATTAGCCTTGTGTCCACATTTCCTATTGACCAGCCAAACAATGAAACAAGTATCCTGCATGAGCGTGGCACTTAGATAACAGAAAATAACACCAAATCTCCCAAACATCAGGTAGAAAAGCATAATTACTCTTGAAGCCAAGTGCTCTCAAAAGGAGCTATCACACACCATCGGTCATCACAAACTGAGGTATGTATGTAAGTAATCAGTAAAAGAAACAAGTATCTTTTATTTGACTTCTGAGAAAATAGGCTAAGAGAAGCTTACCTCCATCCAACATATTTCACATTGTTGACATGCTAATTCATGTCCAAATCACCGCGTTTTGGCTTCAAAGAAAACTAAAACAAAGAAAACAAAGACAAGTAGTGAACAATATGAACAAACTAAAGATGTTTGAAACAAAGCAGGTGACTCTTGATTTGACAAAAAACCTGAACCCTTTTTTTTTGTTTCAGGGCCAGAACCAATCTCATCTCTGGACCTTAGACAAGTCGTCAAGATCACCAACTCTGTTGCACCCACCAAAAATGCCACAGTACACATACAGAACACACCAATGTCGATAGCAGAAGTAGCCAGGGTCTTTCTAAACGTAGCCACTTTGGCAACATCTGTTGCTTTCCCACTGTACATGGCCATGAATTACCCACTGAGCCCCTTTGCCTTTGCTTGCAATATCAAATGGGTAACTGGATGATTCCACTGAAGCCAACAAAGTCTCATCATTTGCATCACTTGCAATATCTTATCAAGTCACAAGGCATCACACCTAACTCATCTTTCTGAGATTTGAAGAAAACTCCATAAGAATGATTCACAATTACAAGATGAGTCCAGTGATTACCTTTTGGGTGCTACTCACAAAGTATGAGATCATGAACGGAAATCACTCCTTACT
>Ga0116227_10009290_pt1 | contig 17929 bp, 10 predicted proteins | sample S1TSphgellanicum_FD_89693 | JGI IMG/M metagenome (GOLD analysis project Ga0116227, IMG submission 89693) | Host-associated microbial communities from peat moss isolated from Minnesota, USA - S1T2_Fb - Sphagnum magellanicum MG | ecosystem: Host-associated > Plants > Peat moss > Unclassified... | reverse complement strand
GACTTTTAGTGGTCAGGAGTCAAACTGCCAATTTGACTCCTGGCCCTTCTTTTGCCCATAACTTGGGCTACAGATGTCTAAATGGCCAATGCAAGGCCATTTTGATCATGTACGCTTCAAGAACTTTCCATTGATATAAAGAACGCACTAAGGCGAGGACATTTGACCCCTCAAATTGTCTTCTGAGTTTTTGAGAGTCCTGGAGGACTCCATTTTCCCACTTTTGGGAGTGTGAGTTGCATTCTCACATTTAGCCCCAAAGTGGGGTTGCGACACAAGAGGAGTAATATCCAATTCTTATCACAATAAAAACACATAAATTAACTAAAACTAATAAATTGTCTAGTAAAACTAAATGTGGCAAATGGATGAATCAAGAACTAGAAGATGCAATGGAGAAGGGTCACACATCTTTGAGGAAGGACAACATGTATTAGAATATCCCTTTAACTTCACTTTTAAATGACTTAAACAGTAAAACCAAATTTTAAAAAATGGGCCCACAAGTTGTATTGACAAAAATAAAAGATGTATCAATAATCATCTAGATTTCGAACATGTAAAAGGTAGGCTTATCCATCACCCTTCAACAACTCAAATTAAAAGTAATTGAAATTACATAAATTAAATTCAAACCATTTTGAAATGGTGTTCTAGAAGGTAGTTGTTGGTACTAGTTCACAAGATGTCATCCAAAAATCTACATACATAATATAAAAATATCAGAATTTTTTAAAGAAAAAGTGTTAATTAGCCAAACATGTTATACCTTTCATCTTAACTTGGAAAAATTGTACACGTAACACAACTACCCACCAAATCACATTTGGAATTTGGATCAAGCCATCAAATGCAAGCAAGGTGATAATTTGGTGCTTGGGTTTTGGCTAGGTTTATATCACCATCCCCAAGTCTCAGGAATGGTTAACTATCAATTGTGTTGTTAGTGTAACAACAAAAACCTTGCTTGCATTTTAAATTTTCAGAGGTTGTAAGATGCAAAAAAACTACATAAAGTTATGTAAACTATAAACATACATGGTCATACAAAAAAAAAGCTTGGATGATTACATACCTCTTCAACCAATGGCTATTTTTTTTCAAGAGATATATATGAGGAAGGAATTCTCAAAAGAACTATCATCTCTTGATTATGAACAAGCATGGGTTGCATGTCACAATAAATGCATTTGAACAAACAACTACATTTAGGTTAAACATGGTGACCTTGCCTCCCATACTTCACATGCACTCCATCCGTTAAATGCAACCTATTTCAAATCATTCAGGAATGCCTTTAAAAAGGAGTGGGATTTTGGTATGGCAAAAAACAATTATTTTGACCAAACAAGGTCACATTGGCAAAATGGGTGGACAAGGCTTTGCAAGAATTTTTGAAAAAATAAAACATAAAATCAAGGTTTAGGATATGCAAAACTTGGAAAATCTTAGTATTGAATTTTGAAGGACCTAAGTGTTCCAACTCAAACCTAAGGAACTCCTCCATTTGTTAACCTAATATCGTTGCTTCAATTGTCAACAAGTAGAAGCCATGGCAAGGAGCCACTAGTAAACGATTCTAGTTCACATGTGGTCACATCAAACCAATACTTGGCAGTTTTGACACAAAAGGTAGTGGACAAGGAAATTCTAAACAAAATTAAGAAATTTAAAACAAAGGAGAAAGAGGAGAAAACGTGAAAACAAGTCCAAGATACATTTACCTAAGTCAAATGAATAGTTCAAAGGAACATTGAAAATGAAAATAGAACCAAGTTCAACCTACCATGGTCTACTACTACAATCAAGGTTGTTGGTGAACAGTTTGACAACTATTTTAAAGCAAGGTTCTGAACCCACCCTCTAGGTTTTAGAAGGTCCAACTTAATATTCACATTTGAACAACAAAAAATTGATAGCTAGCAAAGAATGAAGCTTCTTACCATGCATGTTCCAACAAAGTTCTAACTAGTTATTGAACAAGATTAAATGAAAGGGGGTGGGACTTGTGGTGGGTTATAGTGATTGTGGCAACTTAGAGAAATGGGTTCAAGAGGTCGTGGTGACTCAAAGTTGGGTTCAAATGTCTATGGTAACTCAAAGAGGTGGGTTCAAATTGTTATGGTAATTTAAAGGTGGGTTCAAGTGGATGTGGTGACTTAAAGGTGGATTCAAGTGGTTGTAGTGAATCAATCAAGAGAGAAAGAACCTAGGATCTCAAGAGCTTCTGAATTAGGCAATGGCAAGAGAGAGAAAAGGAAATATAGGGAAAGAGAAAAAGGAAAGAGAGAAAAAGAAAAAAAAAGGAGAGAAGGAATGAACATGAATGAACTCAAACATTCCAACTCCTCCTGAAGTTGTTGTAGCAACAATCAAGGTGATCATCACATTATTCCCAACTTATAAAAGATAAAAAAGAGAGAAAGAAAAAAAGAAAAAAAGGAAAAACAAGAAAGAATGTGAGTGTGGGCAAGCTCGAGCATTCCCAACTCTTCCCAAAATTGTTGCAATGACAATCAATGTGATCATTGTGTTATTCTTAACATGCAAGAAAGAGATAAGGAAACACATAGAAAAAAGTGAAAGAAAACACCAAAAAAATGTAGGCAAGCTTAGGTGCACTCTTCATTCCTCCCAAACTTAGTATAAAGATCAACACAATTGTCAAATTCTTCTTAACTTGCAGAAGAGAAAAAAAGGAAACACACCCACATAGAGGAAGATAGAAAGGGGAAAAAAATATAAAGGAAAAAAAAAGTGCAAGGAAACTAAGGGGTTCCTAGCTCCTCCCAAACTTGCTACAATGATGATCAATGTGATTGTTGCATTCTTGCTAAGCTACTAAAAAAAAAAAGGAAACACACACATAGAGAGGGAAAGATAGAAAGAGAGGGGAAAAAATCACCAACAAGCTTAGGTGCTCCCCTTGGACTTGTTGCAACATTTTCATATTGTATTTTTGTCAAATTGTAAAAGAGAAAAAAAAGATAGGATAAAGAGAAAGGATAGAAAGAAAAGGGAAAAAAAAACAAGTGTTCATAGCTTGAGTCCTTTTAGCCCCCCCCACCAAAGCTCTTGCAAGTGACAATCAATGTGTTTTCTTCCTAAGCAACATTGCACAAACAAACATATCAAGCTAAACACATCCTAGGCATTTCTTGCATGCAACAACAAACACAAAGTGAAAGAAAGAAAGAAGATAGAAAAAAAGGAAAGAACCAAAAAACATGATTAAAACAGTGGAAAAGAAAGGAAGAATGTTGCAACACCACAACATTCTTTTCTAAAATATGGGGAAAGACAAAGGAGTAATCAAAATCAAGCCCCATATGGCATCATGATGGTCATGAATTTGAGGATCTTAATTACATGTTCAAAAAATTCCTCTTTTAAAACCGTAAATGCACCCGTGACTATGTGACTATATTTGTGAATTTTTGGGCTTGCTACAAATATTTACAAAACTAAATGGTAATAAAAAGTAGTCCAAAGCTATTTAAATTATTATTGTGTTGTTGACGGGATGAATGTAATGTCTTGCATAAAATTTGAAGTGTTCGTTCATAGGGTATAAAATGCATGATATCAAGAGTACATGTTTTATCCAAGTATTTTCAAACAATGAAAACCCCCCCACTTTGGAGGGCCACAACTTTTTAGTTATGGTTCAAAATTGAATGTTGTAAATAGCTACTAGCGGTATGGGTAAAGGCTCACCTAATCCCTTTGAAGAACATGTTAAAAAATGCATACTTAATGAATCCCTAGGATTTTAATTCTTAAGTATCCGCTCACCAACCATTTTACCCTAGTTGACTTGAAGTTTGAACATTGAAAACACTTTAAGACAAAAATGGGTTGATCAAAATGAAATTTGTAAAAACAAATTAGTTATAATTGGTGGGTAGAAAAATGGATGGATATGAAAAATAAATAATTATCCTTATATGTTTGGAAATATTTTGGAACCCATTAATGATTTGCCTAATTATTTTGGGTTAGGCATAAGCAAAAGTCAATTATTTGGACTTGATTAGACCCTTAAAAACAAAATTGCAAATAATATAGTAATTCATGGACATAAAAGGATGATAGTTCTAAAAGTATGTGACATAATTTTATTGACTTGAAAATTGATGATATTTAGTAGATGTAGATGAATGGGTAATAATTTATCCATTCCTTCTTCCATGTATCTAAAAAATTGTGACTGGAAATTCAAGTTCATTTTCCTTTTGCATATTTTCATGTTATTAATTTGTTATCTAGCCTTGTAATAGGATTTTGTATGTAATGAGTTCCTATAATGTAATAAACTCATTTGTTGTTATTATTGTGAAAGCATCCACAAGGGAACACTTATGCAAATTTGGTGAATGATTCTAGCTAAGGTCTATATGTGCATGTGATGAGCTCATTTTTCAGTGTAGCACACATAAAGACTAAGTTTTAAGTGCGGGGGTGATCCTATCCCAAAAGGATGTAAGTTTTTATACTTGTATGTGCATTGTGTGAATGATGTATATGTTGTGTGTGGGACTTTAATTTGAATATTTAACTATATATTAATAAATATTCAATTCAAAATTAACCTTCATGTAGGTTTGGACCCTTCTTAGATTATAACATCCCCTATTTATTAATATGGATCGCATTTATTGTATATGTTATATACTACCCATGAGCCCCACTTGTTTCAACCCCCAAAAGATTAAAGGTCTTTGGACTTTTTAAAACATTCCCCATGTTCCAACCATACAACTTCCTCTCATCCATGGATCCAAGAAAATTGATAATCCATTTACCATACTTAGGTAATTAAGTCAATGACAAGCTAAAAGTTCCACCCTACTAATAAATATTGGTGAATTTGTCACTTTGTTCATGCTTTGAACTTGATCTTTTTCATTTGTGTAACTTTGTTATTATATTTCCATTATTGATGCCACACATTTATATTGTACTCTACATTCCAAATGCATAGAATAACCATAGGTAAATGGTAAATCCTAATATTTCAACACTATTTTAACTTTAGATTCTACTCTTGTAACATGTTCATTTTTTATCATGAAATATGTGTTTAGACTTAATACATAAGTTAGAATGTTACTCAACAACACTTTTCATAGCAAAGGTGTTTGCATAGTTTTTAGTCTATCATTATTTTACAATAGTTTTAGTTGTCATATTGATAGAAAGGAAAAGCAATAGATTATGGAAAAGAACATGGAAAACAAAAGAATGAAATACATAGTTTAATCACTTTGTGTTCCTCATCAAAAAAAAATTCTAAAGTTTGAAACAAAACTACTTTGCTTTCTCTACTTTGTGCTCCCAAAAAATAGTCAAAAAAATACTCCCTCTAAGAACTTTTTAAAAAAATCCTCAAAACCCTCAATTCTCCCACCTTAAATTAATTTGAATTCTAGTTTAATAGTCATAATCACACCTACTTATCCTCCACTATTGTGCACCCTATTTCTACTAAACCTCCTTTATCCAACTTGTCCTAGAATAGACAACACAATACCTACTCACTATCCCCATGCATCCTAATATGTCTAAATACTATAATACAATCTTACCCTTAACAATAAACATAACCATGTTTATATTTCTAGGTAAAAAAGGACATATGTCATATTTTCATGCATATTATAAATTTTAAGAAGATTAATAGAACAAAATTATAGCAAGGATGGGTGATAAACCTTTGGACATTTGTAGTGTGATTATCATTCCAAACCAAGTTCATTTTTTACCTATTCTTTTGCCAATAACACAATACCTTCCTTCTCCATCCAATCAATTGGTTGTCTTTGCAAATTATAGTGTATTTCATCATGTGAAGTAACAATCAATATGTAAGTACTATTGACTAACATAATTGTAGCACAACACTTGCACACTATGTCCATGTAATGTTTTACTCTAGTGTTTATGTAGAAAAAAAGGAACACATTTTCATTATGTAATGTAAAATTCATCGATTTTTTGAGGATCATATTTGTAACGTTTAGAATAAGAATGTTATATGCAAGCAAGTAGTTTATTTTCACAAGTTTATGGGATAGCTGATTATGTGGTGTGGACTTGTTTAATTAGTTATCTTGAGGAATCCAAAATTTTAAATCTTTAAGAAAATCCATTATAGATTGTGAAAAGTATTTCAATTAATGGAAGGTGGGAAAATTCTAATGAAAAATTGGAAATGCAATTGAAAACAAAAAATCTATGCATAATCAAATCTTTCCAAACAACATTTGGACCACACAATGATAGGATCCACCCTTAAGCTCAAAGCAAAAACCAAAAAAATAGAAAATACTAGCCTAACTCAATGCAAAGCTTCATGATCAATGTAGTGAAATTTTGCAATGTCATATCTAGCTAGGTGAAATAGTAGAGGACATGGTGAAGCCAATGATGCCAAAACTTGCACATAAGCTTTAACATATGGAAACAACAACAAGTCAAAGGAGGGGACATGGAGGAAACAAAAGAAGAAATATTGTCCTTTTCCACCCCCACACATTGCGACTACTATTTGATTTAATTACATTTCAACTACATTTGGTCATCTCAAGTTTGCAAGTGGCTTGTTGTACTAATTAATGGTCAATATTGTTCATAAATGTTACATTCATTATATTGTTCACTTATAAGTATAATTTGGACCCTACTTAACTTTTTTATAATTTCAAATTGCTAATGTGAAAATTGAAATAGCCTTTAATCTTATTTGCACAATGCATTGTAATGGGTTAGTGATTTTTTTGACATCTCTTCAACTATCAACATTTGTACATGAATTAAACCATTCACTTTTATTATGTTAAAATAATTACTCACAAATTGCACCTTGCATTTATTAAAATATATTGAAACATACATAACAACTTAATGTGTCAATATTTATATTTGAACATGTTAAATTTTTTTTCACATCACTTGAATTATCAACATTTGTACTTGAGTTGAATCATTCACTTTGAATGTGTTAAATCCATTACTCATGAGTTACATTTTGCACTCACCATAATTTCTTTAAATGAATGTATACAAACTAAGTAAGTCTCACATTTATATTTGAATGGGTTAATGATTTGGTCAAATGTTGATACATACAAAGTCTAGGACGCATGTAAATCTTTAAGTTATAATTTTTCATATATTAAATTTTTGTACATTTATGTAAATTAGAGTGTATGTTTTTCCTTTTTATTTAGGCATCATGGACACATTTTTTATTATGAATGTTAATGATGCCAAACAAAAAACCTTTACAAATATTGGTAATTTTTAAGTTTTTTAAAATATTAATTTTTTGAAGTTTTAATTTTTAAAAAGATAATAATATTATTAAATTTTTATATTATTATTAAAATATCAATATTTTATCATTTTTATTTTGTTACAAGTTTATGTTTAAATATTTAGACGTGAAATTTAAGTTTTTATTTCTAAAGAAATAAATCAATGAATTATAAATGGTGATCATATAATTTACATCAATGAATTTTTTATCATTTTATTTTTTCAAATATGTAGTTTTCTTAAAGATCATCCAAGGAAATTGAACCATGTATATGGATGTACAAATTTATTAAAATATTTTTATATTTTGGCTACAAGTCCTAGAACCCATTTTATATTATTAAAAATTTAAAATATATTTTTTGGTTTTTTTAATGGAAAAATATTTTGTTGATGTTGATGGCCTTTTTTATGTTTGCAAAATGATGGAAATTCACCACCAAATTTTTTTCAGTTACATCATTAATATTTATATATATATATATTGGATAAGGTTTATAGTGATTTCAAACATTGAACTTAAAAAATTTCAAATAAATTTGATGTTGGAATTGTTTATGTGTTTAAAGTTGGAATAACCTTTCTTTCTTTCAATTTGCAATTTCAATGTTTTGGCAAATTTTTTGTTGTTTGCATTTTTCCTTGAATTTTCAAATTTTTCCCCATTTTTTTCCCAAGAAGAATTGCCAAGTTAGGAAAATTCAAAACCAAAAAAAAACACATTGGTTAAATCCAACTATTTAATGCAAAAATTTCATCAAATTATGTTACTTTTACTTTTACAAAATAAACAAAAATATATATATTTTTTGCATCATTAAAAAAAAATGTGTGATTTTTTTTCAAAGTTGTGTAATTAATCATTTGTATTAGCGTATGATTCATGTTGCTAAACAAAATATAGTATTAAATGCATATATTCACTATTTTATTTTTATTTTTCTTGTGGCCAATTTTTGCCAATTTAAGGGGGCAACAACATCAACAAAGGACCTTTTGGAAAGAAAAAAAATCAAAATTTGAAAAATTAAAAATATATATTTGGAAAAAAATTGGAAAATAAAGATAAAAATCATGGCATGTGATTTTGGCACGACATGCCATGAAAAAAATACAATCCATGACTCCATGGTCTAGGAGAATAAAATAAAAATTGAAAAAAATTGAAAAAAATTATATGATGACATGGCACTTTATTCTGCATCATATTAATTTGGGACTTCATATATCCATGTTATAATTTTAAAATTGAAAATTATCTATGCAACATGTGATTATCCAAAATGACTTTAAAACTTTCCTTAAAAAATTCTTAATCAACTAATCTTTTTTTACCAAAACCGTACAAATTGCATATTAATCAATTTTGTCCCATTTCATTAAAAACCTAATGAATTTAGGTAGTGGAAAAGGACAATCTATTTCTTCTTATGATTAAATCACTATGGGCAGATCATGGTGTAGGCTCTTGGGCATTGGTGGAAACACAACTTTGTAAATGGTAAAAAAAAAATTAATTACAATAATGAAATCTAAGCATAAAGAGAATAATTGAATCAATTTCAAGAAAAAGGACTTACTCACAATCCAAAATAATTTATTTATTTTCATAGGGGAATTGAGATATCAAGGCTATCCTTAAATGTATGTTCCTCCTCAAAGAAGTTAGATTCAAAAAGAGATTGAAAAGCTTGATTGATGACTTCATGGTTACTTTCAAGTGGTAGAATGTGGAAGTCAAGATTATGGCAATATCCCTTCACCACATTGCCTATAACAAATAACTTGCTCAAATTTTCCATTGAAACAAACTTGAAGGAAAGAAAAACAAACAAGAAAGGTACATACCAACGGATGTAAACAAATCTACAACAAATTGAGTCTAACTTGGAATAGGTTTTAATGAAAGTCTGGATTGTGAAAACATGAAGTTCCTTGGCCACCTTCAAAGTTTTATCATTTTTAATTTTGATCATTGAGCTCTTTTATGTCTACTTGTAAAGGACAACCTCCTCTTGAACATTGATTCTTTTCTTCAAAATTTCATTAGAAGGAAACCAATATTCAAGCATTTGAAAGTATTACATTAGAAAAATGACCCAAATCAAAAATGTCTACAAGGATTGTTAAGATTGGTTAAATATGGAACACAACCGAGGAATTATGAAATGATTGAAACTTGAAAAGGAAGAATCCTTCATTGAAAATCCTCGTCACTATAAAATGGTAAAGAATTGACTAAGACCCACTTCATCTCAATAATGAAAGAATAATTGTCCAAAAAAGACCAAATGTCCTTAAACACTCAAATGTCATCTAAATGGGTGAAAACATGGTCAAAATAGCCACGAGCACCAAGGTAAAAAATCATTTTTCAAAGACTGCATGTCACGACCCTAACCTTGGGTTCATGATCAAGGCAAAGGGCATGAAAAGGTGAAAGCTGAGAGTGCAACCTGTGAGTCACATTCACCTTCTCGAGAGTGGGGAAGAATCTAAGGGAATCAGCCCCCACACTCCCAAGTGGGCTCCCGCTTTGGGAATTGGAATCCCAAGGGATTTTCAAATCTTCAAAAAATGATTTGAGGGGCCAAAATTCATTGGATTAAAGAGTTTCATATGCCATTGGAATTTTTTTTAAGAAGTAGATGTTCAAAATGGGCTCGTATGATCCATTTGGATACGTACAACACAAGTTATGGTCGAAAAAAAGGCCGAGAGTCAAAACGTCAATTTGATTCCCAACCATTAAAAGTTGGGAATCGCCATGAATTACTTGTGTGTAAGGGAGTGCCACATATCTTTAGAAAGTTCTTGATGAAGGCTGTAACATTTCTTGACACCTTGCCTCAAGCGGAGGTCTACAAAAAATGTTATAAGCGTCCAAAGTGGCAGGAGTCCCAATTTCAGGAATTTTGAGACTCCCAACTTGGTAGTCCCAAGAAAAATGACATTTGGGTGCAGCCCCTATGGCTAGTCATAGAGAATATTATAAGGGGGAAGGTGGTGGCTTCCCCCAAGTTCGAGTCGTGATGAGTCTTACAGGTCTATGTATGCTTGTGAGTTGTCTATGCACCAAAAGTGTTCCAACTATACACTAATTAACTTGTTGTTTGATTTGTGTAGGTCCATATGAATAATTGACCCATTTGTCACTCATCCTAGTCCCTATCTCGAAGCTTCGACATGTTCTTTTTACTTTGAAGTGCTATGAGTTAAGGAGCATACCCCAACTCCTTTTTTTTTCACTATTTCCAAATTTCAAACTCGCATTTGAGTCTTTCAAAGAGTGTGGGGGTGTGTCACTACACATGACACGAGTCATTTTTGTGTTGGTTTATAACTTTAAAAAATTATTTCAAATACCCCATTTAACATTACATTTTAGATATAAATACATTTTGATTACAAATTGATTTTATATCATATATATTATGCATTCATGCCCTCTATCAATAAACATGAACAACTTTTGTTAAAGGCACATTTTCAAAATTTGTAATTTTTAGAGTCAAAAACACTTTTGAGCCAAAAGTGCTCAAATTGGTTTTTTTTTAAAAATCATCAATTCAAGTCTTTTTGCCCTTCTAATCATCAATGTTAAAATCCTCTTTAATTTTTAGAAGGATTGGTCCACATTTGGTAGAAAAATGGACATTTGAAAAAAACAAGGACTAATGACTCTCAAGGTTTGAGTGCTTTGAACATGCAAAAACATTTTTGATTTGTGTCAAATTTTGATCGTGTAATCTTTGCAATCAATGAAAAATATTCTAAAAAGAATTATGACAATCTAAATTATTATGCTTCACTTATGATCTTTCAAACATACAAAAATGTAGTTTAAGAAGTGTCCACTCACTTGGGTGACTCCTTTGATTATCTTTTTACCCCAATGGAATAATAGCACAACTCCATTTTCTACAAGGAATTTGCATGAAAAAATAAAAACTAAGCTAATATAATTATTCACCTTCATATTCCAAGTCGAAATCTTGGAAGGGGGATCAAAGACAAAGGGAATTATAAGGTTTTCAAACACATCTTCTTTAATATATCTGCCATGGTTATTCTTGGCATCAAGATTAGCACAATTTTTCCATGTTAATGTTTTGAAATTTTCAACTATTTTCAACACCAAAAGTAGGTGTTGAGGGTTAATTCCTGACAATGCAAAAATAACAAGTGATGCAAAGGCAAAATTTGAGAGGAGTTGATGGATAAGTTGAAATATTTGTACTTGTAAAATACTCTTTTAATAGCCTCCTTTCCTCCAACTTGTTCCCAAGATTTGCTCTTTTGTATGCCATTCTTAAACCTAAATTCCTTGAAAAAACAAGATTCCTAGATAATAAACCTCCATTCATGCATATAGTCCATAAAGGATATTAATCCCAAATAAAAAATCTGAGATTCAACATTATTGAATTTGAATGCATTCATTTCAAGCTATAATAAAAAGAAATGGAATTCTTAAAATTTTGAATTTAATTGTGAAATTATCATAGAAAAAATTGAAACAAACTTCCAAAAATGCAACATACTAGGGTGTATGCACTCTAAGGTGGCTGATTTTCGGTGGATGCTCCATTCCCTAAAAGTCCATACAATAATGTTAAAATGGTAGTCTATTTTGATATCATTAATTTAGTGGGGAATTACATGGTGATTAATGAACTAAAAAGCCCATATGAAAATAAACCATTCTAAAACATTCTTTAATGTACATGTTAAAAGAATAAAAACTAAAATCCACCACAAAATGATTATGATATGAACTTATGAAAATATAGCTCATTTTAGGCCATTAAAAAATCCATAACTTTTTTTTGGTTAATTTTTCTCTAACAATTTTTTTTCCATATATGTTTTTTTTAAAAAATATATCATATATTGAGTCCCTATAATATACCCCAAATAAAATTCATACACAAAAATGCATGTATATAGAAGCACAAATAGCAAACCATTCCATAATTTTCAACTTCAAAAGTCCATTATTATAAATTTGGTGTATATATGTTGTAATTTTTTTTAATAGATGTCTTCTTTTTCAAGTTGACAATTTAAATCCAACCACAAATTTGAAATTTTATTGTTTTCATACCTTGTTAATAACATGTAAATGCACACCACTTTGCAAAACATTAGATTGCGACACAAAAAGTGAACCACCCTACCTTGCAACCACCCACTAACTTGATGCTAAAATGTTGTAAACAATAGCTTAAGGTCTTTTAAGCAACAACATCAAAAGAAACTTATTTATTATAATGAATTACTTCAATTACTAGTGAATTATGTCAATTAATAATGAAACATGATTACATTATGACCTTATATGGACATAATTAACCAAAGTGAAATGATTAAAATGAGATGAATTTATTTTAAGGTCCCCTAGTGATTTAGATTAATGAATTACACCCCACTTTTGTACTAATGCATCTACCATGAAATGTACAACATAAATTGGAATTGATATGAGGTGCCATAATTATACCAATATTTTTCAATTGAAACTTGAAATGCATTTAATATTACATGAATATAAGACAATATGCATTCCAAAACCTATTCAATAGATACCCATTTCATTCAACAAATTGCAAGATGATCAAAAGTGTAACACCAAATGTTTCCACAATCTATTTCAATTCCTTGCATTATGTGACATTACACCCAATTTACTAATATTTTGGTTGCAAATTGGTCCAACACATGCATGTCAATGCAACATTAGACACATCACCTATAAACAATAAGAGACACAATGTTGTAGGTTTTTTGGATACACCATTTACAATACAAGGCTATCAAAAACATGCAATAGTGTGGTATTGTTAATGTGAGAAGAGACAACCAATAAAAACTTACTAGTAGCCTTCGAATTTATATATGCCCCATATTCATCACTTATTAGCATATGAGGTGTTTTCATTTTTATTCCCTGCAATTTCATGTGACAATCATGTTTTCATTTTCCCCTTTCATTTGACAATTTTTCATATGTGAAAATCTTTCATGGTGATAGACAAAAAAATTTAAGTGTTTGTCGTTGGACAAAAAAAAATTTGGTTGCCTTTTGTTCATCAAAATGCATGCAATGAACAATTATAAACATAAATTCCTACCTTGGATCCCACTCCTCCACCTTGTGATCTACGATTGCTTGGATTTATGACAAGGATTACATGTTTTATAATTGACATAAGGCTCACGAGTGGAATTCTTGATTCATATTGAGGCTCAACCACATATTCAATAATAGGGTCCATTCACGATTGAGGTACCAAAAAGGAGTGTTTAAATTTTTTAAAACTACAAAGGACAACTTTGAATTTTTGTTTATCTTACATTATTATAGTTGTAATGGATTGTTGTGTGCCAATAGATAAAATGATGTCTTGTTAAATTAATTAAAGTATTTTTAAATAATTTGAATATTATGTAAATGTCATTCTAAGTCCTGTAAACTAACTATATCAAGTGTCTAAATTGCATTTTTTAAAAAATAAATAAAAAGGAATGCATAAAGTCATATAATTGATTTCAAACTTTTTGTACAACAAAAACATGAAAAAAGCTATCAAGCTACTTCAACTGGTTTTTCTTGGTCGACTGCATTGGTATTTTCTTCAATATTGCAGGGTTGGTCTTTATAGAGGACAAGGTAAGTTGGGTGTGGGGATATGGTGTTATAGCATGTGCCATGACGCTTGGAAATGTTGCACTCTTTAATGGTTACTCCTATTGACATCATGCACCTCTAGTAGCCCATTCACCCATATTGCACAAGTTTTTGTTGTTGTAATTGGGAAACAAACACTTCCCAATTTGCCCACATCAGATCCTTTTCAGTTTCGTGATTTCCAAAATGGAGCACATCAAGGGAGGCGGGCTTAGCTTCAATAAATCAACTAGTTTCAATGAGATACACACTACTAACTTTTGTTTGATCCCCTCATCACAGATACACAAAAGGTCTTGCAATAATCCATAAGTAGTCCTAATAAGTTATGATCCTAAACTGGTTACTGAAGAAGTCTAATGAAACTTTTGATCAAGTAGTTTTTGTGCTGAATGTGCAAGGGTTTCTTACAAAATCAATTTCAAACTTGTCGAGCAATATTTCTTAACGTATTTAGAAAGTAGACAACCTACCCACATGAATATACCTCTTAATAAAGAGGGGGGACTTTATGTAAACTCCTCATGAATGGGAGGGAAATTATGCCTATTTATAGTTGTAAGATTTTTCTCCCTCCTTAAGGAGTAGGGGTAAGAGCCTCACCCTCCTCCACCTTGTCATTTATGTACCTTTAAGTTCATATAATATTTGCCTTGTCCTTTACAATAAGTCTGTTTATTGTTTACTGTATACAATTTTACGTTCATTTGGGACTAGAGAGTCCATTAGACGAAAGGTAGATCATGGAGGACAGATTGTCCTCTGGTACTGGCAGCATGCCACAAACTTGGCCAAGGTGATTATGTTCGTAATCTGCATGAGCCCAACAAGAATGCTCGTGTGGGTGAGGGGCAGGGCCGAACAAAAGCATTCCCTAACTTTCTGTGTATTTGGACGGACAAGGAGCAAGTGCTCTTCATCCTCTACCTTCCCAAACTCGTAGCCTTGACAGAACCTCTTTGCGTATGGCACGCCCTTCCATGCACCTAACATTACCTCAAGCTACGTGTTGCCACATTGAAATTGAGCCAAAGCTTTTCACAGCTGAACACAACTAATGTCACACAAGTAGCTTTCATTTTCGTACAACATACCCTAAAAGCTCAAATATCTTGTCTGCACGTTGGTCCCAATCTCGCGGTTGGTAAAAAGTTTTTCAATGAAAGCCAATCACATATTATCCTTCACCTTTTTTACATTCAACATTGTGTGGGGAAAACCCGGAGGGGGTGGGGCCCCAACCTCTTGGTTGATCAAGCCTCCCGTCGTAAATCTAGCACTAACCGGCTACACTAGTTGTAGCGCGCCCAACTTAGCCATCTGAGCTCCCACCCATACGTTGTGCGCATTGCACCAAAGTATTTGGCTCTCTACCCAACCTCTCACCCCTACTAGATGGGTTGGATGTATGTGCGTTGTCCTAGGAACCGTTCCAAGTGATGATTGAGCAATCTTCGATTAGAGCGCAAAGGTCGCTACAAGTTAAGGTGCCGTTTCCAACGGCGGTTAAACTAGAGGTAGAAAACCTGCCACCTCCTGGGGCTAATTCTTGAGTAGCCATTTTTTCATGGATCCAACCCAACATTTCTTTCCCACAGCAAGCATAACGAGCTGGGCTTCCCATGCCTTTCCCAAGATGCGGTTTTTAGTGATCGTGCTCACACGGTTATAGTACAGCAACGCTTGTCCCCATGCAAAGTGTTCAAAGGGGAATTTCCCAAATTTTGCAAGCACAATGGATGTGCTAGTTGTTTTTCGCACCCCGAGCAAGGACTTGAGGAACCCTCGATACACTACTTCAATAGCTTCTATTTTCTTGGAATCCACCCAAACCTCACAGGCATAGTTTGTTATGGAACGCACCAACGTGTTGAAAAGGTTACAACATAGCTTAACATCCATAATACGTAGCATCGCACAACATTGGTTCAATGCGAACAGTGAATGCCTACTGGCAGCTGCTAGATGTTCCACTGCACTGTCCAAGTTTGGGGTGGTCTCAAGTAGGATCCCCATGTATTTGAAGGTCTGCACACGCTCAATAATGTCACCTTTGAACATAAACTCTTGGCATGGGTGAACAAAATTGAACACCATGACATTTGTTTTTTTCACGTTCATTGTAAGTCCACGTTTAACATAGAATTGCTGGAACGCATTTAACAATTGTTGTAGTCCCACCTCTGATTCCGACATCAAAGCGAGGTTATCTACAAAAAGCAACAGCCATATGCGCACGTTTGCTAGGGCCGGTGCATTGCATTCTTTGCTGTCCAAACGTCCCTTTAGGGCATCCAAATATAGCCCAAACAGTAGGGGGTTGAAAGGACAACCTTGCTTCACACCTTGCTGACATTTGAAACTGGAAGTGACACCCTCACTTGGGTGGTTAATGCATACGGTATCCTTGGCATACATTGCTTGTAGGCATCGCAAGAAGCGTTCTTCCACCTCGAGGCCAGCTAACACCTGCCAAAGCACTTCGCGCAGCACAATATCAAACACCTTTTTGAAGTCCACAAAGCAGCAATAGAGCGGTTTCTTTTTTGCCTTGCTCTGTTTTATCAAAGTTCATAATATGAAAAGTTGGTAAGTAGTGCGGTAATCTTTGTGAAACCTAACTTCACCTTTGGCACGCAGCCCATGTTATTCAGTCCATGTTATTCACCCCATTCGCTCAACCTTTTGTCCAGGATCATAGCGAACAACTTTGCTACGATAGGCCCAACTGTTATCCCCCTATAATTGTCAAATTTGGAGGCATCGCCCCCTTTAAAAAGTGCATGGACCACCCCAGTGGAAAGGGTTTCTGGAAAGCCTTCCTCCAAAAAGTAGTTGAATGCGACAGTCAATAGTGGCATGTGTAGCAACTTTCCCACATCCAAAATGAATTCAGCTTTCATACCATCTAAACCAGCAGCCTTGTTCTTTTGTAGTTTTTTTAGTGCTTAAAAAAACTCAGCAAGCGTGATATTTGTGTTCAGGGTGTGGTTAGGTGGAGGTTTGGTCACCTAAGCGGAACGATTAGTTTGTAGTCATATGGGTGGCGGTAACTAGCCAATTAGCCCGTAGAAGCCTTCCAAAAGCATAGTTGCACTAATCTTGTCCATAACTAGTGCCTTTGGCCAGTACTTTTTCCAAAACAAAAGTGCATCCACCTTGGCAAACGCACACATATGTTGAGCTATTGCAGTTTCCCAAAAGAAAAAATTCCTTTTAAATAAATTTAAAAATTTACTTGCTTAATGTTTAGTAGCGTGCAAATTAAGGTTGACTTTCAGCCAGAGCCTTAGCTTACGTTTCGTTGTACAGTAGTTAGCATCAAACCAAGGTTTATGGCAATGTCTCTCTGTGCAGCTCCCTCCTGAAGGCTTGCTGCCAAAAGTAGACTATGCTGTAGTGATGCGCTCCCAAGTTCCTAGTTAGACCCAAGATGGGCCTAAGTTACTCAAATAGCGAAATTGTGAGGAACTCGGGGCACGTTCCCAACTCTCAGCACTAGAAAGGGTAGAGAGGCGTGCTGAAGCTTTGGGATGGGACTAGGAAGAGTGACAAGCTTTAGTTATTTACTCAAACCTGCATTAAACCAACCAACAAGTTATTTTGTTCACTTTCTAGAGCACCTTTAATGCTAGGACAAGCCATGGGCAACTCTAGACTCACAAGATTCATCATGGCCCAAACTCGAGGGAAGCTACTGTTGAGAATTCAAGCTCAACTAGTTAGGTTTCATTAGTTACTAGAATAGGAAAGTAACTAGGTTACTTTCACAAGGTTGAATTACTTTCGTTACTTATTTTAGTTTGGTTATTTGTGGTTTGGTCTTGTAGTTAAATACCTTGGTGTTGATGGTTCGCTTCTATTTTTTCTTCATTACACAAGTTTGTGTATTTCTTGTGACAAGAACCTTGGAGAGTT
>Ga0116227_10009289_pt1 | contig 17931 bp, 19 predicted proteins | sample S1TSphgellanicum_FD_89693 | JGI IMG/M metagenome (GOLD analysis project Ga0116227, IMG submission 89693) | Host-associated microbial communities from peat moss isolated from Minnesota, USA - S1T2_Fb - Sphagnum magellanicum MG | ecosystem: Host-associated > Plants > Peat moss > Unclassified... | reverse complement strand
CTTGCATTGCAGCTGGGGCTCGATGCGGGCGCACTCGCCACTCAGGAAGGCACTGAGATTTTCGCAGGCAAGCTTATCCCCGAAGGCGCTGAGCCCATCGCGATGGCTTACGCAGGGCATCAGTTCGGTCAATTCGTTCCGCAATTGGGCGACGGACGCGCGATCCTCCTCGGCGAAGTTGTCGACCGCGGCGGCACGCGCCGCGACATTCAGCTTAAAGGCTCCGGACCGACGCCTTTTTCAAGACGCGGAGACGGCCGCGCGGCGCTGGGGCCAGTCCTGCGCGAATATCTCGTCAGCGAGGCGATGGCGGCGCTCGGCATTCCGACCACGCGAGCCCTCGCAGCCGTCATAACGGGCGATAATATCATCAGAGACAAAATCCTGCCGGGCGCCGTCCTGACTCGCATCGCATCGAGCCATATTCGCGTCGGGACGTTCCAATTCTTCGCATCGCGCCGTAATGTCGAAGCCGTCCGTCAGCTCGCGGATTATGCCATTGCGCGGCATTATCCCGAGGCCGCCAATACGCCGCATCCCTATCGCGCATTCCTCGACGGCGTGATTGCGCGGCAAGCGAAGCTCGTCGCACGCTGGCTCCATGTCGGCTTCATTCACGGTGTCATGAACACCGACAATTCATCGATCTCGGGGGAGACGATCGATTACGGGCCATGCGCTTTCATGGATGTCTACAATCCAGATACGGTGTTCAGCTCCATCGATCATGGCGACCGTTATGCTTATTCCAAGCAGCCCAGCATCGCGCATTGGAATCTTGCGCGGCTTGCTGAATGCCTCATTCCTATTCTCGACGACGACAAAGATAAGGCTCTCGCGCAAGCCAATGAAGCGCTCGCGGCGTTTACCGGCCATTTCACCACAGCCTATCAAGACGGCTTGAGACAAAAGATCGGCCTCTCAAAAGCCATTGAGGGCGATGGCGCGCTCATCAAGGATTTGCTCGAGCGCATGGCAAACAATTCTGCCGATTTTACGCTGACATTCAGACGTCTCTGCGATGCGGCTGCTAGCACTGATGCTGACGGCGCCGTGCGGGATTTGTTTATAAACCCGTTATCTTATGACGAATGGGCCATCCGCTGGCGTCAGCGCCTCGATCAGGAGGCACAGGATGGAACAGCCCGTAGCGCCGCTATGCGCCTCGTCAATCCGGCATTCATTCCGCGCAACTACCGCGTCGAAGCCGTCATAGAGGCGGCGGTCAAAAACCGCGATTTCAGCCTCTTCGAGGAGATGCTGAAAGTGCTTTCCAATCCTTACGAGGACCAGCCAGCCTTCGCGCATTATGGCGATCCGCCGCCGCCTACGCTCGGCGCCTATCAGACATTCTGCGGAACCTGAGATTCCCGCAATGAAAATCGCTTGGCGAATGAAATTCCCTTGGCGCAAGCTGACGGCGAAATCCTGGATCCTATCGCGCTGGTATTATCGGCGGCACAATCTCGAATTGTTAGGATATGCGTCCGATCATTTCTGGTACTTTGCCTATGGTTCGAACATGCACGATAGCGCGTTTTGCGAGCGGCGCGGGATGCGGCCCAGCGAATGGCGCCCTGGCCGCGTGAAAGGATACAGGCTTCGGTTCAATCTTGACGGAAGACCGAAAGGAAAGGCCGCGCCCGCGAATATCTGCCTCGATATGACGGCGGAGGTATGGGGTGTGCTCTACAAAATCACCGGCTATGAAATGCTCCGGCTGAATTTATCGGAAGGGGTTCCTGGCAAGCGATATCGGCCGATTTGGCTCACCGCCGAAACCGAGAGTGGCGAAACGCTTACGGCCTTCACTTATGTAGCAGACGGCAATGAAACCGACGGCCGCCCGTCGCTCCGCTACATCACATTATTGCGTGACGGCGCCCGCGCACATGCCCTGCCCGACGCCTGGACGCGGTTTCTCGACAGGGTCGAGGCTTGTGAATGAGGCTTGCGAATGATTGAAAACAAGGTGCGCATGGCCTCACAGCTTCACACCATCCAGGATTGGTTCGAAGGATTATCGTGCGCGCCGACAGCTATCGCAGCGGTCAGTGGCAAACCTCTTGCCGAAATCGGTGTTTTTCTTCAGCAGGCGGCGAACGCGCATGGCCGCCACATATCCGACAGGCTGCTGGCAACTTATGATCTGAAAGATACGCTTAAAGCGGTCAAGCTTCTCGGCAGCTTTTGGCTCGCGGCCGATGAATATGACAGCCAGCCGTTCCAGGACCGCCCGACAATCAACGAATGGATGGCGCGTAACAACTCGTCAGGCATTCAGCTTGTTTTTTGTGACGATGGCGGCACGGATGGACATATATTCGCGGTTCACGAAGGCTATGTTGTCGATACCTATACGCAAGGACAAAGCATTAAATTCGACGCTGTCCCTTCATCCTATCGCAAATTCCGGGTCAAGCTGACATTTCTGATTCTGGTGGCTGCAAATCCGCGTTAGGTACGACTCCATAAAATTGTGCGGGTTGATGGCCTGGGCATAGATACAGGCAAGGCTACATATGTGCATATCCAGCTGCATTCGCGCCCTCCGGTGCTTTGGTCTCGAAAGGATGGAACGGTGTCAGGCGAAATGAGCCCACAGGTGAGCCCCTATGCAGGAAAGCTGCTCGACACATCGATGCTCGTCAACGTGCCGCGGCTGGTGGCTTCCTATTTCACCGGCAAGCCTGACATCGCGGTTGCTTCGCAGAGAGTGAGCTTTGGCACATCGGGCCATCGCGGATCGGCTTTCGATTTGGCCTTCAACGAGTGGCATATTCTCGCGATCAGCCAGGCCATCTGCCATCATCGCAAGCAAAGCGGCATTACCGGCCCGCTCTTTATCGGCATCGATACGCATGCGCTGTCAGAGCCTGCTCTGATCAGTGCCTTGGAGGTTTTCGCGGCGAATGAAGTCGATGTGATGATCGATGCCGATGGGGGCTATACGCCGACCCCTGTCCTCTCGCATGCGATATTGACCTACAACAAAAACCGCCAAAGCGGGCTCGCCGATGGGGTCGTGATAACACCTTCGCATAACCCGCCTGCCGATGGCGGCTTCAAATATAATCCGCCGAACGGAGGCCCAGCCGATTCCGACATCACTGGCTGGGTCGAGCGCACGGCAAACGACCTGCTCAAAGCCAATCTGCAAGGCGTCAGACGGATACCCTATAGCAACGCGCGGACATCGCCCTATGTCCATCTTCATAATTATGTCGATAGCTACGTCGCCGATCTCGTCCACACCATCGATTTGGAAGCCATCCGGTCATCGGGGGTCAAAATCGGAATCGATCCTCTCGGCGGGGCGAGCGTCCATTTTTGGGGACCGATCATCGAGCGCTACGGGCTCTCCGGGACAATCGTAAGCCATGACATCGACCCAACCTTCCGTTTCATGACCGCGGATTGGGATGGCCGCATCCGCATGGACTGCTCATCGCCTTATGCGATGGCGCGCCTGATCGGCATGCGTGACACGTTCGACATCGCCTTCGCCAATGATACGGATGCCGACAGGCACGGCATTGTCACCAAATCCAATGGCCTGATGAATCCCAACCATTATCTCGCAGCAGCCATTTCCTATCTCTACACCAATCGGCCCGCCTGGAGCAGCAGCGCCGCCATCGGTAAGACGATCGTCAGCAGTGCTATCATCGACCGCGTTGCGCAAAAACTCAGCCGCAAACTTGTCGAAGTGCCAGTCGGATTCAAATGGTTCGTCGAGGGTCTCAATAACGGCACTCTCGGTTTCGCGGGCGAAGAGAGCGCCGGCGCAACCTTTCTGCGCCGTGACGGATCAGTTTGGACAACCGATAAGGATGGGCTCATCCTTGGTCTGCTTTCAGCCGAAATCACAGCAAAGACCGGTCTCGATCCGAGCCAAATCTATGAACATCTTACGCATGAGCTTGGCGCACCCTTTTACGAACGCATCGACGCGCCCGCGACCGCCGATCAGAAAAAGGTCTTCAAGACGCTGACCGCCGATCAGATCGGCATGACACAACTCGCAGGAGACCCAATCCGCGAAACATTGACCAACGCGCCCGGCAATGGCCAACCCTTCGGCGGCATTAAAGTGACGTCAGCCAGCGGATGGTTCGCGGCGCGTCCATCCGGCACCGAGGACGTCTATAAGATCTATGCCGAAAGCTTTCAGAGCCAAGAGCATCTGCGCCAGATTCAACAGGACGCGAAGATCGCGATCACCGGCCTCTTCGAGAGCGCATAATCTACGCTTTTCGATCGTCGGAGCTGTTGAACAAAGCGCCCACGATTCCGCCGACCAGACTTCCCGCGCCCACCGCGACAGCGCCCGCGCCTGAAGCAGATGCGCCGGACTTCTCACCCGGAAGATAACGGCTGATTTCCTCTGCGAGATTCATGATCGGCATGCTTTGCAGAGCGACGTGTCCAGGACCCGTCAAGGTCGCCAGAAACAAACCGTCTCCGCCAAACAAGATATTTTTGAATCCAGGCACCAGTTGAATATCAAACCCAATGCTCGGATCGAGAACACCGACATGGCCTGCATGAACCAACAGACGCTCGCCGGGAGCAAGATCGCGGTAGACGACCTCCCCCGAGAGATCGAGCCAAACCGTGCCGGGGCCTGTCACCTTTTGCAGGATGAAACCTTGGCCTCCGAAGAAACCTGCACCGAGCCGTTTCTGCCATGCAATATCAAGGGTGACCGTTTTTTCCGCGCACAAAAATGTTTCCTTGCGGCAGATCAGCGTTTGGCCGTCACCCAGTTGAATTGGAATAATGGTGCCTGGAAAGCGCGGCGCAAAAGCGACATGCCCTTGGCCACGGGCCGTGAAATCCGTAATGAAAAATCCGCCGCCGCCGAAACTGCGCTTCAAACCCGCAAGGAAGCCGCCGCCCGTATGCGTATTCATTTCGATGGCATCATTCATCCAGCACATGCAATTGGTCTGGCTGAAAACACTCTCGCCAGGATTGAGATCGATGGCCAAAGTCTGCATCACGGTGCCAGTCAATTCATAGCGCATGAGGCATTCCGAATGTTTTTGGATAAAGCTTCTGCTTTATAACGCAATCCTGCTTATTTTTCACCTGTGCTCTGGCGAGATGAGTGCAATGGCCTTAACGCATCGTTGAAAGAAGCGATGCGTTGAGATAGGCCGCAAGCTCAGACGCAATGCTTTTACTGATCAGAACAGACATCAGCGAAGCGGCGAGTTCGGCCGCGGCCGCCTCAGCCAAAACTGCTTCAGTGTGAGCTGCCTTCGGCGCTTCTGATGCGGGGAGCGCACTAAGCTTGAACTCGAGACGTGCTTGCGTTTGATTGAAACTCACTGCTTTCGCCTCTGCTGACCTTCCTGAAAAGATCATCAAAGCTTAAAGCAATCGCCAAGATAAGGCTCCCGAGCGATGTTCCAAACTTTTAGGTTGATCGTGTGTTAACGCAGCTCAATGCGATTTCTCAATCCACCACCGACACCATCCGATGTCTCTCGTCATTCCTGAAGATCATAGAATCCTTTTCTTTCGCCGCGATCGGGCGGAGTTCGGATTTTTGTCGCATTTTCATCCGTCGCCTTTCGTCCTCGACGGCGAGGCTTGGCCAACGGTCGAGCATTTTTACCAAGCCCATAAATCACTCGATCCAGCTTACCGCCGCGCGATTAGAGCCTGCGCAACCCCAGGGCAGGCCAAGCGCTGCGCCTCGACTCCGAACGCAAACCCCGAGTCGCAGAACAACCGTCAATCGTGGTTCGCGCAAAACAAACGGATGCCAAGAGACGATTGGTATGACGTCAAACGCGATGTGATGCGGCGCGCGGATGCGGCAAAATACGCGCAAAATCCTGCGCTCGCGCAACTTCTGTTGGCGTGCGGAGAGGCTGAACTCATCGAGGATTCGTCTTCCGATGGCTTTTGGGGCTTCGGATGCGACGGCAAGGGCGAAAACTGGGCCGGCCGTATCATCATGGACGTGCGGGCCGGCTTGCGCGCTGCAGCGCGCTGACACAGGAACTCAACCTTAGTCATGTGCTGGCGAAAGCGTAAAATGATGTAACATTACCCAAAGATGGCTTCTCATCGGATTGAAGCCTCCCGATTGACATGCGGAGCGGACATGGCGAAAGCAAAGAAAAAAGAAAAACCGACGCAGGCTGAAGCGGAAGCAGCCGTTCGCCTTTTGATCGAATGGGCAGGCGATGATCCCGAGCGCGAAGGCTTGATCGATACACCGAGCCGCGTCGCACGGTCCTATCGTGAATTATTCTCGGGCTATGCTGAAGATCCGCACACCTATTTGGAGAGGACCTTCGAAGAGGCCGGCGGCTACGATGAACTCGTCGTCTTGCGGGATATTCCCGTCGTGAGCTTCTGCGAGCATCACATGCTGCCAGTCATCGGCCATGCTCATGTCGGATATTTACCGACAGATCGGGTTGTCGGCATCTCCAAACTCGCGCGCGTTGTCCATAGTTTTGGACGGCGCCTTCAAATTCAGGAGAAGCTGACGACCGATATCGCAGATGCGATTCAAAAAGTTCTCATGCCTCAAGGCGTCGGTGTTGTCATCGAGGCCGAACATAGCTGCATGACCTTGCGCGGCGTCAACACGATCGGCGCGAAGCTGATCACAAGCCGCCTTTTAGGCGTTGTGAGGGATGACCCGCGCACGCGTGAGGAGTTTTTGCGGTTGACGCAGCCCGCCTAAATCCAGCGTCCTGACGACCACAGGCGCTTAGGCTTCGCGAAAACAACCTTGTGCGCGTCATAAACGCATCTCTTTAAGTCCGGCGGCCTTCTATTGAATACCGAAGTGCTCCGCCGCGCTTTGCATGGTCCGGTCGGCTTCGACCGCTCTGAGCTCGGTGACATTGCTGCCGGAAAGGTCAGGGGCGCCCGACACTTCTGCAATTTCTTTGAGGATCGCGTAGCTTTTCGAATGAGCACAGAACATGCTCCAGATCCGTTCTTGCATGTTCAAATACTCATCAGCTTCCGCTGATGAGTTTTTTTCAGCCTTTTTAGCTTGTTCGTCGAGCTGAGCTTGCAAATCTATGCGAAGCCGCTCCGAATGTTTCGCCTGCTCTAGAGACGCTTGAGCAATCCTTTGCCATTCCGCTTTTTTCTCTTCTAATTCTTTTAATCTCTTTTTCGAGCTGTCGAGCTCTTCATTTAATTCGGCACAGCGCTGATGAAGGAATTCCAGCGTTTGGAGGGCTCGCTCCAACAGCTGGAATACGTTTTCGCTTTTGGGGGCAGCAGGAGTCTCTCTCGGCGCGCGCGGAGCATCCCTTTGGGGCTCCAATATCTTTTTCAGAAAGTGCGGTGCCGAACGTTCATCCAGATCAACTGATCGCAATGTAGCGGACATTGGCCTGCTCCTAAATTCGAATCATGGAGCCAGTATAATTTTGGCTAAGTGCGCCACAATCGTTTTGTCATATTTTGAGACAGCCAGGTCAGCTTCGGGCAAGCATGCAATTAAAATAAAGCCAGCGATAGCCGGGTTTTAAGCTAGTTTTTGAATGCTTTCGCACCCTCGGCTTTGCGAATGGAAATCGAAGCCAGCGAAGGTAAAACTGCCGCCGATCAATCAACTCAAACGAATACCGTCTATTTTTGCAGATGACCGAAGCCATTGATGATGGCATCATGAAAGCGGATCAGCCATTCCTCGGCTTCGTTCGCACGCGCTTCAGCGTTCTCAAGCCTTTTCTCAAGCGCCGCGACATTCGAATCCGTCACCTTGGCCTGTTTCACAATATATTCGTTCAACTCTTGAGAATAGCGCTCGGCTGCCATCGCCCGTTCTTCGGCGATGCGGATGGCCTCACAGGCTTCATTCACCAATTCAATGGCTGACGCAAAATCGCGCCGGACGTTTTTTTGAACAGTTGCATTCTCTCCGAGGCGGACAGGCCGAACAGGCTTGATGCGCACCACCGGGTCTATGTTCGTCAAATCCTTTTCGATCTGATAATTGAGATCGGTATTCAGATCAGCGGGGTCACTGACTGCCAATTTATCTTCGCGCATGACTTTGTTCCCTCACTATGCACCGTCAGAGTCATTAGGCCGAAAGAAATGCACGTTTGTCTCACGTTCCACAGAATCATCGCTGGCAGGTTTGTGAGTCTCGGATAAATTAGAATTTAATTCTAGGGGCAACTTGGGACGTTTTAAAGCTTCCATCTGAGCTGCCATCTTTTCGCGGCTGGCACGGGCGATCGCCAAAGCGCCCTGGACCAAAGCACGTTCGGCTCTTTCGCTTTCCAATTCTTCTACGAGTTTACATTTCGCAGTTTCGTTTTTCTGTTTTTCATTCTCGAGTTCTTGCGTGAGCGCGGCATGATGATTCTCGAAATTCGCAGCTTTGGTTTCTAGCTGCGCAATAATGATGTCCTTTGCTGCCATTGCCTTTGTCAGCATGTCATTGCGCGCTCTGCTTTCAGCGACGACCTGTTCGAGCGATCTGTTTTGATCGGAGATTTTGCGGATATTTTCTTCGGCGATGTTGAGCCTGCGCTCCGCGACCGTGAGTGCGCCGAGCATCTCTTTGCTGGACCGCTCTAGCTTTTGGGCCAATTCGATCTTTTCATTGCAAAGCTGACGGCTCTGCTCAAGATGCTTTAGCGTGGCCGCATGCCGGCTGCTGATGTTATCGACCTGCAACGTCATGGCAGCGAGAGAGGCTTCAAGATCGCCCTTTTCGGCAGCATGCTTGCTTAAAAGCGCGTCGCGTTCTCTTTGGTCCTGGAAGGCCCTTGTTTCATGCGCTTGCACGTTGAGCTGCATTGTATGAAGCGCTGTTTCGAGTTCCAATATCCGCTGCTTGGACCGCGCCAACTCGGGCTGAATCTGCGCTGCGATGGCATGCAGCCTCATTCCATCGGCCTTGCTGGCGCCCAACGCCTCTTCAAGCTCAGCCGCTCTTGCTTGGCTGACGTTGAGCAGGTGCTCGGTTTCGACAAGGTCCGCTTCTTTGGCTTTGATCGTGGCCTCTAAAGTGGCGTTCTTTTCCATCTCCGCGATCAATTGCGTATTGAACGCGCTCAAACGGAAGGCAGCATCACTTGCATCAATTTTTAGAAGTTTGATCGTTTCGGAGTCATTGTCGGATTGCTGCTGCAGAGCAAGTATTTGATGGCGCGCCCCAATCAGTTCGCTTTGCGTGGACGCGGACGCGTTTTGAAGCTCGGTTAGTTCCCGTCTTAAATCTTTCGCTGTCTGTAAGTGCCGGACGAGAATCGCATCCTGCTCGGCGATACGCGTTTGAGCCTGAGAATGGGCCGAAGCCACTTCGAGGAGCGGTTTGATAACCGAATCGAAATCTGACCGCATTGTCTGCAGTTCTTCGAACCGGTTTGCAAGAAGCGCAATGCGCTCACTCACTTCTTCGCCCTGCTCACCAAGCTTACCGAAGCTATACTTTATAGTCTTCGGCTCTCTAACCGGTTCAGCAGCGGTCACCTGACTCGGCGGCGCTTCACGGGGTCCGAAAAGATTTCGAAATAAACGGCTACTCACAGTCATCTTCGACCTCTTTTGGATAATACCTTAAGCGTTACGCCCCGACCGCACATATTTGGAAACAGCTGCTTTGAGCTCTGTCAACTCATCCTCAGCGGCTTGAAAGTGCTCCAAATAGTATTGCGCCAAACTCTCGGCATTCTCCAGCTCTGAAAACAATCGAGTTCGTTCTTCCTCGTATTGCTGAATGCGGTTATTTAGTTCCGTTAGAATAACATATAAAAGTTCAAGGTCTTTGACCTCTAGAGATTGGCAGCGTTCTATCTCCAAGGCGGCTGTGTCTACCAGCGCTAGCGCTTTCATCAGATCATTCTTCGTCAGATAAACGCTCATTTTAGAAGCGGCACTTCCAGTAAAATTACCGAAACAAGGTTTGAATTGTTAACCAAAAGGCGACGTTAAAGAATATCATCGAAACTTCGCTTCACAATGGTCGAGAATTAGATTTTCCTTAATTAAATTGCACGCGTTTTTCGTATCGGCGTGGCCAGCTGGCAGTGGTTTCACCGGTTGATCCCGCGTTTCTGCTTGACAATAAGATAAGCTGGGGCGGGTGACCCCGCCTTAACAACCGGGCTAAATCTTAAATTCTTTAATAAAAACAGTATTTTCCATGAGCACCTGCAGGTGCTAGCTGGCTTGATAGCCGAGCTGCCGGATCGAATCCACTTCCCATGCCGGGTGTCGCATGATAAGTTACATGTAACCCTATTGGAGGATCGAGTCATGGCGCAGGCGAGAGGCGCGAAGCCCACCAAGGTGAAGGTTCAGGAGCACCGCGACCGGCTGCGCGCGCAGGGTCTGCGTCCGATCCAGATTTGGGTGCCGGACGTTCGTGCGCCGTCCTTCCGGGCGGAGGCGCACCGGCAATCGCTGGCAGTGGCGGCGAGCGCCCATGCGGCCGAGGATCAAGCGTTCATCGACACGGTGTCCGACTGGGACGATGAATGAGACGGGGCGAGGTTTGGACCGTCTCCGGCGGCAAGGACTATGCGGGCAAGCCGCGTCCCGTCGTCATCGTGCAGGACGACAGCTTCGACGCGACGGACTCGATCACGATCTGCGCCTTCACTACCGACCCAACCGAAGCGCCTCTGTTCCGGCTGACTATGGAGCCGAATGAGCGCAACGGACTGCGTTCCCCCTCCCGGCTGATGGTGGACAAGATCACCACCGTCCCGAAGTCCAAGGTCGGCGAGCGGATCGGGCGGTTAGACGATGAAGACGTCGTCCGGCTCAACCAGGCAATTATGGTGTTCCTGGGTCTGGCGGTGTCGCCGAGGGCGGGCCGGAAAGGGGAATGATGAAGACGCGGGTACTTAGGGCGCTCACCGCGAAAAACGGCGCAAACGCAGAGCCCACTCAGGGGCCGCTGTGGCGGAGAGGGAGACCGCCAACTAACTGTCTCAAGCCGTATCATTTAATATCAGCTCTGTTGATTTTATCCATATAAAACAAAAGCTTTTGACTTATCTTGTATCACGTCGCATCTTGGAAGCTCAACAATCATGTGGGGCCAGATGTGGGGCCGAAAATGGCACAGCTCAGCGAATTAAAAGCGAAGAAAATTTCTCCCAGCGATAGCCCCTTGGCCGATGGGACGGTGGTAGGCCTTCGCCTTGAGCCGGGATCATCCAAAAGTCAGGGTAAGTGGATTCTCCGCTTCGTATCGCCCGTCACCGGCAAGCGGCGCGACATGGGCCTTGGTTCATATCCTGACGTTGGGATTGCCGATGCGCGGCGGCGCGGTCATGAAGCCCGGCTGTCGATTGCCGAGGGAAAAGACCCGATTGCGGAGCGTGATGCAGAAAAGGCATCGCTCAAGGCCAGCGCAGGGGCCATGACCTTCGAAGGGGCTGCGCTAAAAGTCCACGAAGAGCAGAAACCGGCTTGGAAAAACGCCAAGCACGCTGACCAATGGATTAACACCCTGCGGGAATACGTCTTCCCAACGATAGGTAAACGCAAGGTGGCCGATCTGACGGCTACGGATTTCGCAGATGCCCTTCGCCCAATCTGGCTAACGAAGCCTGAAACGGCCTCACGGGTCAAGCAGCGCTGTCATAAGGTCATGAAATGGTGCGGGGCTCGGGGCTTCGTGACCGCCAATCCGGTTGATGTGGTGGGTTATTTGCTGCCGCACCAAGAGGGCTCTCGGGAGCGGACCACACATCAGCCTGCCATGCCGTGGCGGGATATTCCTATCTTCGCCGACGCGCTTCGCACCGGCCCCTATAGCTCAACACGAGCTTTGCTGGAGTTCGTCATACTGACAGCTGCCCGCTCTGGCGAGGCGCGCGCCATGACATGGGATGAGGTTGATCTAGAAGCGAAGGTATGGACGATTCCCGCTGCCCGGATGAAAGCACGGGTCGCGCATCGCGTGCCGCTATCTGAGCGCACGGTCGAAATTCTTAATATTCAGCGGGCAAAATATCCGGACTCTAAAATCGTCTTTCCCGCACTTCGAGGGGGGATCCTGAGCGACATGGCCCTAACCAAGTATCTTCGCGATAACAAGGTGCATAGCAGCGAGCCGGGGCGGACGGCAACCGCGCATGGGTTTCGCTCTTCATTTCGGGATTGGGCGTCTGAGAATGGTTACCCGCGCGACGTTGCCGAGCGGGCTCTTGCTCACACCGTTAAGAACTCTACTGAAGCCGCCTACCACCGGACTGACCTTCTTGAGCAGCGTTGCGAAATGATGCAGGTATGGAGCAACCATGTAAGCGGGTTACAGCGGCCCACAGCGCTATCCGCCAGCGAATCTGTGAGCGCTAAAACTTAGACGCACTGAGAAAACAAGAGACTTGACTGAGATTCTATGGGGTTTATCTTTAAATAGTCGGTGCCGCTCAAAGCCGACCTCTACCGAATGACATGCTGCTTTGCAGCTCTACGAAAGGAAAGGAGCAACGTGGACTAACAGGACTCCCAATATGACTACAAAAACAGCCCCTGAAGAACGCCGCGCTAAGACTGCGGCACGTCGCGCAAAAATCGCCGAGCGTATTGCGCCAATACTCCGAAACTTTAGTAATCTGCCCCCCGACGCATTGGTCGACGATTGGACGGTCTCTGTGCTTCTCGGGCGCTCGCGTGCGTCTGTATGGCGCGACGTGGAACAAGGCCGGTTAAAGCCACCGATACATGTAGGGGCACGCTCAACGCGTTGGCGCGTAAGTGATGTTCGCATGGCGATGGCGGGTGCAAAAGCAGCCTAATTAAACCCTCACATCCAGCAAAACGCCGCGTCAAAGCGCGGCAGTAATCCGTTGTGACTGCTCTCACCTAGGAGCGGCGCTAAATTCCGATGGAGTCTACTATGATAAAGTACAAATACGATGAAGATAAAAAGATTATACGGTTTACACTTGATGAGTTAATCGCGCTTGCGCCTCCCCTGTCCCCTGAAATCATCGAAAAACTTGGTGATTGGTCTGCCAAAGATCGCAAACTTATTCGCCAATTTCCTGGTGCGGACCCTGAGTACGACAGGCGTGAAGATGCGAAATATACAACTCCTCGCCGCCGTCAGAACCTACGGGCGTCGCTCGTGTCGCTTCTTTATACGGCGCGCTCCCATTGGAGCCGCGATGTTTTTACCGCCGATGGCTGGCGGTCGCAAACGCGCCTGCAATTCCGTGAATGGCTACCTGACTATCTGAACCGGGAGACTTGGTGGTGGGGGTCATGTTTACAGGATGGAGTTTCTATCTCTGATGCTGGGAACTTGCTTCTCGCAGCCTGTGGGTTACCGAGCGTTTGCTTTGAAGGCCCTAAAAACACCATGGCCGGTTCTGGTACGGCGCTGGGTTCTTCATCAGCGGATGAGGAAATATGGGTGTGATGGCATCCGAGGTTCTGCGGTAGATGCCACTTAGAAACGTTAACTGCTGCAGCTTCATCAGCGCGGCTTCGCGGGCGTCTCAAGCTTAGTTGTTCGAGACGCCCAAACCTTAAAAATCGAACACACGCCAAGGAGGCTGACTTGGATATGTATGATGAAAACTCACGTCTCAACGCTTTATTCGATGCTGCGCAAGATGTTGACGGGCCTTCCGATCTTTCATGGATGAACACTTCAGTGCCGGTCAACATTTTAGATGATGAGCTGGTTAATATAGCGCCGGCCACTGGCATTCATCCGACGGCCGTAGAGCTGGTCGCTGGCATTGCCCAAGCGGCAGAGAATCGGATTATAAAGGCCTGGGGAAATAAACCTCACGACTTTAAGCCATTCGAAAAAGATGGCAGTCACTTGACATGCTGTCCAGCGCATGACGATCACAATCCTAGCTTCGTCGCAACAGACAGTCTCGATGCCAAGGGCAATCCGAAGGTCTTGATCACATGCCGTGCTGGATGTTCCCAAGATAGGCTCATCGCGGCTCTAGACGATCTTGGCCTGTGGAATCGTGCACCTGGCACGATTGAGGTCCCCGAGGCCATGCGGGATACGAAGGCATCGGCAGCGCAAAGGCCTATACACAAGAAGAGCACCGCCATTATTCCAGTCCCGAGTGACGCACTTCCGCCTCCAAATGATCATTATCAACTTGGGCCTATAGCAAAGCGTTGGGCCTATCGGAGTTCTACGGGTGAGCTGGCCTTCTACGTCTGCCGGTTCGATCCGAACCCAGTCTGGCTGTCGAATTTCGAGCACTTGCCAAAAGGGCGTGTTGAAGCGCCAGATGGCAAATCCTTTCGTCCGCTGTCGTATTGCCAAACAGAAGATGGGAACCGGCGTTGGAGTTGGATCGCTCCAAGCTCCGATATCCCGCTCTACAACGCGCACAAACTTGCCGCAAACCCGGCTGCCAAAGTCATTGTCTGCGAAGGTGAGAAAGCTTCCGATGCGGCGCAAATGATCTTTCCAGAACGTGTCGCGATCACCTGGTACAGTGGCGCGAAAGCCGTTTCCAAGGCCCCATGGGCCATGCTCTCCAGACGGGACGTGCTGATATGGCCTGACCACGACGGTGCGGGCTCATCAGCGGCGCAAGCCCTTCTCAAAGAGCTTCGGCAGGTTGGAGTGGCCTCGGTCGCTGTTCTAGATGTCGAAGCGCTCGGATCGATGAATCCGATAGACCCTGACGGTCTGCGCCGCGAACCGCCGCCGAAATGGGATGCAGCCGACGCTCTCTTGGAAAACAGAGATTATACTCGCCTCAAGGCTGAAATCGAGCGGCTCACGAACCCCTTGCCGCTTCGGGCCCATGTTGAGGTCTCCGCAGACAACATTGGCGAGACCGCAAACCTAGTTGAGACGATCGTGCTGGAGAGTGGTCTACCAATTTACCGGCGTGGCAATGCTCTTGTTCGCGTTGGGCGCTTCGACGAAAAAAGCGCTGATGGGAAATCGCAACAAAGCTTGGCGATGCATTCTTTAAACATGGCAGGGCTGGGTGAGACGCTAGAAAGCGTCATCATTTTTGAACGCTTCGATGCACGCAAAAACGGGCTGAAACCAACCCACGCCCCCGAACTTTTACTCAAGACGCTTCTGGAGCGGGGCAAATTGTCCGGGCTCAGACCCTTAGTCGGCATCACGGATATTCCGCTTGTTCGGCAGAATGGGACTTTGCTCGACATTCCCGGATATGACGAAGAGACGGGGATTTTTTACAAACCTTCAAATCTAGCACTGAACCTTCCAGCGAATCCTACGCGCGATGATGCTATGGCAGGGACCGCGACTTTCAAGCACTTGTTTCGTGACTTTCCGTTCAAAACCGAGGTGGATTTGTCGGCTGCGATCTCAGCGGTGATCAGCGCCGTGAACCGGCCTACGCTCGGTGCAACGCCATTGCATGCGTTATCAGCCCCAACACCCGGAAGTGGAAAGTCTCTTTTGGCCACACTCGTCACGATCATCGCGACAGGAAGCACGCCAAGCTTCATCACGCAAGGCGAGGATGAGGAGGAGCTGGAAAAACGCGTCTCAGCGCAAATGATGGCAGGCCGTTCAATAATTAATATCGACAATGCCGATCGGCCAATCAAGGGCGCTGCGCTGTGCAATCTCTTAACCTCGGACAAGGTCTCCCTTCGCGTCCTCGGAAAATCCGAGACACTCGACATTACGTCCAGCTCTTTTATCCTGGCTAACGGCAACAATATGCGTGTCGCGAACGATATGGTCCGGCGTACCGTTCTCTGTCAGCTTGATCCAGGAGTGGAGCGCCCCGAGGAACGCGAGATTGTCTGGGATGCGAAAGCAGAGGCTCGGGCGAACCGTGGAACCTATGTCTCGGCTTCGCTTACAATCCTGCGGGCCTATCAGGCAGCGGGCGCTCCGAAGCAGAAGACGCCGCTTGGAAGTTTTGAGGGCTGGAGTCGCCTTGTACGCGACGCCCTCATTTGGGCGGGCCTTCCCGACCCCCATGGCAATGCAGAGGTTCTGGCTGACGCCGATCCCGACAAAGAACGGTTCATCGCCATCGCGGAACAATGGACCAGGAACTTCGGTAACCAATGGATGAAAGTTTCCGCCGTCATCGCTCAAGCAAATTTAGAAACAACCGCAAGTAAGGAACTCAAGATGGCGCTCGGCGCGATCGCAGGTTCAGGCCACGACATCAGCGCGAACCGTTTCGGGATGTATCTCAGCCGCTTCGCAGATAGACCTATCGTTGGTTTTAAGTTCGTGAGCCGTAAAGTCCGTAGTGGATTGAAGGAGTGGAAACTGGAGAAGCAGCCATGAACTGCAAATGCAACAGAAATGGTTGGACTGGTGAGGCTGGTTGGACTTCTTTATCCCTTACACGGAAATTGTCAGAAAAATAAAAATGACAAATATATGTGGGGGCTGGAATAGCCCCAACCACTCCAACCAGTCCAACCATAAATTTGCTATGCTCGCACCAATCAGCGCGGCGTCGCACACAACAACAAGTAACACCCTCTTTTTTTGGAGAACCAGAGGTGATTGCCTATATTAAGTGGCTTACGGAAGCCAGCGACAAGGCTAATGAAGAACGCCAAATCGAGCGCGAGGCGAAGCGGCTGGCAGTCCTGGAGGCCGAAGCAAAACGTTTAAAACCGATTGATCTACAGCTCGCCGAGGTTCTCGCCGGTATCCCAGATGAAAATCAGCGACAGGGCTTAGAATTGGCTCAACTTCAAATCCAAACACATGGCCGGTCTGAGCGCCGCCCAACTCGGGGCAACATAGGAGAAGTTGGCCAAGCTCTTCGCCGAATGGGGTATCAGCGACGGCGGATAACAACCGATGCTGGATATGTCGCGCGCTGGTTCAAACCTTAGACCCTAGCTGGCGATTCAGTTCGGCCGTTCGTACAAATATTGCTGAAAGCCAATAAATGCATCGCGGATAATCGGAGGGCTGCCGAGTAAAGCTGCCGCATCATTGATTGAGTGATATTTCAACTCTAGCAACTTCCCGAGCTTTTCCTGATCAAGCTCTTCCACGCCCTGTTTGACATATTGCGACAAAACGAAATCAAGAAATTGCTGCAGCTCGCCATCATAGCGGGCGAATATATCAGCGCGGCGGGTTGTGACGCGTTCTTCTCTCGTGATGGGCGCTAGCGCAAAGGCAATGTATGCGAGCACGTCAAAAAGGTCGCTTTTATCCGCATCTATCATTTTACGGATTTCGGCTAATTCATTGCTGCCATATCCTTTTTCGGCAAGCCCTTCCAACAATGCTTTGCGCGTATCCGGGCGGCTCCAAATGTGGCGCAAGTCATCTTCGCTTTTGAACATTTCCGGCAGGTCGCCGAAAAGCCGCGTGATGAATTCCGCTGCGGACATCGGCTTCCCATCTGGGCTCCAAAACGCCGTTGCGCTCATATGTTGAATGCTGCGCTCCTTGCCATCAGCAAGCTTGATCTTGATCCTTTGGCGCTTCTCCTTCGCCTCGCCGCCCCCTTCGCCCTCGGGTTCTTGAAGCTCAGGCTCCTCCTCTTCGCTTTTAGGCCTCGGGCGGGGCGGCACGGGCTCTATCGGCTCGCCATCCCATTCGGGATCATTGAAATGCTCATAGGCTTTAACAAAATCATAGATCGTGAAATAATCCTTGCCGTCGAAAAGCCGCGTCCCGCGTCCGATGATCTGCTTGAATTCGATCATCGAATTTACCGGGCGCATCAACACGATATTGCGGACATTGCGCGCATCGACGCCAGTTGAGAGCTTTTGCGATGTGGTCAAGACGGTGGGGATCGTTTTCTCATTGTCCTGAAACGTCCGCAAATATTGATCGCCGAGCGCGCCATCGCTCGCCGTCACCCGCACGCAATAGTTTGGGTCGGTGCTCGCCTTCATTTGGTTGATGAGGTCGCGGACAGCAAGGGCGTGATCCTGGGTTGCGCAAAAGACCAGCGTCTTCTCGTCTTGGTTTATCATGTCCATGAAGAGCTTCACGCGGTG
>Ga0116227_10009287_pt1 | contig 17931 bp, 18 predicted proteins | sample S1TSphgellanicum_FD_89693 | JGI IMG/M metagenome (GOLD analysis project Ga0116227, IMG submission 89693) | Host-associated microbial communities from peat moss isolated from Minnesota, USA - S1T2_Fb - Sphagnum magellanicum MG | ecosystem: Host-associated > Plants > Peat moss > Unclassified... | reverse complement strand
GCAAAGGACCAACCCTGACATCCGTCCTGTGCCCAGCGGTCGTAGTCCGAATGAAAACCGCGATCGTAGACCATGCCATTGATCGAGGAGCCGCCCCCCAGAACCTTGCCGCGCGGTAGATAGAGCACTCGATCATTGAGATGTCGTTGCGGTGCGGAGAGGTAGGGCCACTGGTTTTGCCCGGCCATCATCATTGGCAACATGCCGCCCGGCGCGCGAATCAGCGGGCTGCTATCCTTACCTCCGGCCTCAAGCAGCAGGACGCGATTGGCCCGATCCGCGCTCAGCCGGTTGGCCAGGATGCAACCCGCCACACCGCCGCCTGCGATCACATAATCGAAGTCCATGATTGTCATCTCCTGTGATGGCAAGTTTTCTCCCTCATGGGCATGGGCGCAAGCTTGGGTGTCCGGGACATGTCTCTTCATGCTCTTTTTGGCGCGTCTGGATGCCTCGGCGCGGTTCTATGCAGGCCATCGCTTGCTACCATCGTGACCACCGGGCGAAAACAAAGAGGATGCCTCCAGCCATGCGAGTCCATGTCAATCTGAACCTGTGTCAGGGTCATGCCCGATGCGAGGATATCTGCCCCGAGGTGTTCGCCACCGATGCGGTCGAGGGCAAATGTGTGATCGTGCAGGCCGCGGTGCCCGATGATCTGATCGAAAAGACGCGGCTTGCCGTGCGCAATTGCCCCGAAGGCGCGCTGCGCCTTGCGTCAGACAAGTGGGCGCGCGACCAGGATACTGCACAATGACCCTGCAGTTCCAGCCGCCCAAGCCAACCCACGTTCCGGCTGACCGCATTGTGGATTTCGATTTTTTCCACGTTCCAGCGGGCATCACCGATCCAGCGGAAATCTGGCACGATCTGGTGCGCAGGGGCGCGCCGCGCATCTTCTACACGCCGCGCAATGGTGGGCATTGGGTGTTTCTCGACTATGCCGACATCGTCGAGGGTTATCGCAACCACGAGATCTTCTCGACCTATCAGGCGCCGGTGCCACCGATCGAGCCGTTTCCGGTCATGCAGCCGCAAGGTATGGATCCGCCAGACCATAATGTTTTCCGCCGCCTGCTGGCGCCGATGTTCACGCCGCTTGCCGTGCGCGGCATGGTGGAGGAGCTGGAACGACGCGCCAGGACACTGATTGGCGGTTTCGCCGCCAAGGGCGAATGCGACTTTATTCACGACTTCGCGGCGCGTTATCCCACCGGCACATTTCTCTATCTTTTCGGCCTGTCCGAGGATCGCCTCGATGAGTTTCTTCTGCTGGCCAACACCTTCTTTCGCAGCACCGATCCGGCCGCACGTGCGCAAAATGTCATCGACATTTATGCAGTGCTCGAAGGCCTATTTCGGGAGAAAGAGAAGAATCCCGGCAATGATATTGCCAGCGCCATTGTCGCGGCGCAGGGCGATCAGGGGCGCCAACACCCTTGGCAGGATATTCTCAACTGCGGCTTTCTCCTCTTCGTGGCCGGGCTGGATACCGTGACCAACACCATGGCTTACATCTGGCGCTATCTGGCCATCACGCCGGCTGCGCGTCAGCATTTTCGCGACAGACTCGATGATCCTGATGCCTTCCTGCGCGCGATTGAGGAGCTGATGCGCATCAATGCCGTGTCGAACTTGTTTCGACGAGTGACGCATGATTGCCAGTTTCGCGGGGTGCAGCTGCGCCGTAACGATCGCGTCATTCTGCCCAATTCTGTGGCCAATCGCGATCCGGCGGTGTTCGCTAACCCCGATGTAATCGATCTGGACCGCAAGGTGAACACCCATGTCACCTTTGGTGTAGGACCGCATCGCTGCGTCGGTTCACATCTGGCCAAGCGAGAAGTGATGGTTTCGCTGGCCGAATGGTTGCGTCGAATTCCCGAGTTCGAGTTGATGCCCGATGAGGGCGAGACGCGCGCTTTTGGCGGATCGGTGATGGGCTTTGAAAGCCTGAAGTTACGCTGGGACGTGTAAGAGAGCGAGGTGGTGGCGCGTTGCACGCGCCGCCGCCGCGCGATCAGGTGGGCATGTCCGCACCACTGCCCATGGCCACCACGCTGATCGTGCCATCCGGAGCCACGCTTTCAACCAGGCAGGATTTGCGTGTCGTTCGCGTTTCCGCAATCCACCAGCGCCCGTCGCGCTTTACATAGACATCGTCATATTCGACGCCAAACTGCGTCAGCGTCCGCGCGCCCAGATTGACTTGATGGAACAGCAGAGACCATTGCCCGGTGGCGCGGGTCGCATCGTCGAAAGTGATGATGCCATTGGCGGCGTGGTGAATATCGTGGATGCCGGGTTGGCAGCCGAACTTGCGGTAGATCGCAATAAAAGCATCGCGGCTGTCAAAGGGTGGGAAACCCTCATAGGCGACCACCACCTCGGCCAGCAGTGTGCCGGCAACCATATCAGGATTTTGCGTGTCGCAGCCGCGCAGGTAGCGGGCCTTCAGGTCGCGGATGGCGCGATCGTCCTCCAGCCTTTGCAGACGTTCCTCCACAGTCATGCTTCATCTCCTCATATCGTTCTTGCAAATCATTGCCCAATTCAAGCTTATGGGAAGGTCTTGTGTTGTTGAGAAACAGGACCGTCCCGCCAAGTGGTCGAAATCGCGGCGACGAGGGAGATGCGATCACCGGCGCGCGCTGTAAGTTGATTGGCGGTCAAGTTGCGGGCTGAAGCAGCAGTCGCGCCGCTGCATTGCCGTCAAGCAAGGCATTTTCGCGGCGCACTACCAGCCATTCCTCGTTCGACGCGCGCGCCAAGGTCCAGCGGTTGGCCGAAACGCGATAGGCGGTAAAGCCATCAGCGCCATGGCGAAAAACAATGCTGTGGCCTGTGGCCGTGGCGCGCTCTCCGTCGAGTGTGATCGTCACCGGTCCCAAGAGATGCGCACAACCGTCCTCCATCAGCGCCTGATGGGTCGGCGTGTCGAGCAAGGCAGCGATTGCCCTGCGCCCATTCGCATCGGCAAAGCCGGCAATGCCATAGCTACCATCAGGTACGAAGAGCGCGGCCACACCCACACCATCCCCTGTGTCGGCCAGCGGGCCATAACGGGCGATCAACTCCCGGATGGCCTCCCGGTCTTCCAGGCGGCGCAATCGCGCTTCCAGATCGACCTGCAACCTGCCGGTCAAGGCCGCACCAGGGAGCGCCGTGCCAATGGTGCGACGCCGGTCGCGACAGGACTGATCATGCGCATGGTTCCCACTCCACGCTTGTCGGTGGGTTACAGTTCGACCACCGAGAGGATGTGACTGGTGGTACCGGGGAAGACGTAGTCGAGTTCGAGAACCGTGTTCTCGCCCAGGGCGCCACTTTTCAGCAGGTCTGTCTTGATGAAAACCTGCACACCGTTGCGCCCATAGGCATAGCGCGTGACCGATCCGAACACCGGCGAGGCGTCGAGGCGGCCATCGACGTCGGTGTCGCCCAGACGGGCGCGGTTGAAAGTGAGCTCGACGCGGTCTTGAAGGTCTGGATCGTTGGCAGCACCCTCTTGCAGCGCCAAAACGATCTCTTCGAGCCGTTCGAGCGAGGGGACCAGAAACCCGAGATGGAAGCTGGCTTCGGGATCAGCTTCGAGCATGGCGCGCATGCCGGCTACGCTGGGATGCTGGTCTGCCTGCCCGATCTTAAGGGCGGCGTGCACGGCGTCAACCAGGTTCTGCTGCGGCTGGGGAACCGCGGAGAGATAGATGACGCCATCGCCAGCCGCATGGTGACTGTCGTTGACCACGAAGCGATAGAAATTTCCACCGGGAAGCGGCAGCATCTGGGTTTCGGAAAAACCGAGAAGGCGGAGCAATTTGGCTGCCTTGGGACCTTCTGCCGCAGGGCTGTAATGCAAGGCCAGATGGCCCATGGTGGTGGCATTGCCTGCCATATCTCTCTCCCTTTGCGTCGCTTTGGAGCGGGGCTTAGGCCCGGCTTTTGGCATTTGTGAGTGATTGCTTACTCTTTGTAAAGCCTCATCCCTGGTTGTTGATCAATGCTGTGCGTGCCTCACGCTCCTGCGCGGTGTCGCCCGAGAGGCGCACCGGAATGGCCGAAGCATGGATGCGCGGACGATCCGGCTCCGCCTGCGTCAAGGGCTGGCAAACCACAATGTCGACCAGAGCTTCGAGTGCAAGGCGCTGGTATTCGCCTTGCCCATTGTTGGCCCAAGTGACCTGATGCGCTTCGAACTGGCGGATCACCTTGGCCGGATTGCCCGCGACCAGACTGCGTGGGGGCATGTCGCTGTCAGACTTGACCAGCGAGAGCGCCGCAACAAGGCATTCAGCCCCCACCCTGGCATTATCGAGCACCACGGCGTTCATGCCGATCAGCGCATTCTCGCCGATCTCGCAGCCGTGGATGATGGCGCCGTGGGCAATGGTGGCACCGCGCCGGATCACGGTGTCGCGCGCCGAAGAGACATGGATCGTCACCGAATCCTGGATCGAGCTATCCCCTTCGACCACAATCCGTCCGAAATCACCACGCAAGGAAGCTCCCGGCGCGATAAAGCAACCGGGCCCCACGATCACATCGCCGATCAGGCTGGCCAAAGGATGAACATAGCTGGAAGGGTGCACCACAGGCACGATGCCCTGATAGGCGTAGCACGGCATGGTGATGTTCCCCTCATTATACTTGCGTAACATTATTTGATGATTTTCTCGCAAATAGCAATTTTAATGTGCAGACATTTGCTATCTGCGTTAATCCACTTGGCGAAATTCCGTGAGAGCCAAAGGAGGATGTTGGGCCATGAAGCGTCTGGCACTGGATCATATTACCGTTACCGACACCACGCCGGTCGATCTGGTGGAGGTCGCCCACGCCACGGGTTGCGCCGCGATTTGTCTGTTTATGGAGCCGATGGCGGTCCTCCCCCATATGCCGACGTTTGACATCTACACCGGCAAGGCTCAGCGGCGTTTGCTCAAGGCGCGGATGGCCGCGCTGGAGATTGGCCTCGATGTCGCCTACCCTTTTACTCTGGGGGCGCGGACCGACATCGAGGCTTTCATCCCCGCGCTGGAATGCGCGGCGGAGCTTGAGGCGCGGATGGTCAATGTGCTGGCCTACGATCGCGACCCTGCGCGGCGGGCGGACAAGTTTGTGGCCTTTTGCGATCTGGCGGCGCAGTTTGATCTGCCCGTCGCGGTGGAATTCTATCCGCCCTCGCAAGTGCCGTCGCTGGCCGAGGCGTTGGCGCTGGTGGGGCAGGTGGGGCGCCCCGGTCAAGTGGGCGTCAATGTCGATCTGTTGCACCTTGTGCGTTCGGGCGGGTCGCTTGCCGAACTGGCTGGGGCGCCCGCACAGGCGATCCTTTACGGGCAAATCTGCGACGGACCAGCACAGTGCGAGGAGATCAGCCTCGATATCGAAGCCTCATCGCAGCGCCGCCTGATCGGCGAAGGCGTGTTCGATGTTACCGGCTTTTTGGCCGCCTTACCGCCTGCTTGCCCGATCAGCGTCGAATTGCCGCAGGAGACGGCGATCCGTGGCGGCGCTGCGCCGATCCCACGCGCCAGGCAGGCCGTGGCTGGCGCCCGCGCAGTACTTGATGCCTGAAACAAAAAAGGGGCGCGCCTTGCTCAGACCGCCCCTTTCTGTGATTCAGCTTGGCGCCTTATGCGCCGCGCAGCAGTGCCAGTTCCTCTGCCGAAAGCTTCAGCGTCGCTGCCTTGACGGTTTCGCTGATTTGCTCCGGACTGGAACCGCCGAAGATCGCGATGGTCTGGTTGGGCTGAGAGGTCACATACGACAGAGCGATCTCGTTGATCGACACACTATGCTTCTCGGCCAGTTGCTTTACGGCAGCAAAGCGAGTCTCGTTGGCCGGGTTGCCATAGCGCGTGGCCAGACCTTCGGGCACAGCGCCCGCTGCCAGCTTGGTGAAATAGCCACCGCTCTGCGCGGCATAGGCGATGATCGGCAGGCCAGCATCGTGCAGCGCTTCGTACTCGCCCTCGTAATAGTGCTGATAGCCCTGCATCGCGGCCGCGCCCACATCGGGAACTGCCAGACCCCAAAAGGTCTCGGACGCGACAAAGCCTTGCTTGCCGATCGAGGCGGCATAGGCATTGGCTTGCGCAATGCGGGAGGCGGACCAGTTCGAGGCGGCGAAATAGCGAATGCGTCCGGCGGCCTGATGGTCGAGCAAGGCATCGATGAGATCCTTCACCGGGACGTCCTCGTTGTCCATGTGCAGGAAATAGAGGTCGATGCTCTCGACACCCAGATGCTCGAGGCTTTGCGACAGGTCCGACGCAATGTCGGCAGGTGTGCAGCGGTTACGATAGTCGCCCACGCGCATGTCGAAGAAGCCGCCCTTGGTGGCGATCACCACATCACTGCGGTCCTTGCCTTTCAGCCATGCGCCGATGGCGCGCTCACTGGCGCCGGTAGGAGCGTCGGGGATCCAGTCGCCATAGGATCGGGCGGTGTCGATGAAATTGCCGCCCAGTTCGCTAAAGCGGTCAAGAATGGCGTTGGCACGCGACTGATCGATCGCCGTGCCCAGCATATTGGTGCCATAGCAAAGCTGACTGACGATCAGATTGGTGGCGTTGAGCGTGACCTTCGGCAGCATCTCGGCATCTCCTGAATTTGGGGTTAGACGGGGCCCGGTTGTTAGCGGTGACCTAGCGCTCCGCTAACATCCGGGCAAGTGGGATTGTGCGCATAGTTATGCAAGGTGATGAACATAATTGCCAATTGCGTAAAATATGGGATAATATGTTGCGATATATGCATGATGGGAAGATGGCGCAGTGATGAGTTTGCAGGAAATGTCGGACCGGCTGGAAATTCAGGACCTGTTCGCCCGCTACAGCTTTGCCATCGACGAGCGCGATTGGGATGCGCTTGACACCATCTTCACGCCTGATGCGTGCATCGATTATAGCGAGACCGGCGGTGCGAAAGGTTCACTTGCCGAAATCAAGGCTTGGCTGCCCAAGGCGCTGGAGCGTTTCCCGATCTTCCAGCATCTCGCCGCGACCACCAAGCTGCTGCTGGCTGGCGACAGCGCGACCAGCCGCACGATCCTGTTCAACCCGATGGTTTATCCCGGCCCGGACAACACGCCGCACACCTTCTTTATCGGCCTGTGGTATCGTGACCGGCTGATCCGTACTACGGATGGCTGGCGCATTGCCTTACGTTATGAGGAAATGGGCTGGAAGCACAATGTGCCGCCGATGCCAGAGGTGCCTTTGCCTGGCGGCAACATGAGCGTAGGCGAACCGATCTGATCGGCTTGGCAGCTATCGGCAGCCCTTGCCATCGCGATCAGCGGCCCAAACGATAGCCTGTTCCAGCATGTGAACATAGACCGGGTCGGTGTAGTGCTCGGGCCTGTGGCCGATAGCAGAGTAAAACGCTCGCCCGGCGTGCTTCTGCTCCGGCCCGACGCAACGTGTCCAGACAATCGGATGATCGCCCATTGCCAAATTCTGTCCTGCAAACCGCCCGGGCTTGTACGTCGCTTCATCAAGCGTCGCGAGGATGTGCGAGCCAGAATTACGGGGGTTGGTCTTGAAGGAATACCATTCCTCATTCATCTCCCACGTCGCTGGCAAGCCCCTGACGACGGGGTGACCTGAGTCCTCCAGCCTGACGCTGGCCTTCTGGAACTGAGGCGTCATCGGATGGCCGGCAAACCGTGCGCCGATCAAGGTATCGATATACCAATCCCAGAAATAGACCGGGTCGCCCGCCGAGCCATGGATTCCGACAAAGCCGCCTCCATGCTCGATATACGATCGAAAGGCGGCGCGCTGGCGCAAGGTCAGCACATCGCCGCTAACATTGTTCCAGATCACCACGTCGAACCGACGCAGGATCGCGGGGGTGAATGCACTGCCCCGATCGGTCGAGGCCATGGCCCAGCGGTTGCGTTGGGCCATGGCGACAAAGGCGGCATGGGCGGCATCAACGGAGGGGCCATCACGAAACCCGTTGATCTTTTCAAACAGCAGGACGCGTGGCCGTCCGACGCTGACCGCCAGCGCAGGCGCAGCGGTATCATAGCGTGCGCAGCGCGCGATTCGATCGGTCCGTGTGATGGGCACACGTGCCAGATCCCGGTCTATGGCGGCAAAATCCACCGCATGCTGGCCAAAGAACGCTGCCGTTTCGCGCAGGTCCAGTATGCTGGCAAAACTTGGCGGGGTGGTGCTGGTAAAGGCGCTGGAGGCATTCAGGGGCATACCCGGCACGTCGCGATGAACCGCTGCCGTCGCCGCCGGGCTGAGCAAAATGTCGATAAGAGGCGTGGAACTGGAAAAGGGGGAATCACGCAAGGGGCAGTCCACCAGTGGCCGGGCCGCCACGGGATGGGAAACCATCAAAGCCCATGCGGCAAAAAACAACCTGCGCCAAATCTCCGAACGCTTCATCACACCTGTTTCCCACGCTGACTGCAAAAAGGACACATCACATTGGAGGCTATCGACACGTCGCTGATCCTCGCAGCATGGCATGAAGGAAGATCCATTAGCGCAGGCCCATCAGAGCTTTGTGCCGCATTTGACCAACAACAAAAGTGCACGATCGCGTTCCATTAATCAATCCGGTTTCCCGGCGTAATATCCCAGGACGGGTGATCGCCTTGCGGAAATCGCAGCGCCCACGAACTTGCGCGCGCCCTTCGGCCTCATCAAAGTTTCGTCACGCTGCATTGCGGCACCGGATGGATCTCTGCCTCGATCCAGCGCCACAGCGCTGTGCCTCGTCGATGGCCGGCAAGGTCGATCCAGTTGCCAAAGCCGGGATCCTTGTCAGCACAGACAATCCTGATCGAACCATCGGCTTCATATTTGGCCTGATGGCCATTGACCCACACCTTTTGGTGGACATGATCGAGCGATTCCATCCACCAGTTGTCGAGCTGGAAATTCCACATCCGGCATTTGGGCGGCATGACGTCGAGCACCCAGGCTTCACCCTCGGCCAAGTCGAAATAGGCATGACCATACCAGATCTTGGGATCGCCGCCGGCGCGCTGGAACACCGCCTGATCGCCATCATAGATGCGATTGGGTTGGGCCTGGAACCATTGCGACCAATTGGCAAAGGTGTTCGCGGTGCCGCGCACCCATGCCGCAGCGCTATTCAACTGGCTTTCTATGGCGGCCGGTGTCAGCAATGCTGGAACGGCAGGGCCTTCGCTGATGCGCTCGATGCGCACTTCTGCGGGTCTTTGGGTCGTCTTGTCGTCAAAGGTCTGACGTACGATCAGGAGGGATGTGTCGCCGGCCATAGACAGCCAATTGCCTGGCCTGGGATTTTGGCTGACGATGATTTCGAAACTGCCATCGGCCTCGACATGCATGCCACCAAGCTCGATCTCACCAGTTGAGGCCATCGTCCCGTCGATGGCATAGCGGTTCGCCTTGGTGCCGAAACTGAGGTAGGGCACAGTGTTGCAGCGGCCGTAAATGCGATAGTCGCGCGCCGGGCTGATCACTGCTTGCTCATAGATGTTGTCGGGATTGTCCGCGCCGATCTTGAGCTTGTCGTCGGTCAGCATGAACAGGCGCGGGAAGTCAGGATCGGAGGAATCCACCAGCATATTAAGCGCAGTGCGTGTCAGGCGACTGAGATAGCGGACGCCCTCGGCTTGATCGAGCGGCGTTGCAGGCGCCTCTGCGCGTAGCAATACATCGCCTGCCTCGGCCAATTTTGCGCAAAAATTACGCCAGACGCCAGCAAGGCGATTGGGGTCGTCGTTCACAAAATCCGTCATGATACCAATCCTTTCACCCTGCCAGTTGTCCGCCATCGACCACCATCACGCTTCCAGTGATTTTGCGCGCACGGTCACTGGCGAGAAACGCAAACATCTCGGCAATGTCCGAGGGATCGCATGACCCATCAAGCAGCTTTGGCGCGTTGCGTGAGAGCAGCGAGACATCGATGTCGCCTTCAGGCAGAGGCATTGCCGTCATGGGGGTGTTCACATGCCCCGGGCAAATCGCGTTCACGCGCACGCCGCGCGCCGCATATTCGATCGCCAGACTTTTGGTCATTCCGATCACAGCATGCTTCGATGCGGAATAGGCGACCGCATAAGCGATACCTTGCATGGCCGCCGTTGAGGCGGTGTTCACGATATTACCTCTGGAGTTCACCAGATGCGGCAAGGCTGCCTGGCACAGGGCGAACACGCTGGTGGAATTGATCGCCAGAATGCGTTCGAAATCTTCGAGCGTAAAACTCTCCGAAGGCGCCCATTTCAGGATGCCCGAAATGTTGCACAGCACATCGAGGCCATCGTGGGCCGCAGCATCGACCAAGGCCTGGCATGATGTGTAATCCGTGGCGTCGAAGCGCTGAATGCGTGGGGCGGTAACCATCAGTGCGGCCGTTTCTTGAAGGCCTGCCTCGTTCACATCACCAATGGTCACCAACGCGCCACTAGAAGCAAAACGAATTGCTGTGGCCCGGCCAATGCCTGACGCGGCACCCGTAATCAGTACCTTTTTGCCGTCCAGATCCATATAAACTCTCCCGATTATATTGACGCGCCTGGGCGCGCGCTGGTTATCAAACGATGTAGCGGCTGCGATAGTCGGCAAAGGCAGAGAGGATGTCGGCCTTTTGCAAGCCAAAGCGTTCGGGCGAATAATCATGGCTCGGGCGTTGTTCGCGCCGGTTGCCCGCGATGAACTCGCCGAGCGCCGCATCGACTTCACCGGTCAGCGCAATGTCCATCCGTTCCAGCACACGCCTGGCTTGGTCCAGCGGCGCGCGGGCCACCTCGCCATAGTCAATGTCGATAAAGCGGTCTTCACCGATCCTGCTGCGCGCGGCCTCGAAACGTTTCATCCATTCGGTCAGGCGCTTGAGCCAGAAAGCCCCCACGTCCCGATCCGGGATTTCTGCGCTCAGTCTGTAAAGCGTTGCCTGCATGCTGACATAGGAGGGCACGGTTTGCAGGGGATCGCGATGCGTCATAATCAACAACGCGTCGGGAAAGGCGCGTGCCGCCACTTCGGCATAGGGTAGATTGGAAGGACTCTTGAGCACCCATCGCTTGCCGCGGCGCGAAGGGTCTTGCCATTGCAGATATTTGAGGATGGTCTTGAGATCCTCATGCCCTTTCGATTGATCGTAATCATTGAGCCATCGGGCAAAGCTGGGCACAAAGGCCATCCCCTCGATCATCGTGCTGACGAACATCTGGCCAAGGATCAGGATTTCCTCATCGGGTGCATCCGGGTCGAGCGGATGAATCGAGGCGAGTTCTGGCGCGGTCGCCAGCCAGCCGTCGATCATCGCGCGGGCATAGTCGCGCCGACCGACCGGATTGCCTTGCTCCTCGTTGGGAAAGGGGGCGAAATTCTGTGCTTCGAACCATCGGATTGCGGTCATGCCGGGGGCATGCGCCAGCAGGCGATGAAAAATCGTGCTGCCCGTGCGCGGCAGGCCCAGAATGATCCCAGCCACATTGACCTTTTCGTCGAGGATCTCGGGATGACGCCGCAGATCATCGACCATCCGTAACCGACTGACCAGCCCTTTGACGATCACTTCGCGCTGACCTTCGGCACCTTGCGGCGTCAGCCTGCCTTCGGTGTTGATCGCATGGAGATAGCGATCCATCGGCTCGAAAAGCCAGGGGTCGCCAAAATCATCCAACCCGGCACGGTGTGTCGCTGTGTCCAGCAAGACTTCTCGCTCCAGAATGGGGACGGGTGCAGTGTCAGCGGTGGGCATCATCATCCCCTATCTTTGGCTTGTTCGTTTGCTGCTGCGTTGTCATAGGCGTCGGTCCGTCGGCCTTTTGAATTTGTCGTAATGTTTCCAGAACCAGATCGGCATGCTCTTTTCGGCAGATGAGGAGGTCAGGCAGGTAGGGATCGCGTTGGTTGTAGACCAAGGCGCTGCCGTCGATCCGGCTGCAATGCAGGCCCGCGCTCAAGGCGACAGCGACCGGGGCACAACTGTCCCATTCATACTGCCCGCCCGAATGGAGATAGATGTCGGCCTCGCCGTGCAGGATCGCCATCGCCTTGGCCCCGGCCGAGCCCATCGGTACCAGATCCGCGCCGATGGCCTGCGCCACGCCAAGCGCCTCGGCGGCCGGTCGCGTGCGGCTGACCACCATGCGCAGGCGCGCTGGCGCTGGCGGGATCATGACCGGCTGGTCCGAGCGATAGACAGCATCCGCGCCGGGCAACGCCACCGCGCCCAGCGTGGCCACGCCATTGACCGCCAGTGCGACGTGGACCGCCCAGTCGGCGCGCGCCTCACCATACTCGCGCGTGCCATCGACGGGGTCGATGATCCACACGCGCGATTTGGCAAGACGCTCCTGGGTGTCTTGCGACTCCTCGGACAGCAGTCCGTCATCGCTGCGTTGCGCGCGCAGGGCATGAATCAGGAACTGGTTGGCCGCGGCATCGCCGACCTTGCCCAGTGCCTTGTCGGCAAAAACTCTTGCTTCGCGCACGGTGATCAGGATCTGACCGGCGATGTCAGCGAGATGCGCCGCCAGGTCGGCGTCTTGCGTGATAATGTGCGCGCCCATCAGTCTGTCGCCAGCAATGCGTCAACGATCAATTCCGCCGCGTCTTCGGGGGAAAGGCGGGTGGTATCGATATGGATTTCCGGATCCAGCGGTGTCTCATAAGGGCTGTCGATGCCGGTGAAGTTCTTGAGCGCACCGCTACGCGCCTTTTTATACAGACCCTTCACATCGCGTCGTTCCGCTTCGGCCAGCGGCGTGTCGATGAACACTTCATGGAAGTCGCCAACGGGGATCAGACTGCGCGCAAGGTCGCGTTCGGCGCGGAACGGGCTGATGAAGGCGGTGATGACGATCAGCCCCGCATCCGCCATCAATCTGGCGATTTCGCCCACCCGGCGAATGTTCTCGATGCGGTCGGCCTCGGTAAAGCCTAGGTCCTTGTTCAGCCCGTGGCGCACGTTGTCGCCGTCGAGCAGGAAGGTGTGCTTGCCCAGTGCATAGAGCTTTTTCTCGACCAGATTGGCGATTGTCGACTTGCCCGATCCCGAAAGCCCGGTGAACCACAGCACCGCAGGCTTCTGGTTCTTGAGCGCGGCATGGGCATCGCGGCTGATATCGAGCGCCTGCCAATGCACGTTTTGTGCGCGGCGCAGGCTGAAGTGGAGCATCCCTGCCGCCACCGTGCCATGGGTTATCTTGTCGATCAGGATAAAGCCGCCCAGCGCCTTGTTCGGGCTGCTGCGGTCATCGGCCGCATAGGGTTCGAAGGTGATGGGGCGGTCGGTGGCAACCTGCGCGATACCAATCGCGTTGAGGTCGAGCGTTTTGGCGGCGATGTGTTCCATCGTATTGACATTGATTGTATATTTTGGGGGCTGCACCGTCGCCGAAACAGTTTGGGTCCCGATCTTCAGCCAATAGGCACGGCCTGGAATGAGCGGGCTGTCCGCCATCCACACCAGGCTCGCCTCGAACTGGTCGGCAACCTGGGGCGGAGCGTCGGCGGCAGCGATCACATCGCCGCGCGAACAATCGACCTCGTCGGCCAGCGTGATCGTAACCGATTGGCCCGCGACCGCTTCGTCCAGGTCGCCATCGAGCGTGACGATGCGTGCCACAGTGCTTGTCTTGCCGCTGGGTAAAATACGGACGGGATCGCCTGGTTTGACGCTGCCGCTGGCGATCAACCCGGCAAAGCCGCGGAAGTCGAGATGGGGCCGGTTGACCCATTGCACCGGCATGCGCAGCGGCTTGGCGCTGTCGCGGGTGGTGTCGAGTTCGACCGTTTCGAGATGATCGACCAGTGTGCGGCCAAGATAGGCAGGCTCCGCGTACCAGGGCGTGTTGGTCGATAAAGTCGTGATGTTGTCGCCCATGAAGCCTGAAATGGGCAGGGCGATGAAACCGCCAATGCCGATTGAGCTGGCAAATTCACGATATTCGCCAACGATCTCGTCAAACCGGTTCTGGCTGTAATCGACCAGATCCATCTTGTTGACCGCCAGCACGATGTTACGGATGCCGATCAGATGGGCAAGGAACGAGTGCCGCCGCGTTTGCGTCAGCACGCCCTTGCGCGCATCGATCAAGATCACCGCCAGATCGGCGGTGCTGGCGCCTGTCACCATGTTGCGGGTGTATTGCTCGTGGCCCGGCGTATCGGCGACGATGAATTTGCGCTTTTCGGTGTTGAAGAAGCGGTAGGCCACGTCAATCGTGATGCCCTGCTCGCGCTCTGCCGCCAGACCGTCGACGAGGAGGGCGAAGTCGATTCCCTGCCCTTGTGTGCCAACCCGCTTGCTGTCCGCTTCCAGCGTCGCCAACTGATCCTCGAAGATCATCTTGCTGTCATACAGCAAGCGCCCGATCAGCGTCGACTTGCCATCGTCCACACTGCCGCAGGTGATGAAGCGCAACATCGTCTTGTGCTGATGCACATCGAGATAAGCGTCGATATCGTCGGCGATCAGAGTGTCGACCACGTAAACGGGTTCGTTATCACCGTCCAACATCAGAAATACCCCTGCTGTTTTTTGACTTCCATGCCGGCGCCGCCTGCATCCTTGTCGATGGCGCGCCCCTGCCGCTCGCTGGTGGTGGTCAGCAGCGTTTCCTGAATGACCTCCGGCAATGTTCTGGCCGTGCTCTCCACCGCGCCTGTCAGTGGATAGCAGCCCAGCGTGCGAAAGCGGATCGAGCGCATGACCGGTTCCTCGCCCGGCAGCAGCGGGAAACGGTCATCGTCGACCATCAGCAGCATGCCGTCGCGTTCCACCGTTGGACGCACGTCGGCAAAATAGAGCGGCACGATCGGGATGCTGTTCAGATGGATGTATTGCCAGACATCCAGCTCGGTCCAGTTGCTGATCGGAAAGACCCGGATGCTTTCACCTTTGGCCTTTTTCGCATTGTAGAGGTTCCACAATTCCGGCCGTTGGTTCTTGGGATCCCAGCCGTGGCTGACGGTGCGGAAACTGAAAAGACGCTCCTTGGCGCGGCTCTTTTCCTCGTCGCGTCGTGCGCCACCAAAAGCTGCGTCAAAGCCATGTGCGTCGAGCGCCTGCTTCAGCCCCTCCGTCTTCCACATGTCGGTGTGCAAGGCGCCGTGGTCGAAGGGATTGATCCCCTGTGCGGCGGCCTCGGGGTTCTGATAGACCAGCAACTCCATGCCCGACATCCGCGCCATCGTGTCCCGCAAGTCGTACATGGCGCGGAATTTCCATGTCGTATCGACGTGAAGCAATGGAAATGGTGGTGGCGCTGGGTAAAATGCCTTGCGCGCCAGATGCAGCATAACTGCCGAATCCTTGCCCACCGAATAGAGCATCACCGGGTTTTCAGCTTCAGCCATCACCTCGCGGATGATGTGGATGCTTTCGGCCTCCAGCCGCTGAAGGTGGGTGAGCGGTCCGTTTGACACGGCCATGGTTCCTCTCCTGATTTTGTGACTCACAAGCTACAAAATACAGATGACGTGGGAGCTACCATATGGGAGGTATTGGTGATGACCCAGTCCGAACCGCTTGATGCTCTTCTGATCGCGCTCCATCAGGGCATTCATGAGGAGCAGCTTTGGTCGACGTTCCTGATGCTTCTCAAAGACCACACCAACTCCGACTATGCTTCGCTGATTTTCCTGCAGGGCGATGTGCCGATGCATGAAGCCACGGAACTGTTTGTTGGCCGCGATGTGCGTTCCGAAGGCAGGCGACAAGGGCATGGCGACCTGTTTCGCACCGATCCCATTCGGTATCGCGCATTACAGCTCGGCAAGGTTCACAAGATCAATGAGTTGATGAACTTGGATGATCCGGATCAGGCGGCATTTCGCCAGGCCTATCTTGACAGGGGAGGGGTCAGATACAGTCGTTACATGCGAGTGGGCAATCCGCAAGGGGTGAGTGCCTGGGCGATTGTTCTGCGAGAATCGCATGATTTTGGCGCGGTTGAGGACGGCTTGCTGGCAGGTCTTGCAACGCATCTGACGATCGCGGTCCAAAATTTCGCGGCACTCGAACAAGCCCGCTTCCATTCGATCATGGGGGACAGGGCGTTGCGACGCGCCGGGATTTGCTGGGCGGCTTTCGACAGGGAGGGCCAGTTTATCTCCGCCGACACCCATGCAGAGGCCACGCTGGCCACCGTGACGGGCCACGCTCCAGCGGCTGGTCGGCGGTTGATGACGATTGATAAGGTCACAGATAGCGCCATCATTGATGCCTGCGCCGACTTCGCAGAACACCCCCACGCCCAGCCACGCGTGACGACCATTGGCCCGCCGTTCGACATCAGCCTCTTGCTCTTGCCCTTTCGCAGCAGGCCGCTGACAGGCGTGGTGCTACCAGCCATGATGGCGCTATGGCGTATGAAGTCTCCGAACAGGGGGCCCGTCCAAGCCGCAGCACTTACTGACATGTTCGGCTTTACCAAGAGCGAGGCGAAATTTGCGGCGGCTCTTTTGCAGGGCCATACTGTCAATGAGGCAGCCAAGGCACTTGATCTGACGGTCCTGACCGCGCGGCAATATTCAAAGGCATTGTTTGCCAAGGCCAAAGCCAAAGGCCAACCCGACCTCATCAGGATACTACTCGACAGATTGCCAATCTGATTAGGCAAACTTGCCTTGGCTTTTACGAAATCATATGTGAACACTAACTTATAAAATGCTGCAATCTAGTGAGACGCCAATGACCTCCCTGTTCGATCCCATCCAATTGGGCCCTATGCTGTCCCCAAATCGCATCTTCATGGCGCCACTCACCCGCGCCAGAGCGTCACGGACGCATGTTCCCACCCCGATCATGGCGGACTATTACGCTCAGCGCGCAAGCGCCGGGCTGATCCTCTCCGAGGCCACCGCGATCAGCCAGCAGGGCATGGGCTGGCCCTTTGCGCCAGGCCTGTGGAGCAATGAACAGGTGGAGGCATGGAAGCCGATCACCGAGGCCGTGCACCGCGCTGGAGGACGCATATTTGCCCAATTGTGGCATATGGGGCGGCTTGTTCACCCCGATTTCCTGGGCGGACAACCGCCGGTGTCCGCTTCGGCGACGACCGCGCCAGCCTATGCGCACACCTATGCGGGGAAACAGCCTTATACCCAGGCGCGCCCGCTGCGGATTGATGAAATCCCTGGCCTGCTCGACGATTACGAGAGAGGTGCGCGCAACGCCATGACCGCAGGCTTTGACGGTGTGCAGATCCACGCCGCCAACGGCTATCTGCTGGACCAGTTTTTGCGCAATGGCACCAATCTGCGCAACGATGACTACGGCGGTAACATTCCCAACCGCGTCCGTTTGCTGGCCGAAGTGACGCAGCGGGTCGTTGATACGGTGGGAGCCGGTCGCACTGCGGTTCGCCTTTCACCCAATGGTGATCGGCAGGGTGTCAACGACAGCAATCCCGAAGCGCTTTTCGCTCATGTGGCAACGCGGCTGTCGGCCATCGGCATCGTCTTCCTCGAACTGCGCGAACCGGGTTGGGATGGCACGTTTGGCAAGGCCGAGCGGCCGCCCATCGCGCCGCTCATCAGGGCTGATTTCACCGGAACGCTGGTGCTCAATTCCGATTATCGGGGCGACAGCGCTCAAGCCGCATTGCAATCGGGGCAGGCCGATGCGATCAGCTTTGGTCGAATGTTTCTGGCCAATCCCGACCTGCCACGCAGGCTGGCAAAAGGCTTGCCGCTTGCCGCCGATGATCAGGCGACATGGTACACCCAGGGCACCCAGGGCTACACCGACTATCCCGTCGCCTAGGGCGCGTCTTACGCATCAAACCTTATAAGATGGGATATGTCCTTGCGTGCTTCAGGCTTCAGCCCGACGCGCGCAAGATGGTGCATGGTGATGGTCGCGCGCGGATCGAACGGCTGGATCACCTCGGTGATACGATCGTACTCGGTGCGGGCGATTTTCCACCCATCGTCCTCACGGACATAGGCATCG
>Ga0116227_10009285_pt1 | contig 17941 bp, 15 predicted proteins | sample S1TSphgellanicum_FD_89693 | JGI IMG/M metagenome (GOLD analysis project Ga0116227, IMG submission 89693) | Host-associated microbial communities from peat moss isolated from Minnesota, USA - S1T2_Fb - Sphagnum magellanicum MG | ecosystem: Host-associated > Plants > Peat moss > Unclassified... | reverse complement strand
CGCCAGTTCGCCGAACACGGGCTCGAGTACCTGCCCGGATGCGAACTCAACACCAACGAGGCCATCAAGCAAGCGGTTCAGGCCGGGCTCGGTCTCGGCGTCGTGTCGGCGCAAACCATCGAGCTGGAGCTCGAAACGAGGCGCCTCGTGGTCTTGCCGGTCGAAGGATTTCCGCTCATCCGCCGCTGGTATGTCGTGCATCGCTGCGAGAAGCGCTTGTCGGCCGCCGCGCTCGCCTTTCGCGAGTTGCTGCTCGCGCAGAGCGCGGTGCCGGCAACACAGGAGAAGGCCACGGCTCTGGCGAGATGAGCTCCACAATCAGTCCTTCACATCAAAAATGGACCGATGCAGTTCGCGTCTGCCTCTCTCGGACCGTCAAGCACTACCGTCGGATTGTGAATGAACTCGGATTGCGCCTTCGTCAGCCGCTTAAGCGCGCAAGTTAGGTGAGGCGTTTCAGCCACTCCAGAAAAACGTCATCCTGAACGTGGTACTCGCCGCGCTCCACTCGCACCAGGATCTCGCCGCGCGTCAGTCGGCCAACCGCCTTTTGCACGATGCCGATGCTCGGGGCGGCCTCGCCTAGACCTTTGCCGATTTGGCCGCGCACGGCTACCGAAAAGACATCCGTAACGCCACGGGCGATCAATTGCAATATCGCGCGATCAAGGGGGGGCAAACCGTGCCAGGTTCGTTGCAGCGTAGTGTCGTTGTAGACTTCGCCTCTGATGTGCGCAAGAGCAGCGGCCGAACCCTCGCTTGCATACGCCAGGTATCGGTTTAAGTAGAGGCGGAAGAATTCCGGGGTACGGCCGAGCACCTCAAATGCATCCAACGTCTCGCGCTCGGTCAATGGATAGCGCGAAAGCCCGTTCACGAGTTGGGTAAGCGCGTGCACGAATTCCTCCCCCAGGAGTGGAAAGGGGGTGAGCGGTGCCCAGTTATAGAACGGCTCTCGCGCTCGACCAAACATCTGACGCAGGGTCACTTCGGAACTGCCGGCGAAAATCACTTTGATCGAGGCCTTGCGGCTGTCCAAATTCGCCCGCAGCGAATGGGCGAGTTCCGAATGCTCTGGACGAGCGAGAACCTGCGCCTCGTCGAGCACGAGAAGCATGCGTTGGCGCGACGGCAACTCATCGAGGAGCTCACCCAAGAGCGGAGTCGCGACCGTGGCCGCAAGTCCCTCCCATTCGACCTCGAGTTTACCCTCGACGATCCCCTTTAAGGCCGCCGAGGTCTTGACGTTCTTCACGCCCTTCAAACGCTTTAATACCTTGGGCCAACCTTGGGGCGCCAAGGCCCCACTCACGACACGAACGAGCGCTTGGGCCGGTGTGTGGGTCGCGGTCCAGAGGTTTAAATACGGTGTTATGTAGCCCGCCTGCTTTGCCGCAGGGATCAGGTCTCGCTCAAGAAAGGTGGACTTCCCCATGCGCCGCTTAGCAAAGAGCGCGCGGGCGCTGATGAGCCCCAAGTCGAATTCTCCCAAGTATTGCTTGGCGAGGAACGGGCGGCCAAAATGCCAGATGTCCTTCGGGGTATCCATGAAGTATCTCGAAATATCCGTTGACGGTATAATTATACCGAATCACGATAATTTAGGATAGTGCGCAGCTAGTTTTCCAGCAATTGGCGAATGACAATAATTCGATAACTATTGCGATACGCGGCCAAAAGCAGAACGATGACACGTTGCTCGTGGATCCCTCGGTCGACATTTACATTGACGGTCTTTACTATCCGCGCACTGGGAAATTGGGAGCATCCGTTTGATACCAGCACTCGCTCAATTCCTTTGAAGGTTCGAAACATGAAGTCCTTGAATCCTTTATAGCAGTGGTTGTGGTCGAGCTTGGCATCGAGATTCTTGCGACCCTCACCCTCCTCCCGACTGACCTCGTCGAGACCAAAAAGCCAGAACCGAATCCGGTTTGCCGTGCCCTAGTTCATGACGTGCAGGTTCGGAGGCGATGTGACTACGAGATCGACTCTGTGGCAGCTGCTCGCTGCTCGAGGCCGTGCTCAGCACTGAACTTCCCGACTAAGGTCGGCGACATTTCGAACTTGTACGGCACGCTGATCCTCAAGTTCTGGCTACTGCTCGGTATTCAGTTGCGGGCAGAGCCATAACGGACCATGACGGACATCCGGACATCCTTCCCCTTCTGCTGCGATATCGTCCGCCATCCCATCATTGGAATGCTGTCGGGAATCACGTGGGAATCCTGTCAAACATGGCGCGGGACGCGCAGCGATCGATTCACATATCGACGGGCTCGGCGCGCCCGTAGCGCAAGTATACAAGCGCTGCTGCGACGGCGACGCTGGCGGCAACCAAAAACGCGGCTGCGTAAGTCCCGGTGACCTGGATAAGCCAGCCGGTAACGACAACGCCGAACACGCCCGGAAGGGTCGCAATTGTGTTGCTCACCCCCATAAGCAGCGAGGCGTGGTTTGGCGCGATCTCGAGTGTGTTCGGCGCCAAACCGCAGAGGATGACTGCCAAAAAACCGGTAGCTACGCAGATCAGAGCAAGCGCAAACTCCGGCGAGCGCACTTCCCGCAGAGCGAGCAGGAAAACCGCGAGTCCGAGAAGGCCGCCCACGATCAGCGCCCGGCGGACGAATAGTACGGGGGTCCCACGTGCCACAAGCTTGTCTGCCACATAGGCAACACTATTGCTCACGGCCAGGTTAACGAGCCACGGCGCCGCGGCGTAAAGCCCGGCGTTCTGAATCGAGAGACCGAGCGCCTCTCGGAAGTAGCTTGGTAGCCACGAGAGCAGCATGTAGAGGGACCAAGTTGTTGCGAAATGCGTGACGATGTACGCCCACACGGCAGGCCGGCGGGCAAGTAAACGCCATGCAGCAGATCCCGTGATCGGCGGAGAGGCGATCGTTTCGGCATAGAGCGCGCGCTCGGCGCTGGACATTCGCGAATCGTCGCTCGGCCGCTCGCGGATATTTTTCAGCCAGATCGCGCCCCAGATTAGGCCGAGCGCTCCGAACAGATAGAAGGACAGCGACCAACCAAACCGCTGGGTCAACGCACCGGTAGCGGCGAAACCCGCAACCTGACCGAGAGCAATTCCGCTGAGAAGGAACGCTGTCGCGCGGGTACGCTCAGCCGCCGGCACCCAGTGCCCGAACAGCCCGTAGGCAGCGGGCATCATTGCGGCCTCCCCCATTCCGAGCCCGATGCGGGCGGCAATCAGGGCGTTCACCGACACCGACGCGGCGAGCGGAGTCAATACTGTGAACACCGACCACCAGATCACAGCACCGGCGAGTACACGCCGACCGCCGTAGCGATTTGCTATCCAGCCCGCGGGTAGCATGCACAATAGATAGCCGACAAAGAACGCGGCAAGGACGGTGCCCTTCACCTCCTGATTCCACCCGAACTGGCCGCGCATCGCCACAGCCGCCACCGACATGTTCACGCGGTCGGTATAAGCAATCAGGACGGCAATCGCGCATAGCAGGACCACTAAGTGGCGCCGTCCCCACACGGGAAGCCGCGTATGTACTTCGGTCACCAAATTTCTCCCGAATCCCCGAAACCTTTACTAGTTTCGCGGCAGCCGAACGGTGGCCCATGCTGGGGCGCAGATGCGACCATCCTGGTTGGTCTCCCGCAACTCGCATGTGACGACTCGACCCTCGATGGCAGTCACTTCGCCGGAACAGGTCAGCACATCATCGGGCACCGCAGGGTGCCGGTTCTCCCAGCGGAAAGTAAGTAATACTGCCCCCGGCCCTCCCCACTGGAGCACGGTGTGCGCGAGGAAGCAGCCATGGAGCTGGCTCTGGACCAGCGTGTCGGGGTACCCCTCGGTACGCGCATAGGCCTGGTCGTAATGAATGCGATGTGAATTCCAGGTCACGGCGCTGAAACGGAACAGCTGAATCGTCGTCGGACGCCACTCGACCGGACCTATCCGCTCCCCAATTGCTGGACAAATTTGGTTCGACATTGCAGTTCACCGACCTATGAAGGTCTCGACACACCGCTGCAGGAGCTCTCCGTCGCCGAAAAACAAACGCTCGACTTGGATCAACAGCAGATCGCCGGAGCGGCCCTTCTTCAATTGCACGTCCTTGATGCGAGTCTCCACAACAATGCGTGCCCCGGCTACGACGGGCTGCAGGAACTCCAGGGATTGCCCCCCACCCATTACACGCAATCCCCCCACCGGCAGATCGGCCACGCCGCCGGGAGCTACGCCGTCGGCTAGCAGTCCCGACTCTGGCGGGCCCGCATCCCAGCCCATCACGGTGCTGAGAAAAAGCGGCGGAGCAGCAACATCTGGAAGTCCCGCCGCTGCTGCCACCGCGGGATCCATGGTGACCGGCAAGTCGTCACCTACCGCCACGGCAAATCGCTGCATGTCGATCGAACGCAATTGCCCTATGTCGCGCCGCGACGATCGACCGATTTGCGTTCGAATCGCCTCGTAAATAGCTTCAACATCCATCTTGGATATCTCAGTTAAATGCCGACGGCCGGGAGAATGGGCGCACTGTGACGCTCACTCATCCATGGCCGCGACTATTCTTTGACACCGCGATACTGCGCACGGAGCAGGTGCTTGAGCACCTTGCCGCTCGCATTTCGAGGCAGGGAATCAACGAACTCGACGCTCGTCGGGCATTTGTAATGCGCGATTCGCGCACGCGCAAAGGCGATCAGATCGGACTCCGATGCCGTCACGTTCGGACTCCGAACAACCACCGCTTTAATGGTTTCGCCCCAGCGCTCGGAAGGCACGCCGATGACCGCCACTTCGAAGACCGCGGAATGATTCGCTATGACGTTCTCAATTTCAGCCGGATAAACGTTCTCTCCTCCTGAAATCACCATATCCTTCAGCCTATCTTGAAGATAGTAGTAACCGTCCGAGTCCTGGTACGCTGCGTCTCCGGTTCGCAGCCAGCCATCGGCGGTCAGCGCCTGAGCGGTGGCCTCAGGTTGCCGCCAGTATCCAGGCGTGACCTGTCCAGAGCGTACCCAGATTTCTCCAACGTTGCCGACGTCTACAGGCGCACACGATACAGGATCACGCAGTTCAGCCTCTGCCGCCCAAGGCAGCGGCTTGCCGATCGAGCGCAATAGGTGTGTTCGTGGTCCGCCGGGATCATGGTCCGCTGCAGCAAGCGAGATTACTGTTCCAGAAGTCTCAGTCATCCCATACACGCCAAGAAATTTGCACCGCAGCCTTGCAAAACCTTCCAACAGCACGCGCTCGCCCATCGGGGCGCCGCCGTAGGCGACCAACCGGAGGCTGCTTAGGTCCGTCTCATCCAACTGCGGCGCACGAAGAAGATCGTGCACAAGGGTTGGAACTAGAAATGCGTGAGTTACGCGGTGCTGCTCGATTGCATGCAATAGTGTGGCTGGCTTCGCGTCGGATACGAGAACGGTCTTACCGCCTTGGCTCAATGCTGTCAGCGTATAACCGGCGCCACCGATATGAAATAGCGGCGAAGACACGAGGTTGACGGTGTGCTCATCCATCCCGTAGAGCAGGCGGCCGCTGAGCTGCGTAAATTTCAAATTCGCATTGGTGATGAGCACACCTTTTGGCCGTCCGGTCGTGCCCGAGCTATAGAGCTGGAGGAGCACGCTATCATCACCGCTTTCGCAGGCGAATCGCGCACTGTCGGCCGCCTCCAAGAGTTTGTCCAACTCGGCGCCCGTTGTGATGACGCGAAGACTTTCCGCACCGCTTTCAGAATCCCTCAATATCGAGGCCTGTTCAGGAGAAGCGACGATCACAGAAAGACTTGCGTCCTTAATTATGACTGCGCGCTCAAGTGCCGACAGCCGCCAGTTTAGGCCGACCAACACGGCATCCAACAAGCTGCAAGCCATCGCAAGTTCAAAGAATGCAGGGGAATTTTTTCCAAGGAACCCTACTCGCTCTGCGCGACGCACGCCGACCGACCGCAGGACATGCGCGAGGCGCGTTCCGCGCACCTGCAATTGGCGGAAGCTGCAACTCTGCCCATCCAGGACAAACGCGACAGAATCTGGGTACCTTTCAGCCAAATCACAGATCATGCCCGCAAACGTGAACGCCATGACTCTCACTCCGCTAGCGTGTTACACCGAAGAGCCGGCCGACATTCGTACCGTAATTGGTCCAGTCGCTCTCCGCGGATCAAATTGACCTTCATCGCTGTGAGGCTCGGTGCAGGTAATGACGCCGAGTTCCTCGATCGCACTCCCCATCCCATCGCTCTTCATCGTAGGCGTCCATTCCCGCTGGAGCCGGGGACTCAATCCCCCCGATATCGCCGACGCCGCCGCAATCTACGATAGCGTTGACGCGCCTGCTGAGTTTACGCAGCCAGGTTCATCCGTGTCAATTAACACTAGTGTTGATTCTATTAGTTTTGATCGGCGGTAAGAAATAGGGTTGGGGCAATGAACAGGCAGATTCAGTAATGAGACTCCAGTCCGGACAGAATCAGCTCCGCGTAGATTTCACCGATTTCCTTGGCGCTGATACTGGACTTGTCCGGTCGAAACCAACGGTTTGTCCAAGCAACGACGCCAAGAATGCCGTATGCAACCACGCGCGACGGACCGATGTTACGGAGGCTCTTGTTCGCGTAGCCCTCCTCAATAATTGCGATCAGAGCGTCTTCGTACTCACGATTTCGGCTTCGCATTTGCTTAGACCAAGCAGAACGCTTGCTGCTGACGTGGCTCAAATTCTCGCGAATATAGATGTACAAAAGCGGATAGTGATCGCCATACGAGGTCATTAACGCGACAATCACCTCGCGGAGTTTGCGTCTGGGATTAAGATTGCTCGCCTTTATGCGAGATGCGATCGAGAGGTTCCGTTCGGTGACCTCCCGAAGGATCTCGTCGAACAACTCCTCCTTCGAGGCGATGTAGTAATATAGGGACGCTCGGTCGATCTTGAGTTCTGCGGCAACGCGGCTGATGCTCGCGCCCTTGAAGCCGTCTCGGTTGAACACACGAACTGCAGCTTCGGCGATTTCCTTTTTGCGCGTCTGGTATGCCAGGGTCGCCTCTTCCTTGGCCGCCGACCTTCGCTTTCCAATCCCGCTTCCCTCAGCCACTGGTGTTTGCCTCTCACAACACTAAAACATTGAGTAACTCAAGTTACGTATCAAAGCGAAATATCGGCTACCGGGTGCGTCGACTGCACGGCGATCATCGACTAGCCTTGCGGAGATTCGCTGGGGTCGAATAGGCCCCCGTCGAAGAACGGGGTATCCCAATCTATCGCGGCCGGCCGCCAGTTACCACCGGGTCGCCGACCGGTTAAATGGCTCCCAACCTCAAGCCACTTCCAATATACAGCAAGTACGGCCAAGCACTACTGACCCTAGGGGCGATTGATCGCAGCAGGCAGCACAGTACTCGATCACTGACACAGCATCCCGCCATCGATGACGTATTCTGACCCTGTGATGAATGAGGATTCATCCGAAGCCAGGAACAAAACCAGATTCGTAACTTCAGAAGGTTCGGCGATTCTTCCGAGCGGAATCAGCGACGTCGCATCCCCACCCTTTTCGTCGGTGCCCTCGACCATCATTGGCGTTCTGATGAATCCGGGGTGCACTGAATTCACTCGGATGTTTTGAGGGCCGAATTCGATGGCTGTGGCCTTTGTCATGCCCCGAACCGCAAACTTGCTTGCAACGTAGGCGGCGTTCGGAAAGCCATAGTTCGCTGCGAGACCCGAGATTGAGGATATGTTTACGATGGAGCCCCTGCCCACCTTGAGCATTGAGGGAATCACCGCCTGCATCCCAAGAAAGACCGAGTGCTGATTAATGGCACAGACACGCATATAGTCCGCTTCGCTTAGGTCCACTGTATTGGCTTTCGGCATTGCAATGCCGGCATTATTAACCAAGACGTCGATCAGACCGAACTTATCCTGCCCGACAGCGACCACCCGCTGCCAATCCGCGCGACTCGCCACATCGTGTTCGACGAAAATGGCATTCGGCCCAAGTTTATTGGCCAACGCCTCACCCTGCTCAGTCCGGATGTCCGTGATGATGACTTTTGCACCTTCAGCGATGAATCCGCCCGCATGCGATTCGCCCATGCCGCGTGCACCGCCCGTGATCAATGCGATCTTACCTTGTAGCCTATTCAAAATTTCGCCTCCCGATCGGTTACGCCAAGGAATTCCAGCAGGCTTTACCGACGCCTCGGCGGATATTCATTGAACCAGGTCAACGGCGTGATGGATGCAGACCGCCAGACTATAATCTCGAAGCGAAAGCTTGTTCGGATAGCTCGACAAAGCAGTCCAGACGTCCCCGGTTCTGTAATCAATGCTGATCATGCGGCCATAAGAAAGGCGAGATGGCATACGGAAGGTCGTTACCTTTCCAGTCTTGGGGTCCAATGCGTAGATGGCGTTTGCGCCATTGCCCGTAATCCAGACGCGCTTCGACCTTGCATCGTAGTGCGCAGCGTATGGAAATGTGTCGGGATCCGGAAGCGGAAATTCTTTTTGGCTATTATCGATCGTGTTATACCGCACGATCGTTCCATACCCCGAAAGCGGGATCCAGAGGTTGTCCTCATCATCGATGTGCATTCGATGGGGGCCGCTATCGGGACGGGGCATCAGCCATTCTTTAGCTTCACCGGTGGCAGGGTTGTAGAAGCCAAGCACGTTCTGAGTGTATTTCGTATACCAAACGACGCCTTTTGAGTCGGTGGCAATCCCGTAGGGCTGATCAGTCAGAGCGCCGGGCAGCACTTTCAAGAAAATTTCGCCTGTCGCTGGATCCAGTTGCCCGATACGATTGTTACCCCACAGTGTAAATGTGATGCGTCCGTGAACATCCTTCTTCACGTAACCTTCTGAATCAAGAGCGAAGGAGTGGTTGAGAGATCCCGTCGGGAAACCCGGGTACAAGCGCCACTTGTTGGTTGCCGTATCGAAACGCGCGATGCTGGAGGCATGCTGAAGAGTGATCCACAAATATCCATCACGGTCGAAGTTCAGAGTATGCGGGCCGGATGCTTCGATTGGCACTGGGTAGATTGACTGTTGACCATTTCTGGGGTCGATTGAAATCAGCTCGTTCCTTCCATAGTCGCCGACCCAGACCAATGTAGTCCGAGGATCGACCGCTATGTCGTGGGCCCAGGATGTCGCATCCCCAGTCTGATACTCAGTTATGCGGGCCGTAGTAGCAACGTTTGCCGACTTGGCGTAAGGGTCTAGCGCAGCGGGGGCCGACCCATATTTATTACTCGCCAGAAAAGCGGCCACTTTCACTTTGTCCATGGGCAGGAAAGTGGCGTAGGCCTCAGACTGATTTCTCATCAGGGTAATTATTGCTTCCCAACCGGCCGCATCGCGTGGCATGTGTGCGAGTGGAGAAGCCGGGTCGTGACATAGGCCTGCGCACGAAGCCACAAATGTCGCCTTTATCGGCTCGTTGGGCAATGCGCTAAGCCATGCCGACCCGAGCGTATTGAGGTGTGCGCTATCATCGGGCGGAAGGCTCAGGTCGACTGCACCGTCCTGTTCTGTCACTGTGATCTCAGCGATGTTGCTGTCGTTATAGCCCGGCTTTCTCGCGTGCACCAGATACTTTGCCGGAAACAGTTCGAGGATCTTATAGTGTCCAGAACTGTCCGTGAGGACGCTCATAGCCATTTTCCTCGATGGATCCTCGGCGGTCACAAACGCGTTCGCCACCGGTTTTCCAGAGGATTGGCTGACCACACCCGTCAATGTACTTGCGCAAGAAGCACCAGCGGACAGAACGGCAGGTATCACAACGCTTAATATGGAAGAGACGGTTCGCCATCTCATGGTCATTCCCCTCAGAATTTGTACCGCGCTTCGACCACCAACGTCCTGGGCGCACCCGGGATGACCGTGTTAACCGCCAACAGACTCGCGTATCCAATACCGCCGACATAATAAACTTTATTGAGGGCGTTCTTGATGTTTATCCCCACTTCCCAACCGGTAGCAGCATCGAGTCCGGCGTGGACGTTAAGGATGCTGTAACCGGGAGCCTCCGTGCCAGGATTGAGTGTGTTATCGGTGGAACTGAAGAAGAATGATGACTGCGAGTACCACTCAGCGCGCACCGATCCTCTCACGCCCGGGGACACCGGCTCGGAAACTTCGGCAAACACCGACCCGGACCACTTCGGTGTATCAGGATAGGGACCGAAATTGGTGGTGGGATTCTGCAGAACCGACACAGTACTTTCAGTGAACCGTGCATCGGTCGCATTGAGAGTGCTCCCGACGTCTAACCATGAGGTTGGCTTAATGACCGCATCGAGTTCGACGCCCTTCACAACCGCTCTCGGCACATTCACCGTAATGCCCGCAAGACTACCGAATATCGAAACATAGTTCACACGTTGCACATTCTGAATCTGCATATCGTAGAGCGCGATGTCTAAACGGGCGGGCACCACACCGATGTTCCCTTTGAACTTTGCGCCGATCTCTACGTCCGTCGCCGTCTCGGGCAAATATTCGCTGCCACCCTGATTGCCGTTTCCAGCCAGAGGCGGCGCGTAGAAGTTGAACCCTCCGCTTCGAAAGCTGCGACGGGAGACGACGTACAGCAATGTGTTCGGATTCAACTGCTCGTTGATGCCAACCTGCCAGCTAAATTTCTTGAAGGCGTCCGACAAGAACGGGTCAAATACCGCACCCGGCGGTACCGGCTCGGAAAGGTATACGTCGCCTGGTAGATGACGGAAGTTGACTTCCTCGTCGGTGTATCGTCCGCCGGCTTGGACAGCCAGCCCGGGAACGTTTACGAGATCACTAATGTCCAGCGTGCCATGGGCGTATCCCGCATAGGTAGTGTTCTTCAATACCCCATTGTTGACTTGATTTGTCGCTGGAGCGAATGGTTCCAGGCCTGCGATCACGCTGAGAGAATCCTGATGAAGCTTTTCATCTGAATAGAACAATCCCGTCACGTAATCCAACCTCTTTGCAAAGGTTTCTCCGGAGAGCTGAAGCTCGTCAGAGAATTGGTGCAGTACGGTGCTTCGACCGAGGCCACCAGCGGGACCATTACTGTCAATAGGGTATGGGGTTCCGTCGAACTCTCCTTGGTCGGTCTGCCTGATATCTGTATAGCCAATAATGTTCTTGATGCGCGCATTGGCATTTAATTCAAGGGTGGTGGCGTTTGTTAGAATCTGGTTTTCACCATAGTGGTTGCTGGGGGAATTCACATCGATCAAGAACGGACCGCGGGAGCTCTGCAGAAGTCCATAAGCGTACAGACCACCGGGATAAGCACCCGGGTTAGCCGCAAGAAATTTATTCCATGCACCCGGCCCGAAGACCGAGTCTAACGAGGGTGAATACAGTACGTTCGCCGGAACATACGGCGCCCCGGAGCCGATCGGCACCGTGTTGTACACCACGCTGCTAAGATTATTTCCACCCGACTGCGCATAGTCCAGCACCAAGTCGTTTGTGATATGAGATGCAGGCTTGACCGTCAGGCTGGCACGAACGTTTTTTCGGTCGACATTGCCGTCAGTCGTGTTGTTGTACAGATTGAACTGGTACCCGTCACGCGTTTGATAGAAGCCTGCAATGCGCAGCAGCACGGTCTCCGGGATGATCGGCATATTGACGGCACCTTCCGCCTCAATGTCCGAGTAGTTGCCGCCGCGCACTGTCACGTACCCGCCCCACTCATCGGTTGGCTTAGCCGAGGTGAACAGCACCGCGCCGCCGGTCGCATTGCGGCCGAACAACGTTCCCTGCGGACCCTTGAGTACCTGCACGGACTCTAGATCATAGAACGACGAAGAGTCTTGGCTCCCGACCTGCACTTCATTGAAGTAGGGCAGTACGGCGGGGCGAGAGCTCGTGAAAGCGTCTACTGTTTGGCCTCGCATGGAAAAGTTCAGCTGGTTCTCGCTCTGGCTGGCCTTCACCATGAGTCCGGGCACTGCGAATTGGAGATCTTCCTCAGAAATGATCTGCTGTTGTTGCAGCGCGTCCGCATTCAGCACGCTGATGGCGACGGGCGTGGTTTCGAGAGTCTGGTTTCGCCGTTGCGCGGTCACGACGATTTCGCCAAGCTCGCTGCCTGACGTGGATTGATCGGCGGTTGTGCTCGACGAGTCCGCGATCACCATCTGAATTGGCGCAGCTGTGGCGATCGCTGCCGCCAATATGACCGGTGACAAGAACTTGGCCATGGTACCCCCTAATGAATGACTGGCAAGAACTGAACTTTTTACTCGTTTCACTCTAAAGGCCCAGATTGGCGAGTTATTTATTCTCGCTCTACGCACCTTCCGTAGTGCTCTGCGTACACACCTGGGCAGACTTCATGTCATGACTGTAACGTAGGCGCTTTCCTCTAGATTGATCAACGACAATGTTGATTTGCGGCGAGTAAAATACATGTGCACTAAGGCGTAGTCAACAGTATTGTAGATTGAATTGACAGCTTTACGGCGCGGTGTCGCCCGATAAGTGGCTAGTCGCCGTTACAGCGGCCATTAATCAACAGATGTGTTGACAATGTTCGCGGTGTTCAGCTAGCGTAGTGGTTGGTAGCTGACAGCGGGGATTTCAGAAGTGGGCGACGCGGGGAGTCAGGAGCCTGAGGTAGCGACATCGGCCGGCGACTGGCTTGAGCGTGCGGTCGCTGTGGCGAACGTGCCGACGCTCGCCTGCGTGCTCGTTCATTTGACCGGTGATCGGCGATGGATTGAGCCGCCATTCACTCCGGCCCGACTTCGCGGCCTCGACGACAACGACACGGGCGGCTTGCCCGAAGCCGTTCAAGACCAGATTCGCTCCGCGGCGCTGATCGCGTTGAGGGACTGGTATGCAGGTTGCCCGCCGATCTTGCCGAATCCATCGGATGACCTGCTTTTGCAGATGATGAGCGTATCGCTGGGCGACACGGTCCCTCGGGACTACGCAGGCTTCATCCGCAGCGACCTGGATTTGCCGCCGCCTCCGGACCAAGCGCCGACCTCGCCTGTAGAGCCGACAAGCACGCCGCCACCAGGCTTTTCTGCTCTGATCATCGGTGCCGGGATCTCAGGATTATGCGCCGCGGTCGAACTGGCGAAAGCGGGCGTGCCCTACGTTATTCTCGAGCGGCGGCCGGACGTCGGTGGCGTTTGGTTTGAGAATCGCTACCCCGGGGCCGCCTGCGACGTGCCAAGCCATTTCTATTCGTTTTCGTTTGCTTCGTACGACTGGTCACGCTTTTTCGCGGACAGCCGTGAAATCCACGCCTATCTCGGCGGAGTGGCCCGTGATTTCAAGATTCACGATAAAATCCAGTTCGGAGTGGAGGTTACCGAAGTCCGGTACGACCAAACAAAGGGAGAGTGGGAAGCGTCCGTCAACACGAGTTCTGGTGGACGTCGAGTCCTGCGAGCCAACATTCTAATCAGCTGCGTCGGAGCGTTCAACAAGCCGCGGATCCCGCCGGTCCCTGGGCTCGAAAGCTTTACCGGCCCCAGCGTCCACACCGCCCGGTACCCAGATTCCGGCATCGATCTCGCCGGCCGTCGGGTCATCATGATCGGTAACGGTGCGAGTGCGATGCAAGTCGCCCCGGCGATCGCGGACAAGGTGGCCTCGCTGACAATCGTCCAGCGAACTCCGCAATGGGTCGCGCCTTTCCCAAAATTCGGCAAATCTATTCCCGAACCTTTGCGTCGTCTTCTGGCTGAAGTTCAGCTTTATCGGCACTGGTATCGGATGCGCTTGACTTGGGCTTTCAATGATAAACTCTATGAAGCGCTGCAGATTGATACGAACTGGGACCAGGGGGGCCTCTCGATCAACGTCATCAACGAGGCACATCGCAAAATGCTGATCGCCTATATGACGTCGGAGCTCGGCCCCGCACAGCATCTGCTACCCAATGTTCTACCTTCCTATCCGCCGTTCGGAAAGCGAATGCTGCTCGACAATGGCTGGTTCCGCACGTTGGCACGCGACAACGTGACGCACGTCGTCGGCAGCGTGGAGCGAGTACTGCCGGATGGAATTGTGACAACCGATGGCGTTGAACGCAAAGCCGACGTTCTCATCTGGGCGACAGGCTTCGACGTCGGTCATTTTCTCGCACCGATGAGGATCATTGGAAAGAATGGCCGCGAACTTGATCGCGACTGGGATGGCGACAACGCCCAAGCCTACCTCGGCGTCGCCGTACCCGGGTACCCGAATTTTTTCTGCCTCTACGGGCCGAATTCTCAGTTTGGCCATGGGGGCAGCTTGATCACCGTCCTCGAGCGCCAGATGCACTACCTGATGTCGCTGCTGCGGCAAATGTTCGCGCAACGCGTCACGTGCGTCGAGGTGCGGCAGGAAGTACACGACGAATACAACGCGCGCGTGGAGGAACGGCACCGGACGCTGGTTTGGGCATTCCCCGGCGTCGAGACCTATTACAAGAACTCACGCGGACGAAACGTCGTCAACAATCCGTTTCGAATTACCGAAGTTCGGCGCATGACCGAGACAGCAGACCTTGGTCAGTACCTCTGCTCATGAGTGCGTTAGTCCACGTCGAGCAGCGCGGCGCAACACTGATCATCACGATCGATCGGCCGCAGCAGCGTAATGCCATCAATCGTGCGACTTCGCAGGCGATCGCTGACGCCCTTGATCGGCTTGACGCCGAACCACAAGTTCGGGCAGGCATTTTAACGGGCCGCGCAGGCAACTTCTGCGCCGGCATGGACCTTAAGGCGTTCGTTGCCGGCGAGCGCGCCGAACTCGAAGGCAGGGGCTTCGGTGGACTGACCGAGCGGCCGCCTGCGAAGCCGCTCATTGCGGCTGTGGAAGGATTTGCTCTCGCCGGTGGTTGCGAGCTTGCGCTCGCATGCGACCTCATTGTCGCTGCTGAAAATGCCCAGTTTGGCTTACCTGAAGTGAAACGGGGACTCGTTGCCGGGTCGGGCGGCCTCGTCCGGCTGCCGCAGCGAATCCCGGCCGCTATCGCCCTCGAATACGCTCTCACCGGCAATCGTATGACCGCGATCGATGCGCACCGGTGGGGCATGGTCAATCGGCTGACACCCGAAGGACAGGCCATTGACGGTGCATTAGCTCTCGCCGCGAGTATTGCGGCCAACGCGCCACTCGCGGTCAAGATGACGAAACGCATAATGCGTGAAGCCCGCGAATGGCCGCACGCCGACGTGTGGGAACTTCAGAGGCCACTCGCCGACTCGATCATCCAGTCAGAAGATGCAAGGGAAGGGGCGCTCGCGTTTACCGAAAAGCGCGATCCGGTATGGCGCGGGCGATGACTACGCGTGTTGGGGTTGTTGGTGGCGGCACGATGGGCGTCGGCATTGCCTACGTCTCCGCATTGGCGGGAGGAACGGTGCACGTCGTCGAGCCGGACGATCGGCGCGCCGAATCGATGCAGCGGACCATGCAGGAGGCAGTCGCCTCGGCCATCCGCCGCGGTAAGCTCGACGAGCACGCCGGTGCCGAACTGTCGTCCCGTGTCACGCGCCACAGGAGCGTGGGCGAGATTCCGTCTGGCTGCGACGTCGTCATCGAGAGCGTGCCGGAACGCCTGGCCCTCAAACTTCAGGTGCTTGCGCAAATTGCGGACCGGAGACCCGAATTGATCGGCTCCAACACCAGCGCATTGGGTATCGATCAACTAGCGGACGCGCTTCCGGACCCGTCTCGGTTTCTCGGAATGCACTTCTTCAATCCCGTATGGTCATTCCGGCTCGTGGAACTCGTGCGGGGCGCACGGACTTCGCCGGAGGTACTGGAAGAGGCACGGGGTTTCGTAAGTTGGCTGGGCAAGGAGTCGCTCACCGTTCGAGATATTCCGGGCTTCGCGACCAGTCGCCTCGACCTGATCGCGAGTCTCGAGGCCATGCGAATGTTGGAGAGCGGCATCGCGAGCGCCGAGGATATCGACCGTGCCGCAGTCCTCGCCTACCGCCACCCAGTGGGTCCATTACGCTTAAGCGACATCGTTGGACTCGATGTGCGACTCGACATTGCCAGGGTCCTGGAGGCCGCGCACGGAAGCCGGTTTTCACCGCCGGCAATACTAATCGACATGGTTGCTCAGGGCCGACTCGGTGAAAAATCGGGCCGAGGTTTTTTTGAATGGCCGACCTGAACGTCGTTACAGTTCTGGAGTAAGCATCATTATGTCATCCGAAGCACTGTTTTCATCGTCACTCGTAGATCTTGCCGATCACCACCGGGAGTTGCGCGAGAATGTCGGGCGTTTGGTCGGCAAATTCGGACGCCGTTACTACCAAGAAGCCGTCGCAAATGACCGACAACCTACGGAGCTCTGGCGGGAACTCGGCGCCGCTGGGTTTCTGGGTGTCCACATTCCGGAAGCCTACGGTGGCGGTGGGGGCGGCTTGGCGGAACTCAACATTGCGATTGAGGAAACGGCTGCTCAAGGGTGTCCTCTGTTGTCCATGGTAATTGCTTCGATCGTGTCGCCGATTATTGCAAAGTTCGGCACCAATCAGCTCAAGTCGGAGTGGCTGCCAGGAATCGCGGCTGGAACGAAGAAGATGTCGTTCGCTATCACAGAACCCAATGCCGGCTCGAACACCCATCGTGTGTCAACCACTGCCGAAAACAAAGGCAACGGTTATGTCCTCAACGGCGCCAAGTACTGGACCTCCGGCATCGATCAAGCCGAGGCCGTGATGGTCGTCGCGCGTCACGGCCAGCCGACCGGCGAACATCAACGATCGCCACTATCCCTGTTCATTGTGCCGACCAAGGCGAATGGCCTGACGACGCATCGAATCGATGCAGCGGTCAGGACCCCGGAAAAGCAGTTCAGCGTGTTCTTCGACAACGTCCAACTAGGTCCCGAATCGTTAGTGGGCGAGCCGGGAGCCGGCCTCGCCCAGGTGTTCGTGGGGCTCAATCCCGAGCGTATATCGGCGGCCGCCATCAACAACGGAATCTCGCGTTTCGCGATCCAGAAAGGGGCTGACTATGCTCGCGACCGAACGGTTTGGAAAACATCGATCGGTGCGCACCAAGGAGTCTCTCACCCGCTCGCAGAGAGCTACATCCTTGTCCAGAGCGCACGCCTGATGACGGCGCGGGCCGCCGAGCTTTGCGATCGCGGCGAGAACGCGGGGGAAGCCGCAAACATGGCAAAGTTTGCTGCCGCCGATGCGTCGCTCAAGGCGCTCGACCAGGCCATTCAGATCCATGGCGGCAATGGCTTCTCGTACGAGTATGGACTGGCGGATCTGTGGTTCATCGCACGCCTGCACAAGACCGCGCCGGTCAGCCGCGAGATGATTCTAAACTTCGTGGCGCAACACAGTCTCGGTCTGCCGAAAAGCTACTAACCGGGTATGCGGCGACGTCGTACCTGAAATCGCGGATCTCGACCACTCGACCCTCGCTGCCGCCACCGCAATGCTGGAGTAAGGTATGGCTGACCGGAACGATTTGAACGATGGCATTAGCCCGCAGGCTCGATTGCTGCGCGGATTTGCCATCGACTTCCTGACTTCTCATGACTTGAGTGCGATCGAAGGCATCATGGATCCTGGCTATCGCCTGACGATCGGCGGACACATCTTCGAGGGCCGCGACCATGTCTACCTTCCCGCCGCCGTCGCACAGCTCGAGCAGTTTCCCGGACTCGTGGTCACCGTACATGACGTCTTGCTGGCACCGGACGCGGTCGCAATGCGCTTCTCAGAGCACGGCGTTTCCCGACGCAATCAAGGGCGTGCCGCCGTCTGGGGCGGAATAACGATGTTTCGAATCATGGATGGCCGGCTTCTGCATGGCTGGGCGGATGAAGACTATTTTGCGCGCAAGCGGCAGCTGACCACGGGTGTCTGTGATTTCGTCAAATCGCCGCACTCCGCACCATGGGATGTTTCCGTCGAGCCATCGGATCCCGACTCCATG